>Ga0206829_10135_pt1 | contig 26483 bp, 19 predicted proteins | sample Alteio_BWOrgCont_75_FD_152862 | JGI IMG/M metagenome (GOLD analysis project Ga0206829, IMG submission 152862) | Enriched cells from forest soil in Barre Woods Harvard Forest LTER site, Petersham, Massachusetts, United States -... | ecosystem: Environmental > Terrestrial > Soil > Temperate forest >... | reverse complement strand
GTTTTGGCGGAATGGGGAAGAAACTAAGATTTAATATTATATTCTATCAATGGATGAAATTATAAAAATTAAAACATTATTAATTGATAACAAAATTGATTATAAAGAAGCCTATGAAAAATTAAAAAAACTTCCAAAAGCACACACTACTAAACATTGGAAGGAACTAAGAAAAATTCATTTAAAAGACAAATGCGACAATTGTGGTTCAATGAAGCCTCCATTATATATTACGCATACAAAACAACCCTCTGAATTTCCACCTGTTTACAATAAATTATTGATTAAAAAGGTAGGTTATGATTCAATGCGATTAGAAGTTATTAAAAAATTAAATGAAGAAAATATTATTAAGGAATATCTTGAAGAAAATTCGGAATACAGGGATTCTTGTCCATATTGTGGTTTGATTACAATTAGAGAGAATAAGGGAAAGAATGTATTTATTTGTTCTCAAAATCATACTTTTCAGGAACCAAAAAATGTATTGTATTATGCAACAGCAAGAACAACGGATTATGAAAAAGCAAAGATTATAACCTTGGATTTTTTGACTAATTATATACTGAATAAAAAAGTTAAAGAATTTAAAGATAAATTTGATTTAGAAATAGGGAGAGAGTCGTTATTATTTTGTATTGAAGGGAGTATTGAATATAGAGAATTTAAACATATAAAAACATGTTGCAAGGGTTGTGCCTTCATTGAAAATACTTATGGTCCAAATCATGTTTTATGTGAAAAGTGTAAAATTCATTATCATGATCCAATATATGAAACATGTTATAAATGTAAAGATGAAGAATGAAACTTACGGCAGCAGGGGGCAGCCGTCAGATTCATTCTTTCAAAATGTAGCCCCTACGGGGTTTGGAGTGTGTTTGGTGAATGTGTTTTCTATTATGATGTCACCCCTACGGGGTTTAGGGTTGTTGTTTATATTATTTGCTACAAACATGCCACCCCTACGGGGTTTTGAGGGTGTTTTGTGAATGTGTTTTCTATTATGATTTCGTGCCTTACGGGACTTGTTGTTTTACGATTTATTTTTTCTTTCATCGTTGTGTGATAGCAGCCTTTTTCTGGCTGCTGCAACACAACGATGATGGTTATGATTGTTCTGATTGTGAATTTGAAATTGTAAATTTGCAGCCATTCTTAATTTATTATTCCTTTAGATGGCAGTAACCGGCAAGGCATTTGATTTCCCGATATTGAAGCGAGTCTATCAGTATGTGATTCCTTACAACAGGATATTTTATATCGCTATATTCCTGACTTTGGCAGTGGCTGTTATCGGACCTATTCGTCCGCTGATGGTGCAATATACCGTTGACCATTTCATTATGAAGGGTGACGCAAACGGCTTGCTGAATATGACTTTGCTGATGATTGCCTTAATGCTTTTGCAATCTGCTTTGCAATATTATCATACCTATCTTACTAACACTTTGGGGCAGAGTGTCATTAAGGATTTAAGGAATAAATTATACCATCATATCATCAATTTTAATCTTAAATATTTTGATCATACCCCCATCGGAACCCTTATCACACGGATGATTTCGGACTTGGAGACCATTGCTGATATATTCTCGGAAGGTCTCATTGTTATCATCGGCGACCTGCTGCAATTAATCATTCTTATCGCCATCATGTTCTATGTGAACTGGCGATTATCATTGATGAGTTTAAGCACTATTCCTTTGCTGTTAATTGCGACAAGATATTTTCAGTTGGGTATCAAGGAAGCCTTTAAGGACGTGCGAACCCAAGTCGCTAACCTGAATACTTTCGTGCAGGAACACATCACCGGAATGAGTGTCGTGCAGATCTTTAACCGTGAAGAAGTCGAGATGAATAAATTCAAAGAAATAAACCAGAAACATGCCGCCGCAAACATCAGAGGTATATGGTATTATTCCGTCTTCTTTCCGGTTGTGGAGATACTTTCCGCTGCCTCATTAGGATTGATGGTTTGGATGGGTGCAAGGGGGACTTTGGTAGGCACAGCAACCCTCGGAGAAGTCATTGCTTTCATTCAGTTCATCAACATGTTGTTCCGCCCGATTCGTGAATTGGCTGATAAATTCAACACCTTGCAAATGGGCATGGTAAGTTCCGAAAGAATCTTCAAAGTGATGGACACCGAATCATCTACCATGAATGCCGGAACCGTTATTCCACAAGACATTCAAGGCGAAATAAACTTTGAGAATGTCGTCTTTGCATACAACAATGAGGACTGGGTGCTGAAGGATATTTCATTCCATGTAAAGCCAGGCAAAACACTTGCCATCGTGGGTGCTACGGGTGCCGGAAAGTCTTCTATCATCAGCCTTCTCAATCGTTTCTATGAAATCAATAAAGGCTCCATAAAGATTGATGGCATTGACATTCGCGACTATGAATTAATGGCTTTGCGACAGAACATCGCTTTCGTGGCGCAGGATGTCTTTCTTTTCTCTGATTCCATTGCCAATAATATCTCCCTTCGCAATCATGAAATCACGATGGATGAGATCATCACAGCCTCCAAAATGGTGGGTGCCGACCGCTTCATTGACACGCTCCCGAACAACTATCATTATCATGTCGGCGAGCGCGGCGGATCCTTGTCAGTCGGGCAAAGGCAGCTCATTTCCTTCATCAGGGCTTATGTTTACAATCCCCGTATTTTGATTCTTGACGAAGCCACTTCGTCCATTGATACCGAGACCGAAGAATTGATTCAATATGCCACTGATAAATTGACCGAAAACCGCACCTCCATTGTCATTGCGCATCGTCTTGCCACCATCCAGAAGGCGGATAATATCCTTGTTCTTGATCATGGAAAGATTGTGGAATCAGGCAATCACCAGGAACTTCTCAAACAAAACGGGCTTTACAGGAAGCTCTATCAATTGCAATTCGAAGATAGAGAAATTTTGGAATAATATCGCTCTAAATTCTGACTGGATGACTCATTTGTTATTCCAATAAATTTATGTAGATTTGCAGCCTTAGAAATAGAGAAAAATTAAAAATATTTAAACCAAAATAAATGGCAGAAAGAGATAGAATAATTCCGATAAACATTGAGGAAGAAATGAAATCGGCGTACATTGATTATTCAATGTCGGTGATCGTGTCGAGGGCTTTACCGGATGTAAGAGACGGGTTGAAACCGGTGCACAGAAGAGTATTGTATGGGATGTTGGAATTGGGCGTGTTGTCCAATCGTCCTTATAAAAAATCGGCAAGGATTGTGGGAGAAGTGTTGGGAAAATATCATCCACATGGTGATACGTCAGTTTATGATGCGATGGTTCGTATGGCGCAGGAGTGGTCATTGCGTTATCCGTTGGTGGATGGACAGGGAAACTTCGGCTCTGTGGATGGCGATAGTCCTGCTGCAATGCGATATACCGAAGCAAGATTGAAGAAGATTGCAGAAGAATTATTGTTGGACATTGATAAGGATACGGTTGACTTCCGATTGAACTTCGATGATTCTTTGAAGGAACCAACTGTTCTTCCTGCTAAGATTCCTAATTTATTAATAAATGGAGCATCAGGTATTGCGGTGGGTATGGCTACTAATATGCCTCCGCATAATATTACTGAGGTAATTAATGCCTGCCTGGTTTATATTGATAAAAGAGATGTGACAGCAGAGGAATTATCTATGTTTGTGAAGGCACCGGATTTCCCTACCGGCGGCACTATTCATGGTATGGAAGGGGTTAAAGAAGCGTTCACTACAGGTCGTGGAAGGATTGTGATGAGAGGCAAGGTGAATGTTGAAATTATGGATAATGGTCGCGATAGAATTGTGGCTACAGAGATTCCTTATCAATTGAATAAAGCTTCCATGATTAAGCAAACTGCTGACCTCGTAAATGATAAAAAGATTGATGGAATATCTGACCTTCGCGATGAATCGGATAGGGATGGAATGCGCGTGGTGTATGAATTGCGCAAGGATGCCATCACGAATGTTGTGCTTAATAGTTTATATAAATACACTGGACTTCAGACGGCATACAGTGTGAATAATATTGCGCTGGTGCATGGTCGCCCGATGATGTTGAATCTGAAGGATTTGATTAAACATTATATTGATCATCGTCATGAAGTTGTTATTCGAAGAACTAAATTTGAATTGGCAGAGGCAGAGAAGAGAGCGCATGTATTGGAAGGATTGCTGATTGCTTTGGATCATCTGGATGCAGTTATTGCTTTGATTCGTGGTTCAAGGACGGTTGAGGAAGCAAGGACTGGTTTGATGACGAATTTTAATTTATCAGAGATTCAGGCACGAGCTATTCTTGATTTGAGATTACAGAAATTAACAGGTCTTGAACGCGATAAGATTAAGGAAGAATATGATGAATTGATGACCTTCATTGCTCATTGCAAAAATGTTTTATCGGATGAAGCATTGCGATATGACATCATCAAAAAGGAATTGAATGAGATGAAGGATAAGTATGGTGATGCCCGCCGCACTACTATTGAATTTTCTTCCGGCGATATGTCTATGGAAGATTTGATTGCTGATGAGGCTGTGGTGGTTACAATTTCTCACATGGGGTATATTAAAAGGACTTCTTTATCAGAATATAAAGTTCAGGGTCGTGGAGGAAAAGGTGCTAAGGGAACTACCACTCGTGATGAAGATTTTGTAGAATATATTATTCCTGCTACTGCACATAATTATATGCTGTTCTTTACTGAGCAAGGGAAGTGTTTCTCTATGCGAGTGTTTGAAATTCCTGAAGGCAACAGAACTATGAAAGGACGTGCTATTCAGAATATGATTAATATTCCTCCTGATGATAAGATAAAAGCATTCATTACGGTAAAGAACATGAAGGATCAGGATTACATTAAGAATAATTACATCGTCATGTGTACTAAAAAAGGCACTATTAAGAAGACAAGATTAGAGCAATATGCCAAGCCACGTAAGACTGGTTTATTAGCCATTAAAATTAAAGACGGGGATCAATTATTAGAGGCTCATTTGACTGATGGTAATTGTGAGATTATGATGGCTGTAAAATCTGGTCGTGCTAATCATTTCCATGAATCCAAAGTTAAGGCTCAAGGACGAAACACAGGTGGGGTTATTGGAATTCGAACCAAAAAGGATAAGGATGAGGTTATAGGAATGATCGTTCTGAATAAAAGTGAAGGTGAAAGTGTATTGGTTGTTTCTGAAAAAGGTTGTGGTAAACGATCAAATCCAGCAGATTATACATTGAACAATCGCGGTGGTCAAGGGGTTATTACTTTAAAGATTACCGAAAAGACAGGCAAGCTGATTGCGATTAAAAACGTTTCGGATACTGATGACTTGATGATTATAAATAAGTCAGGATTGATTATTCGTCTGGATGCTAAGGATATTAAATCCCAAGCTCGAAATACCTCCGGTGTGATTTTGATTCGCTTCAAGGATAAAGACAAAGACAAGATCGCTTCTGTTACCAGTGTTCCGCATTTGGATGATGAGGAAGAAATAATTGAAGGTACAGTTCCTTCAGACTCAACTATTCTTCCAGAAAATCCTGAATCAAGCAATAATGAGGCATCTGAAGGCAATATCCTTGATGATTTGACACCGCCTGATTTCGAATAAGTTTAAATAATAATAGTTAAATAGAATCCTATTAATACATCTCAAAATATGAAAAGATTAGCATTAATTATCGTAGTATTTTGTGGCGCAATTGCCACTTATGCTCAACCTTCCAATGTTGTTTCAGCATGGAGGTATATGAAAAGTAATCCTCCTGAATTGGATAAAGCCAAGGAAATGATCGAGCCAGCCATCCTGCATGAAAAAACCAAGACATGGTCTAAAACCTGGTATTACAGAGGGTTGATTTATCAGGCAATCGGTACCGATAAAAAAATGAAAGCAACCGAGCCTAATGCATTACGGATTGCTTATGATAGCTACAAGGAGTCTCTTAGAATTGAACCTAAGAGTGATTATGCAGATGATATCAGTATGCAGACAAAAGTCCTTATGCTTTTATTTTTTAATACCGCCTTAGAACAGTTTAATGCTAAAGATTTTGATGGTGCTTTAAAGAACTTTGCCAATGTTTTAGATATTGATCCTAATGATACCGTAGCTGTATTAAATGCCGCAATCAGTGCAACCAGGGCTAATAACAGTGTCTTGACTAAGGAGTATTATTCCAAGCTTATTAAGATGAAATATAACGACCCTAAGGTTTATAATTCTTTTGCAAATATTTACCTCCAAGACAAAGACACCGAAAATTATTATAATGTGGTAAAGCAAGGCAGGGCATTATTTCCCAGTGATAAAGATTTACAGACAAAGGAGTTATTTTATCTGATATCCACCAACAAAACTTCCCAGGCAATTGATGGTCTCAATGTTGCATTGCAGAAGGATCCAAAGAATCCGACAATGCTATTTGCCCTTGCCAGTATTTATGATAAGATGTCTTATGAAAATGGCAAGAAAGGCGATACTGTTGAATTCAACAAGAATTTTGCAAAGGCAGAAGAGAATTACAAAAAAGCCATTGAAAGCAAATCTGATTATTTTGAAGCCAACTTCAACCTGGGTGCCATGTATTTCAACCTCGCCGCTGAAATGATTAATAAGGCTAATGATATTGACGCGAGTAAGGTCAAGGAATATAATTTGGCAAAAGAGAAATATGATATTAAACTCAAACAAGCTCAGCCCTATCTGGAGAAAGCCCTCGAAATTCAGCCTAAGGACGATGCCACACTTTCTTCACTTCGTCAGTTATATGCTCATCTTAACATGACTGATAAATCCAATGAGATGAAGAAAAGAATGGACGCGAATAAGTAAATCATTCGTTTCGATAAAATAAAAAAGGCGTCACAAATTGTGTCGCCTTTTTTGTTTAGGAGCAATTTAAAATCCTTATACCATTTCTGGGCTACCTTTTTGACAACCATTCTGTGAAATTTCTTTTTATCTTTTTTTAAATCAGTGAATCTGTAGCTTCTGCTCCCCCGCATCCATCTTTATCTTCACAATAGAAGAATCATTCAGTATATATTCCGGCAATTTCCCATTATCATTAAAAGCCATTTTGATGTTGTGACGTTCCAGACTCTTTACGGTCTCCTCTTCAGGAATAAAATCATAAGCATTAAAGCCGGTATAAAATAGTATTGCCAAATGCTCCATTTTCTTACAATTAAAAAGCACATAATCCTTACCATCTAATTTGTTTGGCAGGTCTTTAATAACCTTCGTATCTTTCGTTACTTCATAAGTATAGGTATCTTTATTTTCTGGAGAATCAACATGATTCTTGTGTATTTTATAGTAATTGAAATCAGCGAAACCAACTATTAAAAGGGTAGCTGTAATTATTAATTTTACAACAACCTTCCTTTTAATTAATAAGTCTGCAAAAACAAAAAAATAATTCAGCAATGACCCAAGAGCGATGTAAAAAATTGAACTGACAATGAGGCAATAAGGAACCATTTTGGTATTTGCCACAGTATAAAAAGTATAAACCGCAATGACATTAAATAAAAATACGATACGATAAGTTTTGTTCTTAATTCGCATCAATAAAAGGATCAAGGCAACAATCATCAGATATGGAATCAAATCACCATGTCCATAAATTTCTTTTAACCCATTAAAGTGAAACAATGCGTTGCCGGTATGTCCGTCAAGCCCTTCCGTGAAGTGAGTTTTGGCATAATGATATTCATACCAGCTCTCGATAGGATATTTAACCCATGTATAGATTTGCCACGGAAGAACAACAATTGCTGTGATGATCAGACTTAATAATATATCAATATAATTCTTAACCACCATTCTCTTATCCATATCAAATAAGATAGAAACTCCCCACCCTCCATAGATCAGCAAGCCCATTAGCCACTTCACTAATAAAGCACATCCCACAAAGTATCCTATCAACAAAATCCATTTCCTGCTCCCCGATTTTTCATATTCTATAAAAGCCCAGATGCTGCATGTCACATAGAATACAAATGCAATATCATTATGGTCAGTGGGCCAAAATCCTGTTGCCAATTCATGAACATAATAGGATAATGAAAACAAAAATGCAGAATAATATCCGACCCTTTCATTGACAGTAATTTTTCCCATTCGATAGATAGGAAAGACAAGCATGGCAACCATTGTCAAACTCGGAATACGAGCCGCAACTTCATTAACGCCAAACAATTTTATACTTAATGCCATCTGCCACATAAATAATGGTTGTTTATGAAGCCACAATGTTGAATTGAGCCAGTCTTTATAATTATTAGGGATAACAGCATCCAATCGTAACATAGGTTTCAGAGGATTCTGTATCATGTTCTTCGCAACCAAAGCATGAAAACTTTCATCCCAGAAATGTAGGAAATGATCTAAACTACATACATATAAACCAATAGCAAAACATCCTGAAAAAAGCATAAACACAGATAACTTCCTCCTCTCACTGAATTCATATAAGCCAAGACTTAAAAGATAAAAGACTATGGCAACATAAATCATTAAATATGGATATGTGAAGGATAGCATAATTAAAAACTTAAAGAATCACCAACCAGCCAAAAATAATAAGTGATCAATTGCAAAGAGAAGAGAGAAATCAATACCAAATACCGGTATCTGATTTTGTAAATCCATGAACCGATTATTATAGAAAATGGAAATATAAGGGATATGAAACGTGGCATGCTTGTTACAGAACCTGCACAAAGCGGCAGTACCAATAATACCCAAATCAAAATGTTCATACTCAAAGGAAATTTCTTCCGGGAAAAGATTGCGATCACAATAAAAATGATAGTATAGTATGAAAAAAACTGAGTCATAAAATCTCCTCTCCTAAAGAAAGCAAACAAAGGAAACATATACTCCTTATACCATCCGGTCTGTGCTATCGTGAATGCAAAATATTCACCTGTAATTTGTTTTGCAAAGATGCAATATGAAATAAAAGCTAACGGAGCAGTAATAAAGTAAAGACTTTCGACAAAGAATTTTTTATTGATTTTACTTAGAGAAATTTTATATTTAACCAAAATATTTTGTTGCTCTAAGAAATATAAAAATAAAGGAATAAGAACAACTATTCCATTCGGTCGAAGCAAAGTTAGTGGTATCAATAAAACAGAGAGCTGCCAGAACTTTTTATTACGAATTGAGACGAAGCAAAAGATTAATAAAGTAAAAAATATTGCCTCGGTATATAACATTGAAAAATAATAATGAAAAGGAAAACACATTAGAACCAAGGTATAAAAGAATCCCTTTTCAGAATCCTTCAACCATATATAAAAACCGATAAAACCAAGAATTGAAAAGATAACAGACCAAAAAATTCCACTACTGTTAAAATCAGAACTCAATATAAAATTTGTGCCTCGAATCAACAATGGATACATAGGAAAGAAAGCCCATTCACTCTGTTTGTAATGGATTCCATCATGAAAACCTAAATCTCTTTTGTTAGTAATTTTAGAATATCCCTCTCGTGAAATCTTATCATACCAATAAGAATCGTTCTTTTTGATAGTATTGGTATAGCTTTGATAAGTAAAAGAAATCCCAATGTCCTTATAATAACTTGAGACCAAAATAGCGAATAAAAAATAAATTATTTTAATCGCCATGGCAACACCAATTATTTTTAGATAAGGTTTCATTTTTAAGGATATTTCCAAGCCCGCAATACTACATCAAAAAAAGTAAATAAGATGTAATTCCTTTCTTGATAGAAAAAAAATTCCGCTTTTAATTATTTTTATGTTTTCTATTTTTGCATAATGAATATTGAAGGGAATGTATTGGAAACTGTCTTTTGGAAATTTTAAACCGAAGAGGAAACGCGATTTTGATTTCTTGCTCAAGGATGCTACGAATGAGCAGGAGATAGTTGATATAGTCAGGGATATGGTTAAGTTAGGCTTCAGCCCAGGTGGGAATTTTTTTAAACACAACCAATCATACACCAATAAAATTGTCAGGGAGATACTTGATGATTTGATTGATAAACGAGAATTGACTACGGCATTTCCTTTTTCTTTTCTCATAAAATTCATGGATACCGAAACGGCGGCACAGCACTATCTGGCGAAGATGAAGGACTTGGAGTTTTTGCCTGACCTGGATACGTATAACCACTTGATAAAAATTACTGATGATGAAGCGATGGCGAGGGAATATATGACGGAGATAAAGGAACGAAGAATCAAGCCAAACAAGGAAACCTTTGTCGGCTTGATGAAATTTGTCGAGGATAGAACCGCGGCTTTCAATATTGTGGATGAAATGTGGAAAGAGAAAGTTTTGCTGAATGTAAAAGATTATCGTCGTATCGAAGAAATTATTCCTAATCCTCATCTTATTTATGTTATCAAGGAGGCTTTTAAGGCTAAGGAAAAGAAACATATTTTAAGTGGTATGCCTCATGCAAAGGGGACTTTGCTTGATTTGGCAAAGGATAAAATTGCTGCCGATGCCTTGAAGGAAAAATTGGGCTTTAAGGAAGAAATTGACATCATCCCTACCAGGGAAAACGATGTTATTCCAAAGGAAATCCCTGTCAAAAAAAATAAAGAGATTAAGAAAGAATTTCCGGACCCTGATAAAATCACTAATCCGAATGAGGCTCGAATGATTAGAAAGCAGATTAATACGGTTGATGATATTATTGAAATATTAAACAATATAACCTTGCGTGCTCCCGCAATAAAGTTGATGGAGGAAGCCGAACGTAGCGGCATTCCATTGAACTATGCTCTTTACAGAATCTTTCTGGAATTTCTTAATACTGAATTTACCATTCGCAATACAATGAAGAAGATGAAACTTCGGGGAATTATTCCGGAGGTGGATTTCTATAATTCTTTGTTGATTTATGCTAAAGATGAGGCTGGTGCAAGGGATGTCTTCGCAGAAATGGAGCGGCATAAAATCGTCCAAAATTCAGTATCCTACGACTTGCTTCTTTTTCATATCAGTGAGGTTGCCAGGATGAAGGAATTATTAGATGAGATGAAGATTCGGCAAGTGCCTTATACTGCTTATTCTTATCGGCGTATGTTTTGGTTTTGTACTACTGATGCCGAGCTTTGGAAACTATGGGAGGAGATGAAAAAGGATGGCGTAAAACCCGATATTCATATTTGCGAACTCGTCATCGAGCGGCTGAAAGATGAATGGCTGATAAAAAAAGTGTTTGATGCGATGACCGAATACAGAATGCCGGTATCGGCAAAATATTATTCAGATTTTTTTAATAATGCCAAAGATGAAGGAGTGAAAAGGCAATTGTTGCTGGACATCAAATCGCATGGCAGAAAAATTTCAGGAGACCAATATGAATTTTTAATAAAGACCACCACTGACATTGTCGAGGCGACATTGTATCTCCGTACCATGAGGGAAAAGGAGATTTATTTTAGTCACGCCTTGTATTCTCATGTGCTCGACCAGGCAACCAATCTGCCCGATGCAATGATGGTTATTGATGAAATGATTGCTAATGGCACTACGCCGAACTCTTATTCTTTTAATAGATTGTTCAAACATGCCACTGGCGATGCCAACGCGCTCGAATTAATGGAAACTTTCATTAATAAAGGTGCTAAGCCTACGATTGACCATTTCCATACCTTGATAAAACATGTGAAAAATGCGGACAATATTTATTTTAATTTAATCAAGAACATGAAAGCTTATGGCATCATGCCAACCGTAACTACATACAACTTCATCCTTGACAACAAATCTTTTGTCGAATCAATAGGCTGGAAGCTGATGATGGAGGAAGATGGCATCGAGCCGAATGAGATAACCTACAGCTTCATCATTAAGCATTGCCGCGATATGGAAACAGCCAAGAAGTATATCAAGATGATGCTCGAAAAAGGATTCAATCAGAATATCTATACCTACGGCACCCTCATCCGGCTTTCAATAGACTTTGAAACTGGCTTTGGATTTTTGGATGAAATGGTTCAAGCCAGGATAATGCCTAATGAATTGCATAAACAAAAATTGCTGCTCCTTGCCAAAGAAGACGCAGAGAAAATAGAACGCGTTGAAGCACGCTTTAGAGTTTATGAATAGGGAAAGAGCTTTTATTCAATAGACATCTTTAATAATTAAATTCTTTGATGTAGCTTGAAAGAAGTCAATATATTTTAATTCATCCAAAGTCCCTGCAACGCAAAGTATTCGGCAAACTCATTGCGCTTTACCGCCTTTGCAGGAATCTCTAATAACTTTGCATGAATCTAAAAGATAAATTGACTTTATCTACAATGTACCATATCCCCTTAAACATAAAAACCCCTCGACTATAGTTTAATACCCCCTTCCTAAAACTTAAAACTCCTTCACTGAAGTTCAATACCCCTTCACTGAAGTTCAATACCCCCTTCCTAAAACTTAAAACTCCTTCACTGAAGTTCAATACCCCTTCCCAAAACTTTAAAACCCTTCACCTGATGTTTAATACCCTCCTTTCGATGTTGAAAAAAGTAAATGAAAAACAGAATTTCCTGAATCTTCACTTGATATTCCTGATGCTGCACTTCAAAAGTGTAACCCTGCACTTCAAAAGTATTCTCCTGCACCTTAAAAGTGTAACCCTGCACTTCAAAAGTATTCTCCTGCACTTCAAAAGTGTAACCCTGCACTTCAAAAGTGCAACCCTGCACTTCAAAAGTGCAACCCTGCACTTCAAAAGTGCAACCCTGCACTTCAAAAGTGTAACCCTGCACTTGGGCGATAGGCTGATAATCACGCTGTTACAACTATAAAAATCCGAAACAAGCACAAAAAACATCAAATAAATGAGAACAACATGCGTAAAACTATTTAATAATTCCGTTACTTTGTCGCTTCACATTCCAATATACATACTCATTGCTTAATGAACTCCAAATACCTCCAATCTGAAACCCATTTAGTGCTTCTTTTACTCACCTCCATCTTCCTCCTCCTCTTCTACCTCGCCTGGAAGTCCAAAGGAAGTTATGGCGGAGACGATAGTTATGTTCATTATCGCATATCACATTACACCTTCACTCATCATGAGTTATTCTTTGACCAGTAGAGGAAGCTTTGGCGATGATACAATAAAAGGAGGGAGATAGATATAGAATAAAACCTAAGTCTTATTGCTATGGTTTTCTGGAATCAGTGATCCCCTCTTCTATGAAATCACCTCCACATATTTATCATCATGTTTATGCTCCACCTTTCTATAAGCCCAGGCAAATATCAGGGGGAATACCCATAAGGAAAATATCATGGCGCAGAGGATTCCGCCGATGACGACTCGCGCCAATGGGCGGGAACTTTCAGAACCAATTCCATGAGAAAGTGCTGCGGGTAACAAGCCGATAGCTGCCATTAATGCGGTCATAATTACAGGTCGGATTCTTTCTCTCACACCTAATTTTATGGAGTGATAAAGGGTGTCGTGTCCTTCGGTAATCTTGGAAAGATTTTCTTTGAATACCATAATCAGGATGATGCCATTCTGGATGCAATTCCCAAATAAGGCAATGAATCCGATGCCGGCAGAGATGCTGAAATCCGTGCCAGTCAGGTAAAGTGCTGCGATGCCTCCCACCAACGCGAAGGGCACATTCAGGAAGACTAAGGCTGCATCTTTGAAGTTGCCAAACATGCTCACCAATAAAAGAAATATCATTAATAAACTGATGGGAACTACTTGCGCCAGGCGACCTTGTGCGCGTTCTTTGTTTTCAAAATCGCCTTGCCATGCCATCTTATAACCTCTTTTCAAAGTGACTTTATCTTTGACCTTCTTCATCGCTTCGGCTACAGTGCTGCCCATATCACGACCGCGAGTACCAAACTTCAATGCCGCATATCGCTGGTTGTCATCCCTGAAAATCAAGCTTGCACCAGTCTGTCTTGTGATGTCTGCAATGGCTTTTATCGGAACCTTAGAACCATTCATGGCAGGCACCAATAAGTTGCCAATATCATCTTGCGACTTACGATATTCTTCAGGCATCCGAACCCTGATATCAAACGTTTTTATCCCTTCATAAAGTGTCGAAGCAACTTGTCCGCCGATAGCCATTGACAGCACGGCATTAGCGTTGGCTGTGGTAACTCCGTAGAGTGCCATCTTTTCCTGACTAAGGTTTACATCAATTTCCGGCTGCCCGATATTATGAATAACTCCGAGGTCTTCCACGCCGCGAATATTCTTCATGATGTTATAAACTTCATTCAATTTCTTCTCCATATAATCCAATGAGTCGCCATAAATTTTCAGACAAATAGAACCTTTCACGCCGGATACAGCTTCCTCGACATTATCCATAATGGGTTGAGAAAAGTTGAGGTCAACGCCAGGAATGACGGATAAACTTTCAGTCATCTTATCAATCAATTCATCCTTGGACATCTTAGGTTTCCAATCAAATTCAGGATACATGATGACATCAAATTCGTTGTTATAAAAACCTGCAACATCAGTGCCATCATCAGGGCGTCCGGTCTGCGAAACGACACACTTCACCTGTGGAAACTTCATCAATATATCACGCGTCTGTTGGGATACTTGAACGCCCTTCGCAAGCGATGCACTATAGGGCAATTGAACACGAAGCCAGATAGCTCCTTCATTCAATTCAGGAAGAAATTCAGAGCCAAGAAACTTGAAAGAATAGATGCCGACCACTGCTATAATTGTGGATATAATCAAGACCTTTTTCTTATGTCTGAATGAATAAACAAAACCATTAAGCATGATAGCGGTGAGGTGATGTACAAACTTATTATGCTTCTCGTGGACATTCTTATTTAATAATATGGAGATGAGAACAGGAACGAGTGTCAAGGTAGTAATCAAGGCTCCCAGCAAGGCAAATCCGAGTGTGTAAGCCAAGGGAGAAAACATCTTTCCTTCCACCTTTTGGAATGCGAAAATAGGCAAGAGGCATGTGATGATGATGACTTTCGAGAAGAAGATCGCCTTACCCATCTTAGTCCCAACACTTCGATATAAACCCATCTTGGAAAGTTTATTGAATTTCTCCATCCCTACTTCCATCGCCTTGGTATTTAATGCAACAAATAATCCCTCGACCATGACCACTGCTCCATCAATAATAATCCCGAAATCTACTGCTCCCATAGACAATAAATTTGCTGTCATGCCCATCAATCTCAAACAGATAAAAGAAAACAGCAAAGAGATGGGAATGATTACTGCCACAATGATTGTAGTACGCCAGTTGAATAAAAATATAGTGACCAAAAGTATCAGAAAGATGATACCTTCGATGAGATTATGCATCACCGTATGAGTGGCATATTCTATCAAATCAGAGCGGTCGTAGTAAGGAACAATTTTGGTATCGGCAGGAAGAATTTCAGAATTAAGTTTATCAATTTCATTCTTCACACCAGCCACCACTTGAGATGGATTCTCACCCTTTCTCATCACCACGATACATTCCACCACATCATCCTGGTTGGTAACAGTTCGCTTGCCTGTAGAATCAATCACCGCATCAGCCCTTGTAATCCAGCCGAGGCGAGGAACATTAGATATTTCTACAGTAGCTACATCCTTCACCAGCAGCGGCACTCCGCTATTATTTTGAATGATGATGTTATTGATTTCATTGATGTCATTGATTAAGCCGATTCCACGCACCGCATAAGCTTCATCATTCTCAAAAATCATATCGCCGCCGATGTTGATATTCGTGGCTTGCACCGCCGTAAATACATCCAAAGGAGTCAGTCCCAGGGAGGTCAGTTTGCCAGGATTTACCTTGATTTCATAAGCCTTTGTCTTGCCTCCGAAAGCATTCAAATCCGCAACACCAGCCACTGATCTCAACCTTCTGTCGATCACCCAATCCTGAATTGTTTTTAATTCCCTGACATCCCGAAAAGAACTCTTGACGGTGTATCGAAAAATCTCTCCGGTAGGTCCTGTAGGCGGTTGAATGGAAGGATTAATATTAGGCGGCAACGTAGCATTCCCAATAAGGCTCATCACCTGCTGGCGAGCTTCGGGATCCTTCACATCATCCTCAAAAATTATCTTGATATAAGACAAGCCAAAGATGCTGGTAGAGCGGAGACTGACCTTCTTCTGGACAGGATTCATAGCGATTTCAAGAGGTATTGTTACGAATTTTTCTACCTCTTCGGCACTCCTTCCAGACCATTGTGTGATGATATCTATCTCCGTATTTGTAACATCAGGAAATGCTTCGATAGGCATGCTTTTAAAAACAATTATCCCTGAAACAATCAATGCAACAGCAGCAAATAAAATAAAATATTTGTTCCTTAGCGAAAAGCCTATTATGAATCTTAAAATCTTAGTCATTAGTGGTTTTAAGAGTTGATTAATTATTCAATTCACTATAAATCTGGAGAGCGATTGAGGCAATGATTTTATCGCCTTCCTTGATACCGGATTTGAGATAAGTCTTATCGCCAAGAGTGCTCAAAACCTCTACTGGCGTGATGTCTGCATCCCCTTTACCATTATATTTTACAACATAATACTGGCTGTGATCATATACCAATGCCTTGCTGGGTATGCAAAGTGCATCGCGATTCGCAGGGTTGGAAACAATGACGCTGGCAAACATCTGGGGCTTCAAAACATAATCAGGATTATTCAAAACTATCCTTACTTTAATAACCTTGCTGGCAGGGTCAAGGACATTTAAAATCTGATTTATCTCGCCGGTAAATACGCGGTCAGGAGCAGCCAGGGTGCGGACTTCCACCTTATCGCCGATATGAACCAATTCAATATTCGCTTCGTAAACATTCGCCTGAACCCAGACATCTTTCAGGTCAGAAATAGTGAATAGATTCGTGCCATTATCAGTACGAACCAACGTATTATTTGTAACATTTTTCTGAACGATAAAACCATTTATGGGAGACTTAATAATATAATCGCCCAAGGTATCATTGCCATTAATTTTCAAAATTCTTTTGGCTAATTCCAGTTGAGATTTTGCCTGGTCATAATTGGTCTGCGCAGTCGTAACATCAAGGATAGATGCAAGCCCGCTTTTGTATAATTCAGTGGCTGCTTCCAATTGTTTTTTAGTGGCGGCAAGATTCGATTGAGCGACCAATAAATTATTGCCATAACCAGCCATTTCACTGCTCTTAACCACCGCCAAAATTTGTCCGGCAGCAACATAATCGCCCAATTGAACTTTAATTTCCTGAATATTTCCACTCACCAAAGAATAGATATTTACCTGTTTATCCTGATTAAAATCCACCATTCCGGTCAATGATAAAGCATTCACAAGAGGACATTTCATAACGGTATCAATGAGCAAAGTTTTCAGCAAAGAATCCGGAATTATATACTTCACTTTTTCCTCCACAGCCTTCTGCTTTTCGCCACAACTTTGCAGAAGAATTGCAGGGGTAAAAAGCAACACTATCATCCCAAAATTCAGGATTAAATTTTTCATATATTTCTTCATTTTGATTCTATCAGGACAATTATTTTGGAAGAATCTCAAAAGACTTCTTCCTATGCCGAATTCCCGAAAATAATCAAAAGGAACATTTTCAGGTAAATCGGGGATATTTAATTTATTAATCATTATTTTAATCGTTTATTATCGTTTATTATTTTAATGAATGACTTATTTAATAGGAAATAAATGGTTTTTGAGCAAATGGTATCCGAAAAAGCGAGGAAGCTTCGACCGATTTTCGCGCCGGATGACCAAAGCTTCTGGAAGCTTCGACCGATTTTTTTGGGGAATGACAATGTCTTCTGGAAGCTTCGACCGATACCTCAAAAGACTGCCTGATTCTTCCTGAATATGTTTCAAAATTTACCAACTTAATGGCACAAAAATTTATTAAAAAAGATATATCAATTGTCATCGGTTTTGGAATTATTTATTAAAAAAGTTCGTGCCCGTCAAGAAGTTCAAATTCTCCAGCGCATTTATTTTATTGAATTGAATCGTATTTAACTGCACGATATTTTGTTTGTATGAATCATAGAAGGAAAGAAAAGTGAGCAAGCTGACATTTCTTTTCATATAATTCTTCATCATTTCATTCGCCAGCGTATCGAATTTTTTGGAGAAAGTAGTATCAATTCCTTTGTATAATTTATCTGCATCAATTGCCTTTTGCCATGCCCTTGTTACTTGCTCTTCTAGAGCTTTTTTTGTCGCTTCAAGTTCAGTATTATTATAATCAATCATGATTTTTGTATTCTTGATGGCACCTTGATTTCGGTTAAATAATGGAATGTTCAAACCAAGATTCATGTAACTGAAATTTGGAATATATCCTCCATGCCAATCATAACCTGCACCCACCGTGAGATCAGGAACAGCAAGGGCTTTCTGGTAAGTATATGTCTGCTGACTAAGCAATAAATTATCCTTTGCAATCATAAGGTCAGTGCGGTTAATATATGCCGAGTCCAACAGTGAAGCATAGCTGTATTTTAATGGATCGGCATTAATGATTTCAGGGTTCACGACAGGTTTTATGTAAGTCTTTGGAGAGCTTTGCAATAACAATCGCAACTGGCTTTCCTGGTCATTGATATTATCAATCAAGGTCTGATATTCGTTCTTCAAAGAATACAACTGCGCCTGCACTTGCACCACCTCCGACTCCGCCACATACCCCTTGCCTTGAATATCTTTGTAAGCATCTACAATGGTTTGAAGGGCATGAATTTCTTCATCATAAACCTTCGCGGTCTGCTGTAAATAATTGATATTGTAAAAGCTGCTTCGCAATGCCAGCTTCAGTGTTCGGAGCAAATGATACAAGGCATCTTCCGTCAGTTTATAATTTGTTTCAGCAATCAAAGCCTGCTTATGCACCTTCCTCGACAAGACGATTAATTGCGACAGTTGGTATGCCTCCTCGCCATTTGCATAATCCATTTCAAACCATTTGTGATCCACGGTATTGTATGCACCCTGCTCCAAATTAAAATTCGGATTAGGATATAGCTTAGCCTGCAAAATCAAGGCTTGAGAAGCATCCACATTATATTTTTGGGCTAATAAAAGGAGATTATTTTTAAGGAAAGTTTCTTCCGCTTTTTCAATAGTCAATTGAAGAGAATCCTGCTTAGGAAATTCTCCTTGAGCAAAAATTCTGCTGCTTAAACAAACAAATACTATAACTAAAATTCGCTTCATACAATTTTTTTTCGCAATTCCAAAATCAAATCAATCAGTCTATCCATGAATAAAACGAGAGAGTGGCAAAATTATTAAATCACTTTATTTTATTGATGAAGAAAACATTAGAATATGATTAGATTTTAATAAGCAATTATTGAAATCCTATCCTTAAAAATCAAAATTATAAAACAGACCTACTGCATAACATTATCACTTGCTAACAACCAGGCATTAGAATCTTGTTTATGTATCTCTATCAAAGCAGCTCTTGCTTCATCTTTAGAAGAATAGGAATTATATACAACCCTTATTAAGCCACCCTGGCTTTGTCCACAGATTGATGCATTGAAGCCCTTCACTTTCAATTCTTCTACAAACCTGTTGGCATTATTTATTTCTTTGAAACAACCTGCCACAATAAAATAATTACTACTTGAAGTATAAGTATTTTTACTTTCCGACGAATTACGAAGGGTTACTGACTCATTAATTTCCTTCTCTGGTTTAGCACCAATTGTTTTTGAGGAACTATTTGAGATGGAAACGGATTCTTTTGGAGAAGTGGAATTATCTACTTTTGGAACAAGAACTTCTATTTTATTTGTTTTAAAAGGATTGAGACTATCCTGACTGATATTCTTTCTGTCAAATACATGGGTTGAGATAGAAAACCAGATACCTAAACCTACCAAAGGCAGAAGGACAGCGGCTTTCCAAAGATGCCTTGAATAATTATTTTTATGAATGAGTATCTGTTCCATAGGATGATCCAGAGACTTTAATTCTCTTCCTGCATATATCGTATCGCGCTTGATTGGGAATGATTGAACAGTTGCCAATCCGAAAGAATCCATCAGGTAATTGGTAGAATTATCAGCTTCAAATTGCAGATTTTTTTCGATGTCATAGAACAAATTGCCAACCTTTTCCAAAGATATTTTCTTGCCTTCATTCAATGTCTTTTCAGCAGATTGAACAAATTTTTCAATCATTTTAATAGCCTCATTATAATTCAAACCTTCAGTAGTAGCCAGTTCATTTGCCAGCAAACCATCATTGGATTTTAGGTTTTGATTAAAGACAATGCTCTTGGTTGGAGGCATAAACAAGTGCATAGTGGGATGTACCGAAGCACCCTGATAATTACCAACAAAGCCGCCAAAGCCAGGGATAATAACGCAATCATAATTCAATAAAAGCCTACTGATATGTTGTTCTATATTCATTGGTGCAAAAGTAGTTAAATTTTATTAAATCAGTTCCTTGACCTTTAATAAATCATCTGGAGTATCAATGGGGATAGTCTCAATATTTGTAATGGCAGCCCTTATCCTATATCCATTTTCGAGCCATCTTAATTGCTCTAATGATTCTGCTTTCTCCAAATTGCTCGGTATCAATTTAGTAATGTTTTTAAGAATATGTTTAGAGAAACCATATAATCCGATATGTTTATAATAAGTAGTGTCTTTCAGCCAGTCCCATTCTTCAAAGTTTCTTGAATAAGGAATAGGAGAGCGGCTAAAATAGAGAGCTTCGGAGTCTTTGTTCAAGACTACTTTTGCTACATTCCTATTAAATATATCTTCTATATTGGTAATCTTTTTAACGAGGGTTGCTATCTGCGTCCCTTTAGTATAGAAGCAGGAAGCCAGCCTATCAATCTGTTCTGGATCAATAAATGGTTCATCGCCTTGGATATTGATAATCATATCGCAATCTATCTTTGAATCTTTCAAAGCTTCGGCACATCTATCAGTACCTGTTTGATGCTTTTCTGAAGTCATTATAACATCACCTCCAAAACCTAAAACATGTTTATAAATCCTGCTGTCATCAGTGGCTACTATGACGTTAGTAAGAGACTTTGATTTCTTTGCCTGTGTATAAACCCGCTGAATCATTGACATTCCATTAATATCCACCAAAGGTTTTCCTGGGAATCTGGAAGAAGCAAAACGGGCTGGAATAATTCCTAATATTTCCATAATCTATTTGTCATGGCGCAAAGATACGAATACTTTCGGGCTTGATAATCAGCAGCATCCTTTTATTGCACCACCGCTAAGCGGAATGGTAGCATAAAAGGAGGAAAGAAAAAATTTTCATATTATATTAATTCCTTATTGATTTTATCAACATGCTTAAAAGCCTCTAAAATTCCTCCATACCAAATACCAAGTGGGTATTCAGGATTAGATGATTTTTCTAAAATATTATTCATTTTATAATGAATCACAGGATTATATCCCCAACTATTTTCATCCTTCATTTCACGTCTATTTGTCGGCAGTGTTTTAAGAACATTAAAACTCCAACTATCATTTCTACATTTGATACAATCTGTTTTATCATCTGCATAATCTATAATCACAACTTTTCGCTTCTTATTTTTATCATACCGAATAAATGGAAATAAACTATTCAAATGCAAATCACCAAATCCATAACCTATAAAAAGAATTGCATCCGATTCATATATTAGTTTATCTAACTGCATAAAATATGAGCAAAATGGTTCTCTTAATAACTGGTTAGTTTTGTCTAATCCTGTTATTATACAAGAATTCAAATGATTAATTCCTTCATTCGTATGATTTGAATTACGTCCTGAAGAATTCTGGGAAAACTGTGATGATAAATCATAATTCCACAATATCTTGTGCATTTCTTTATTATCATCTCCACCTTTCATATCAAAATAAATCGAACCATGCAAATGATAACAAAAGTTCCATTCAGAATTATATAAAATATCTCTTTCAAACCTACCACTTATGTCAAACCCTGTTTGTAAACCAGGCAAAGAAGAAAGAATTATATTATCATAATTTAAATTAATAAAACCTATCTCAAAATCCTCTTTTAATGTACGAAAAAAGCTACTTAATGATTCTAACTCTTTTATTTTATCAAAACTAAGTGTTTTACATTTATCTCTCAAATATTCTAAAAGTTTATCAACTAAATATGAATGCAAAAACGAAAAATCGTTTGAATCTGCAATTTTTTCTTGCTTAAATAATCCTATTATTTCTGGGAAATCATTTACTGTTATAAATGGATTTAATCTATTGTTATTAACTTTTAATAGTTCATCACTTGATAAAGATGAAAGAGTTTGAATTGTGAATAGTAAATTTTCAAAATTGTTTATAATGTTAATTCTATTTCGAGGATTTTGTAATAGATAATCTTTATGTTTTTCTTTCACCCATGTATATAAACTTTTATTGGGATCCCCTTTCAATGGGATAATTTCCTTTGCCCAATCTTCAAATAAATCATCTATTGAACTAACAGTAGGCATTCCAAAATCTATTGATGATCCTGCACCAGTTATTAATAAAAGTTTTTTCTTTTTCATGCCTGCAATAATACAAAATATTCAAGAACCATATCTTGCAAAATCCCTCCCAAATATTCCAAACCCCTCCCCCAAAATTCCTATAGTTCCAGGAAAGAATAATTAGTACAGTAGAAATTTTCAAGTAGGCAAATGACTGGGTCATTTAGGCAAATGAAATTTTCTTTTGCCTACTGGAAAATTTCTTTTGCCTACTGGAAATTTTCATTTGCCTACTTGAAAATTCCATTTGCCTACTTGAAAATTTCATTTGCCTTAAATATTCTTTCCCGAACCTAAATGGTGGTTTCCCGTTGTAAACAGGGTCAAAACCCTGAATATTAACTTTTATCCATAGTATCAGAAAGTATTTTAACCTAAATTTTCAATACTAATTCCTCAAAAGACGAAAGTGCGGACGGATGTAACCATTCTTCCGCCGTTTCCTTACAAACGGCGGAACTATCCTTACATACGGCGGAACAATGTGTGGAAACGGCGGAAGTATCCTTACATAGTTCCGCCGTTTGTATGGAAACGGCGGAACTATCCTTGTATCCTTCCGCACTATTGTTATATCCTTCCGCCGTTTCCACACAAAGGGCGGAAGAAAGCTTGTATCCTTCCGCACTTTGGTCTTTTCCGATTTACCTTAAGGAGGAACTTTACTAAAGTTACGAAAACTTTCGTAAAGTTCTTTCATCCTTTTATGACTGCGTTCCCCTTTTGGGGCGCAGCAATAAAAGGATGAAGAGGAAGGTAATTATGAATTATAAATGCTAAATTATGAATTGTGCACAATTCATAATTTAGCATTTATAATTCATAATTTTCTTTTTAATCTGATGTTATTTCAGAAAGAATATCCATGAAACTATGAGTTAGATTTTCTATTGCTAATTCTAATTTCCAGTTATCTCTGTTTCGTCTTTCAACATAATTAGAAACCGCTCTTATCTGGGCACAAGGTATTTGCTCATTGAGGCATGAATAAAGGAAAGCGGCACCTTCCATACTTTCCACATCGGGATGATATTTATCAATAACTTTACGAATACTTTCATCATTTCCATGAACGGTATTGACAGTAATTCCTTTGACTTGTTTAATTTTATTCAAGGCTTTTACCTGGGGCGGATGATAGGAAAACAACATTCCATCTTTAAAAGGAAATTCATCTTTACCAAGCAAACCAATATCAAAGATGGAGAGGAAATTAGCCCCATCTTCTGCACCCATTTCAGGAAAACAATCGGAGGTAACATGAACAACAGTCTCAAGATTAATTTCCCTATTGAAGCTTCCACAAACACCGAGATTGTAAGTCATGGTATAAAAAGAATTGGCAAGCTGTTTGCCCAGATGATAAGCCGTTGCAATCATTCCAACACCTGAAATAAGGACATCTATTTCGGTATCCTGAAAGCGATAATGTTTTAAATGATTGCCTGTATTACCAATCAATTCAAAGTGATCTGTAATTTTATTTACCTCACCCTCTGTTGCAGCAACGATAAGGATTTTGACCATAATTTTATTTGGAGAGTAAATACTTTCTTAGATAGAACCTTGTCCTAAAAGGATAACAGGATTCTCTAAGAAATACTTCAAGGTCTTCAAGAAGGCAGAGCCGGTGGCACCATCAACAACGCGATGATCGCAGGAAAGAGTAAGCTTCATCACATTACCTGGAATGATCGCTCCGTTTCTCACCACAGGAACTTGCTTGATGGCTCCTACCGCAAGGATACAGGCATCAGGAGTGTTGATGATTGCTGTGAATTCATCAATGCCAAACATACCGAGGTTAGAGATGGTGAATGTATTGCCTTCCCAATCCGCAGGCTGCAATTTTTTATCCTTTGCCTTTTGCGAATAGACCTTCACTTCCGATGCTATTTCAGTCAAAGATTTATTATCTGCAAAACGAACAACAGGCACCAGCAGCCCTTCTTCCACAGCAATAGCAACACCGATATGGATGTGATGATTGTATCGAATCTTATCTCCCAACCAGGAAGAGTTCACTTTCGGATGTTGGCGCAAAGCCGCTGCTGAAGCCTTAATCACGATGTCATTAAAAGAAATCTTCGAATTCGCAATGGCATTAATACTTTCGCGGGCGATGATTGCATTGTCCATATTTATTTCCATAGTGAGATAGAAATGAGGTGCCGTGAATTTACTTTCACTCAATCGTTTCGCAATAGTTTTGCGCATCTGCGAAACAGGAACTTCATCATAACCTTCCTTGTCAACTTTATCATGATGAGTCAGCATTCCGGCAGGTGGAATGAAGGGTTTATACCAGTCAATATCACGTTTCACAACCCTGCCACCCTCGCCAGTTCCAATGACTTTATTCAAATCAATTCCTTTTTCCTTTGCTAATGAAATAGCCAATGGAGATGCTTTCTTCCTGTCATCAGAGGTAGTTTCGACAGGTTCCTTTTTTACTTCAACAGGCTTTTTCTCTTCAGAAACAACAGGTTTCTTTTCTTCTTTCTTATCTTCTTTGGCAGGAGCAACTTCTTCCTTTGGAGTTGCTTCTTTCGTTGCAGGCTCTTCTTTCTTGGCATCTGCTTTAGGCGCAGCATCATTCAATAATGCCTGATAATCCTCGCCTTCTTTTCCAATGATAGCAATCGTTCCATCCACAGGAACCGCCTGCCCTTCCTGAATTCCGATATACAACAAAGTCCCTTCAGAATAGGATTCCAATTCCATAGTCGCTTTATCAGTTTCTACATCAGCAAGGACTTCGCCGGTCTTTACTTTATCTCCTGCTTTCTTATACCATTTCGAAATCACACCTTCTGTCATGGTGTCGGACATCTTGGGCATTTTAATTAGTTCAGCCATCGTTTAAAAGTTAATTGTTATTAGTTAATCGTTTCGGAAGGTTTTAATTAATCAATGATATAAGGATAATCTTCTTGCATATAAACATCTTTATAAAGTTCTGAAACATCGGGATAGGCTGATTCTTCTGCAAAGTTCACAGAATCTTCAACAACATCTTTCACCCGATTATTGATGACTTCCAACTCTTCATTGGTAGCATATTTCTTAGCAATAATCGTATTCAACACATGTTCTATCGGGTCTAAGGCTTTGTAATGTTCTAATTCTTCCTTAGTCCTGTATTTTGCAGGATCAGACATGGAATGTCCTTTATAACGATAAGTTTTTATCTCCAAATAAGTCGGACCATCACCCTTGCGTGCCCTATTCACAGCCTCTTCCATAGCAGCATGTACTACTTCCACTTCCATTCCATCCACTGCTTTTGATGGTATTTCATAAGCCAATCCTAATTTCCAAAGCTCGTGAACATTACTGGTTCTTTCAACAGAAGTCCCCATCGCATAACCATTATTTTCACAGATAAATACCACTGGTAACTTCCAGGTCATAGCCATATTCAAAGTCTCATGGAAGGCTCCCTGGCGTACTGCTCCATCGCCCATATAACACACACATACCAAATCAGAGCCACGATACTTTTCTGCGAAAGCAATACCTGCTCCAAGAGGAATCTGACCTCCAACAATTCCATGCCCGCCAAAGAAACGATGCTCTTTAGAAAACATGTGCATGGAGCCACCTTTGCCCTTCGAGCAACCTGTTTCTTTGCCATATAATTCAGCCATAACTTCTCTTGCCGGAATACCCTTGGCGATAGCATGAGCATGGTCGCGGTATGCAGTAATCATGGCATCTTCGGGGCGAAGAACAGACATTGCACCAGCCACAACAGCCTCTTGCCCGATGTATAAATGGCAGAAGCCTTTTATCTTTTGCATACCATATAATTGCCCAGCCTTCTCTTCAAAACGCCTCATCAGCAACATGCTTTCATACCATTTCAAATAGGTTTCCTTCTTTATTTTTGTCTTAGCCATTTCATTCTATTAAGCGG
>Ga0206829_10143_pt1 | contig 26569 bp, 24 predicted proteins | sample Alteio_BWOrgCont_75_FD_152862 | JGI IMG/M metagenome (GOLD analysis project Ga0206829, IMG submission 152862) | Enriched cells from forest soil in Barre Woods Harvard Forest LTER site, Petersham, Massachusetts, United States -... | ecosystem: Environmental > Terrestrial > Soil > Temperate forest >... | reverse complement strand
TGAATTTCAGTTCCACTCAGACCGCTGATCCTTCAGAAGGGCTGTCCGCAAGGAGCGCTCAGTAATTGCGCTCAAGAATTACAAAGACACCTAGTCAGTGCTCCGGGCGCTATTCAATTCTCGAATCAAGGCTTTGAGCTTCTGTCTTTCTGAGGCTGGGATCTCTTCGCGGTCTTCCTCCGTGCGGTGGAGTTTATTTCGAAAACCCTTGTGGGCATCATGCGTCACCTGTTGAGCCCAGCCTCGAATTTTTTCGATCACATCAGTTTCTTCGGCATGAGACATCCCAATGCGGACCTGGTCTGAAATCGTTTTTCCGTCCCATTTCACCCAGTTTCCTAGAATGAGGACGAATGCAGAAAAGATTGCCAACCGAATCAATAATCCAATCAGTCTAAGCATACCGTAATCCCTCTGTGGATACTGGTAAGAATAAAGTTTCAATCGGAATTAATGTTTGTTCGTAGATGTGTGTATAAGTTCTTCGTAAAATGGCAGGGGTGGTTTCCAGAATTTTCTTTAACTGTTCATTTTGTACTGGCTGAGGAGCTGAAATCATCCAGCTGAGAGAATCCCGCTTGCTCAGCTGTGTAGCCGTGTGGCTAGCAATGATATTACCCAGCTCTTGATAAATTGACGAATCTAGAGCCTGATCCAAGAGAAGAATCATCCAGATTTGCCCGTCTCCCGACAAGCGAAATCCTACGGCATTTTTTCCTTCTAGGCAGTCTTCGTGGTCTTGAACCTCAATTGCAGGGCTGCCTAGAGTGACCTCTCCCATATGATAGAAATCAAATCGGGTAGGAAGCGCGTGAAGAATTTTCTCTAAAGAGTTCATTTCAATTCCTTAACACACTAGGTGGTTTTCTCTCGAGGAGAACCTCGAGCGGGAGCAAACGAGTCTCCACGTACCGCTTTGTCAGCTGTTTTAATTACATCATCCCGAGAAAAGGGTTTCAGGATATAATCCTTTGCACCCACATTGATGGCTTCCATGACTAGGTTTTCCTGCCCCATGGCTGAAATAATAATAATCTTCGCATCTTTGTCCATCATGCAAATCTTGCGTGTGGCCTCAATGCCGCTCATCTCTGGCATAACCACGTCCATGGTTACAATATCGGGCCTCAGCTTGACATACTGCTGGATTGCATCCGCGCCATTGGCGGCTTCTCCTATGACTTGATAGTGTGCTTGAGTGAAAATGTCCGAAAGAGTTCTTCTAACAAACACAAGATCATCAACAATCAGGACTGTTTTGGCCATCGGGTGCCTCTCACCTAACATTGTTACAGACTTTTGTTTGAAAATATTGAAAAAAGAGCCTTGGCTCGCTAAAAAATTCAGAGCTTCTGGATTAAAACAGTCTCAATATGTCGTTCGGTGGCTTTTTGGATCGTGAATTTATAGGACCCGCTCGGTGTGTCAAAAAATAGTTCTGCTCGGGGCTCGGGAATTCTTCCAAACTGTTGGAGGAGGAAACCACTCAAGGTTTCATAGTCTCCTTCTGGCAGTTCGAGCTTAAGTACTTCATTCATTTGCTGAATTTCCATGCGAGCTTGAACACTCCACTTAGAGGGAGCAATTTCCTTAAAAGGGAGTGACTCAAAATCGAATTCGTCGCTGATTTCGCCGACGATTTCCTCGATGATGTCCTCAAATGTCAAAATTCCGACGGCCCCACCATGCTCATCTACTATGATGACCATCTCGTGGCTCTCTCTCCTCATCTCGAGCATGACATCTTCCAAGGACTGGGTTTCCGCGATGTAATGAGCTGGAGTGATCGAGTTGCGAATCGTATGCTGAAGGTCTTTGGCGCTCAGAAGGTCAGCTGCTTCCAGGATTCCGATAATATTGTCAATTCGATCTTGGTAAACGGGCATTCGAGAATGGCGATGCTGTTCGAATTTTTCTAGCGCATCGTGAACCGTGGCTGTTTCTTCAATTGCGTCGACACGGACGAGAGGGATTAAGGCGTGTTTTGCCTCTGAATAGCGGAAATCAAATATTCGTTTGATCATCCGCTTTTCACTGGCCTTAATATCGCTTTCATCCTTGCTGTAGAAAAGGAGAGAACGGATTTCGTCGCGGGTGGTTTTTGGCCTTCCTGACAGGAGTTGTTCAATGGGAGCCGCAACCCGGGGGAGGCGAGTCGTATAGGCGGAAATTGTCCTCGTGATAGGAAAGAAGACCCAGTAGGCCCAGTAGATGGGATAGGAGATCCACGGAGCCAAAGCGGTCGCATGCCGTTGATAGAGAGTTTTTGGGATGAGCTCTCCAAAGAGGACCACCAGAGGCGAAGTGATTATGACCGAAAGGAGCTCAGCGTGTCGATGGACGGTTCCATGTAGAAAGAGTAAAATTAACGCGGAGCAGCAGATTACGCAAAGGCTGGTCATCAAAAGAGTAGTAGAGAGAATCCGCTCCGGGTGATTGGCCAAATCCAAAGCGAGAGAAGCTTTTCGATTTCCCTCTTGGGCAAGCTTCCTCAAGGACAGTTTGTCAGCTGCAAGGAGAGCCATTTCGGAGCCGGAGAAAAAACCTTCGAGTAAGATCAGTGGGATCACCAAAGCGATGAGCTGCCAAAAAGTGATGGTAATCGTCATGGCTCTTCCATTTCGGCATCGGAGTAGAGATTTTCAAAAAGAGTGTCGAGGATATCGCTCATGGTGACGATTCCGGAGATTTCTCCATGAGCACTTTTGACGATGGCCATATGGTTTTTTTGAAGTTTAAACTTTCGGAATAAGGCATCTAGTTTGAGGGTAGGGCTTGCGAAAAAGGGTTTACGCATGAGGTTAGCAACGGTGAGGGATCCTTCCTGAAGGAGTTTGGATCTCAAAAGATCTTTTGAATAGAGGATCCCGACAATTTCTTTCCGATTGATACCGGTAATGGGAATTCTTGAATACCGTTGGCTTCGAATTGCAGTCAATGCTTCGGATACCGTTGTGATACTGGGGAGTGTAAGGACTTGGGAAAGAGGCGTGTAAATATCACCTACGGTAGTCGAGTCCAGCTGGAAAACATTGCGAATGAGCTCCAGTTCTGACTCTTGGATGGCGCCTTCTTTGTGGCCTTCCTCGACCAGCATCAGAAAGTCGGATTCACGTAAAAAAGAGTCGTCACTTGGCGTATGAGAGCTGAAGAGTCCAAGGATGCGTCGGAGTAGAAACCGTACGGGCTTTAGGAAGTCATAGATGGCTGACAGAGGGCCTACCGTGGCGGTTGCTACGAGTTGGTTGATTTTTGAAGCGATCACCTTGGGAGTGACTTCGCAGAGGAGCAGAATAATTGGAGAACTCACTAAGATGCCAAGAAATGCTTCCAGAATCCAACGCGGAATTGAAAGCAGTTGTTCAGGGACTTCGAAATGACTTCTGGAGACGGCCTCTGTAATCAGAGACGAAATGGAAATATTCACCACTTCATTGACTACCAAGATTGTGATGAGGATCCCTGCTGGGTCGGCGAGCAGTCTTTTGATTTTGCGATGAATGGGGCGAAAGTCTTCCTTGAGAGCTCGAAGTTGAAACCGAGATAAACTAAATAGAGCTATTTCTGAGGCCCCCATGAATGCTGACATAAAAATCAACATCAGGCAGGCGAGCAGTTCCAAGGAGGTCATAGAGTTCTTTGTCGCACATCCCAAGTCCTGGTGTCTAGTCGTCGGGCAGACAACAGACTCGGAATGCTCCTGGGCAGTTAGGCCGCTTTATCAAATCCCGTACCAGCCGCCACGGGACCTTTCTTCTTCGATCCTTTAGATTCCTTAGGAGCCGGTGTGGGCAATTTTTCCTTGATTCTAGAGAGTTTACGCGTCAAGACCACTTCGAGCACGTCATCGAGGGTTTTCACCGTGATGAAGGTCAAGTTCTTGCGATATTCCTCTGGAATATCGTCCAAGTCTTTCTTGTTCTTCTCGGGTATGATGATGGTCTTAATTCCGTGCCTCATGGCTGCAAGAGCTTTCTCTTTCAGTCCACCGATGGGGAGGACGCGGCCTGTCAAAGTAATTTCACCCGTCATGGCCACATCTTTTCTAATCGGAATTCCTGTGAGCCTGGAGATAATCGCTGAAGCCATGGTAATCCCTGCTGAGGGACCGTCTTTTGGAACCGCACCAGCGGGGAAGTGGACGTGGATATCGATTTCAGAGAAGATATTTTCGTCAATTTGGAATTCCTTTGCCCTGGATCGAATCAATCCCAGCGCTGCCTGGCCGGATTCTTTCATGACGTCGCCGAGTTGGCCAGTCAGTATCATTCCGCCTTTGCCCTTCATAGTCGTGCATTCTACGTACAGAATCTCCCCACCCACCGCAGTCCAGGCGAGCCCGGTAGCAATTCCAATTTCATCTTTCTCTTGTTCATCTTCACGAATGTAAGGTGCTGGGCCTAAGAATTTATAGACTAGTTCACGAGTAATGAAGGTTTTTTCTATTTTCCCTTCGGCCACAAATCGAGCTGTTTTTCTGCATACGGTTGCGATATTTCTCTCAAGATTACGTAGCCCCGCTTCCCGCGTGTATTGGGAAACGATAGTTTTAATTGAATCATCGCTGAATTCAATCAAGGTATCTTTTAGGCCGTTTTCATGGGTCTGCTTTGGGACAAGATATTTCTTAGAAATAAAGAACTTCTCTTCCTCTGTGTATCCAGCCAAAGAAATCACTTCCATTCGGTCCCTAAGAGCAGAAGGGATCGTATCGAGCATGTTACAAGTGGCTACGAACATGACATTTGAGAGGTCAAATGGAACATTGAGGTAGTGATCCCTAAAAGAATTATTCTGCTCAGGATCTAAGACTTCCAAGAGCGCTGCTGACGGATCTCCTCTGAAGTCGCTTCCCAATTTGTCGATTTCATCTAGAACAAATACTGGGTTGTTGGTTCCGGCTTGTTTCAGACCTTGAATGATTCGGCCTGGCAGAGCTCCGACATAGGTTCGACGGTGGCCTCGAATTTCGGCTTCGTCCTTGACCCCGCCGAGGGAGACTCGAACAAACTCTCGACCTAAGGCTCTTGCAATAGATCTTCCTAGAGAGGTTTTTCCGACTCCTGGAGGTCCAGTGAAGCAGAGCAGAGGTCCCTTCATCTTGTCTTTGAGCTTCCGCACGGCAAGATATTCGAGTATTCTTTCTTTAATTTTAGACAAATTGAAGTGCTCTTCGTCTAGAAAGGCTTTTGCCCGTGCCAAATCTAGATTGTCCACTGTGTGTTTGCTCCAAGGTGTCTCAATCAGCCAGTCGATGTAAGTGCGAAGCATTGAAGCTTCAGAGGCATCAGGGTGCATGCGCTCCAATCGGCCAAGTTGTTTGAGAGTTTCCTGTTCTACTTCGGGAGGCATTTTGCACTGAGCAATCTTTTCTTTGAGCTCTGTGATTTCTTCGCCTTTTACGTCGGTGTCACCGAGTTCATTTTTAATGGCGCGAATTTGCTCGCGTAAAAAGTATTCCTTCTGGGATTTTGTCATTTCATCTTTTGCTTGGGAGCGGATCTTAGCTTGAATTGACAAAACCTCAACTTCTTTAGCAAGGATATCGCAAATCTTTTTGAGCCTTTCAACGGAGTCTACCGTCTCGAGGATGGCTTGTCCGTCGCTGACTTTAAGGCCTAAGTTGGAGGCAACTAAATCAGCTAGGCGTCCAGGGTCTGTAATGTCATCCAGGACCATGAGAATGTCAGGAGTCAGAATTTTTCCGAGTGAAATGATTTTTTCTAGCTGTTCACGAACATTTCTCATCAGAGCTTCTGTCTCAGTCAGGTCCCCCAGGGTAGTTTCAGTAATTCTTTCTATCTTCACTTCAAAGAAGGGCTGCGTTTGGGTGTATTCTTGGATGGCTGCCTTGCAGATCCCTTGCGTCAAAATTTTGATTCGGCCGTCGGGAAGCTTTCGCATTCGCATGATCATTGCGACGGTTCCGGTGCGATAGATTCCATCTGGAGAGGGGTGTTCATCTCCAATTTCCTTTTGAGAGGAAAGGAGAATCAGGCGATCCGGCCGAGCCAGGCTTTCTTCGACGCTCCGAATCGATGAGTCACGTCCCACAAAGAGGGGAATGATCATGTAAGGAAATACTACTAGATCTCGTACAGGTAGCATGGGGAGATTTTTTGGAATCTCAATTTGTTCGCCGTCGTAATTTGTAACCATTCCGATCGTTCCTCCATACAGACTGTTGTATGTAACCGTGACTTGTTCTTAGTAAACAATTCGGCGTAAGGACCGGTAGGCTTTAGAGGTATTATTGGTCTAGAGGATTGCCCAAGCCTTTAAACTCAGATTCTTAAGCAATCTTAGGCGTATATCTTCTCTCTGTGTTCCTGTTTTTCTTTGCATGCGATGCACAAAGTGGAGACAGGTCTTGCCTCGAGGCGGCGGGGTTCAATAGGTTCTTCACAGTCTTCGCAGGTGCCAAAGGTTCCTTCATCCATGCGCGACAAGGCCTCATCGATCTTTACAAGAAGCTGGCGTTCACGGTCGCGAAGTTTGAACACGAGGTTTTGGTTGATTTCACTGGCAGCTAGATCAGTTTCGTCCGGAAGGTCATCGGGTGACAGCGTGAGTTCGTTTTTGAGAGCGTTTTTTGAGTTATTCAGAATTCTTTGCTTTTCTTCCAAAAGTAACTTCTTGTACTTCGATAAGAGTTTCGCATCCATATTTACTCCCCCCACAGAGAGTCATCACGTTTTGGCCATCCGCCCCATCCCGACAGAGTTTTTCTCCAACTCTTAAAGAGTCGGGGCTGATGATCCAGTAATTTTATCGTGCCATTTAGATTTTGACAAAGCCTTTTATAAGGACCTATAAGAATTCTCAATTAAAAGAATTGTAGCGTATTGCAAACTTGAGTTAAGTTTCGATTTCCGGTAGCTCACAAAGAGCATGAGAAACATCGAAAGAACGACGTCTTGTGGAGTGCTGATCTTAGCAGCTGGATTGGGAAAGCGCATGCTTTCGCCCCTTCCAAAAGTCCTGCATGAAATGGGTGGTAAGCCACTTTTGTTTCATGTTCTGAAGCAGGTTCATTTAGTAGCTCCTCATGCCTCGGTGGGGGTTGTGGTCGGACATGGCCGTGAACAAGTCGAAACATTTGTCCGCTCTGAACCCGGTCTGAAGGGAATGAATATCGAGTTCATACTCCAGTCAGAACAACGGGGTACAGGACATGCCGCTCGCTGTGCACTGGATTCGGCATGGGGAGAGGCCAGGGTTCGGGAAAAAGCTCCGGTTTTGGTTTTGCCAGGAGATTTGCCGTTAATTTCGAGTGATTTGATCCGGCAAATGTTAGCTCCTTTAAACAAGAGACAAGCCCTTCGTTTACTGACTTGTGAGCTGCCGGAGCCTACTGGGTATGGTCGTGTTGTCAGAAGGGCGAAGAGTGGACCGGTTCTTCGGATCGTCGAAGAAAAAGATGCTAGCCCGAAGGAAAAGGACATTCGAGAAGTCGCGGCCTCCATTTATTTATTTCAATCAGGATTCCTCCAGGTGTCCTTGAGACGGCTTTCGAATCTGAACGCACAAGGCGAATACTACCTCACCGACTTAGTCTCTCACGCCGTGAAGGCTAAAAAGGAAGTAGACGTTCTACGCTGGAAAGTAGCTGAAGACCTCAGAGGAGTGAACGACCCCTGGGAGCTTGCTCAGGCCTCCCAGATCATGAATGAACGCATCAATAGAGCGTGGTCCCGAAAAGGAGTGAAGTTCATTGATCCGTGGACCACACGGGTGGATGTAACGGTTCAGCTCGAAGAAGGTGTGACCCTTTATCCAGGGACCATTCTGATGGGGACAACTCGTCTTGGAAAAGGTGTCACGATTGGCTCCCAGGTTGTATTAAAAAATGTTTGGGTCGGGGACCATGCCACGGTCAAAACGGGAACGGTGGCGGAGCAAGCTCGAATCGGCGAACAAGCTCAAGTGGGGCCCTACGCTCATTTACGTCCCGATGCAGACGTAGGCGCCAAGGCTAAAATCGGAAATTTCGTTGAGATTAAAAACTCTAAAATTGGAGAAAGCACCAGTGTTGCCCACCTTTCTTATGTTGGGGACGCTGAAGTGGGCCGGAACGTAAATATTGGTTGCGGGTTTGTGACTTGTAATTTTGATGGTCGAATCATTGACGGGAAGAAAAAACACAAGACTATCATTGAAGATGAAGTCTTCCTGGGGAGTGATTGTCAGGCAGTGGCTCCACTTCGGATTGGGAAAGGCGCGTTTATTGCTTCGGGTTCTACGCTGACAGAGAATGTAGGGCCCGGCGATCTTGCTATTGCGAGATCTAGGCAAGTAAACAAGCCAGGCTATGCAAAAAAGTTCAGGAAATCGGAGTAAAGTTCTATGTGCGGTATCGTAGGTTATGTAGGGAATCGGCCTGTAGCAGATATTTTGATCCAAGGACTAAAGCGTTTAGAATACCGAGGCTATGATTCAACAGGGGTTGCGCTTCTTTCAGGTAGTGAAATTCATCTAGAAAAATCAGAGGGACGTCTTGAGAACGTCGAGAAAATCCTCCAGGCGAAAGCAAAGATATACAGCAATATTAAATGCGGCATAGGGCACACGCGTTGGGCCACTCACGGAAAGCCAACTACAGTCAATGCTCACCCTCACAAGACCGGGCACGTAGTCATCATTCATAACGGAATCATAGAAAATTACTTGGAAATTAAGAGAGGGTTGCTTGCTCGAGGGCATGTTCCTCTCTCGGAAACGGATAGTGAGCTCTTTGGATTCTTGGTTTTTGAGGAGATGGAAAAAGGACATGGACTCATAGAAGCTGTGAGGAAAAGCTTCTCCGTCCTCCACGGTCAATGCAGCATCGTCGTGATGTCCGAGCGGGAGCCTGGGGTCGTTGTGGGGGTTCGCAACGGGTCGCCTCTTGTGGCTGCTGTGGATCCCGAAGGCGGGATGATTGTTGCGAGTGATGCTCAGCCTCTACTTCCTTTCTCCAAAGATGTTTATTTTTTAGAGCACGGGGACATGGTGGTGGGAACCCAAGCGGGGCTCAAGTTTCTCAGTCTAGAAACGGGTAAGCCGATTCAACGGCACACTACGAGGCTCGATTGGTCGGTCGATAAGTTAGAAAAAGACGGCTACCCTCATTTCATGCTCAAAGAAATTCATGAGCAGCCGCTCGTTGTCGCGGACACTTTGAACGATCTTCTGGATCGAACTAAATCAGATCCTTTCCCTCTGATTGATGAGGCGGGAACTAGGATTTTGGAAAGTGCTCAAGAAATCTATCTCGTTGCCTGCGGGACTTCATGGCATTCCGCACTGTTAGGCAAATATTGGATTGAACGGTTTGCAAAGATTCCGGTCATGGTGGATCTAGCTAGCGAGTTTCGCTATAGGGAACCCGTTCTCAGGCCTGGTGCGGTGGTGATTGGTATTTCTCAGTCCGGTGAAACGGCGGATACCTTAGCTGTACTCAGGGAAATGAAGAAGCGGGGGGTTCCCACTTTAGGTATTTCAAACGTGCGAGGGAGCTCCATCCTTCGAGAAGCGGATGCCGTCTTTTATACTTCTGCCGGTCCTGAGATTGGCGTGGCGGCCACTAAAACCTTCATGGCTCAAATGCTGGTCATGTATTTATTTGCTGGGTATTTGGGGTGCAAGAGATCTGGCCAAGGTCGATCTGTGGAGGATTTAACTCGGTCATTTGAGGATTTAGTCAAGGTTCCTCATCTTTTAACTCTTGGGCTAGATGAGCAATCCAAGATGGTTCAACAGATTAAGAAGGCAGCTCATGCCCTTACCGATGTAAAAGGGTTTTTCTTTATCGGGCGGGGCTACTCCTTTCCTATGGCCCTAGAAGGTGCTCTCAAGCTTAAGGAAATTGCCTATGACTACGCGGAAGGGTATGCGGCCGGAGAGTTGAAGCACGGGCCGATCGCCATGATAGACCGAGGAATTGTGGTCGTCGTCCTGGCTCCTCGCGATCCCTGGAGAGATAAAACCGTATCCAATTTGGAAGAAGTTAAGGCCCGTGGGGCCACGATCTTGGGAATCGGGGACTCCGACGATGTTGACCTCAAAGACCTCTGCGATCACTGGGTGCCACTGCCCCCTGAAAATCGGCTGGTAAATACGGATCTATTGCCCTTTATTTTGGCTCCCGTTGTGCAACTTCTGAGCTACTACCGGGCCGTCATTAAGGGAACTGATGTAGATAAGCCTAGAAACCTGGCAAAAAGCGTGACAGTAGAATAGACATTAGCCATGGCCATTGACAAATCCTCACTTAACGAAAAGCAGCAGGAAGCTGTCTTAGCTACCGAAGGACCCTTGATCGTCCTGGCTGGGGCGGGTTCTGGTAAGACGAAGATGCTCACTTCGCGGATCACCTATCTCATCGAAGAACTCCAGGTTCCGGCCTATCAGGTTCTCGCAGTGACTTTTACGAATAAAGCCGCCGCTGAAATGCGGGAGCGGGTCTTGCGAAATTTAGGGATGGCGGGTTCAAATGCCTTGGGTCTCCCAGAGATTGGAACATTTCACTCGGTTTGTGTGAGGCTTTTGAGGCGTGAGATCACTCGAACGCCGTTTACGAAACCGTTTGTCATCTATGATGACTCTGATCAATTGAGTTTGATTAAGGGGATTCTTCAGAAGTTGAATATTGACGATAAGGCTTTTAATCCAAAAGCCATTCAGGCTGCCATCAATGCAGCTAAGTGTGATGCTCAGGAGCCACAGGACTTAGAGGCAGCCGCCCATAACATCTTTGACCGCAATGTCCGTCGAGTTTACGAACAGTACCAAAAAGATCTCTTCGCAAATAACGCTTTAGATTTTGGTGAGATTATTTGCATGACTTATCGGCTTCTCCGGGATCATGCTGACATTCGGGAAAAATACCAGCGACGGTTTCTTTATATCCACGTGGATGAGTACCAGGATACCAATCGAGCCCAGTATCTTCTCCTTTCTACGCTCGCTGGGGCTGGACAAGGCGGCCACCAGAACATTTGCGTTGTAGGGGATGAGGACCAGTCGATTTACAAATGGCGTGGAGCCGATATTCGAAACATCTTGGACTTTGAGAAGGACTATCCGGGGGCACGAGTGGTTAAGCTGGAGCAAAACTATCGGTCCACTCAGACCATTCTCGAGGTGGCTGGGCATGTCATCCGAAACAATCGCTCTAGAAAAGACAAGACTCTTTGGACCGAAAATGAAGAGGGACCTCCCGTCGTTCGCGCGCAGCTAGCGGACGAGCGCGCGGAAGGAGAGATGGTCGTTTCGGAAATTAAGCGCTTAGCAGAGGGCGAAGGGCGCGCTTACGCAGACTTTGCTATTTTCTACCGCACTAATGCCCAGAGTAGGCAGTTTGAAGATGTCTTACGCAGAGAGAAAATCCCCTATCAAGTGGTGGGCGGACTTCGTTTCTACGATCGAAAAGAAATCAAAGATATTCTCTCGTATTTTAAAGTGATTTTGAATCCCGCCGACTCAGTTGGACTCAAGCGGATCATCAACGTCCCAGCGCGGGGTATTGGCAAGACCACTCTTGAAAAACTCGACGAATTTCACACGCAGATGAACGCTGTGACTCCTCTGAGCTATTGGGAAGTTCTGGAGCGTGCTGCTCAAGATTCGACGATCACGTCTGCGGGCACCGCTCGGAAGCTGGCTAACTTTGTCCAGCTCATCAAGCGCTTGATGGAAGAGCAGTCTAAACTTCTCTTGTCAGAGCTCTATCATTTGATCCTGGATGAAACTGGGTACGTTCGGGAACTCAGAAAAGAAGCTACGGAAGAAGCTCAGGCCCGAATCGAAAATTTGGAAGAATTTGATACCCTTTTGCAGGAATTTGAAGAGGAACAGGAAGTTCAAAAATCTGATCTGCTATCGCTTTTTATTGAGCAGGCTTCATTGGTTTCTGAGCACGAAATTCGAGATCAAAACATCAGCGCGGTGAAGCTGATGACCCTTCATTCTTCGAAGGGGCTTGAGTTTCCTGTCGTCTTTATGGTGGGCATGGAAGAGGGGCTTTTTCCATCGATTAAACCTTGGGAGGAAACTCCAGAGGAGGATATCGAAGAAGAGCGACGCCTTTGTTACGTTGGAATGACCCGCGCGCGGCAAGTGCTCTATCTCATGAATGTCGTGATCCGCCGTATTTGGGGGAACGTAAGTTATCAGGAACCTTCGCGATTCTTCGCGGAGATGCCTGAGGAATCCTTAGTGTTTCGGGACTTCTCTTATGGACGCGCTGCCACTGAGTATCGGACCGGGTCTTCGAGACAATTTGGGTTTACTGGGGGGGGGCAGACTCGAGCCTCCGCTACAGTTACATCGATTATGCCCTATCTCGAGGCCAAAAAAGATGGCTGGATTGGGCGGGCTTTGGACCATCCTGAATATGGCCATGGAACCGTGGTTGCCAGCGAAGGAGCTGGGGCTGATCAAAAGGTGACCATCCAATTTTCAGGGCGGCAGCAGAGAAAATTCCTGTTGAGGTATATTGCGAGCTTTTTCGCAGGTTAGGGGTTCCAGGGAGAAATTTTGTGAGGCGTGGGATCCGTTAACGCCTCGCAAAATTTCTCCCTGGAACCTGACCACTAAAGGTTGTTAAAGAGGATTAATTATGGTTGTCGTGGATGAAAAGTTGACCCGTAAAGTGGCAGAGCTCTCGCGTTTGGAACTCTCGGACCAAGAAGTTCAAATGTTCACTTCTCAGTTGGGTGAAATTCTAAAATACGTTGAGCAGCTCCAAACAGTAGATGTTTCTGGGGTGGAGCCGATGACTCATCCTTTGGAAATGGCCACGCCCCTTCGGGAAGATGTCGTCAGGCCTTCTCCTGTTGATGAAAACGGTAAACCCAAGATTTTGAAATGTGCGCCAGACGTTCTTTATGAGGGATTTAAGGTTCCTCCTATTCTTTAAATTTTTGTGTTTTGGTTTAGCTCTTAAGGAAAGATTCAAATGACTCAGTTTCAGACTATCCGAGAAATTCATGATGCCTATGACAAAAGAAAGTTCTCTGTCATGGAGTTCACTCAGGAGTACTTAGCTTCTGTGAAAGCTAGCAAGCACGGGGCTTTTTTGACCCTTTGCGAAGAAAGAGCTTTTGCCCAGGCTAAGGCTGCTGACGCGATTTTGGCAAAAGAAGGAAAAGTCCCCCGCGCTTCGAGGCCGTTGTTGGGAGTTCCCATGGGGATAAAGGACATCCTCTTGATTGACGGTGTGAGGACTACTTGCGCTTCTAAGATCATTGAGAACTACGTGGCTCCTTACACAGCCACTGCTGTTGAGCGCCTGGAGACGGCGGGCGCCCTCACTCTCGGCAAGCTGAATCTGGATGAATTTGCGATGGGAGGCTCGAACGAAAACTCTGCCTTTGGACCCGTTCTCCATCCGACTCATCCGGACCGTGTACCAGGGGGATCTAGCGGAGGTTCAGCTACCGCTGTCAAAGCTGGGCTGTGTCATGCGTCGCTCGGGACGGATACTGGCGGATCCATTCGCTTGCCTGCCAGTTATTGCGGAATCGTTGGGGTTAAGCCGACCTACGGAAGAATCAGCCGCTTTGGTCAGGTCGCTTTTGCATCTTCTTTAGATCAGATTGGTCCTATGACTCACTCTGTAGAAGATGCCGCGCTTCTTTTGGATGTGATGTGTGGGCACGATCCGCTGGACTCTACTAGTTCTTCGTTGCCGCGAATGAATGCGTTTCAGGCTACTCAGAAACGTCCCGATTGGAAGCAAATGCGGATTGGAATTCCAAAGGAATATTTTATTGGCGGACTCAACCCAGATGTTGAAAAGGCCATCCAGAGCTCTATGAAATGGTTTGAAGCTCAGGGCGCCAAGCTAGTCCCCGTGTCTTTGCCTCACACTCAGTATGCGGTTGCGATTTATTATATTGTGGCCGTCAGTGAAGCATCGAGTAACTTAGCGCGTTTTGACGGAGTTCGTTTTGGGGTTCGTCCTGTCGATGCAAATGATGCAAAAGATTTGGCAGGATTCTATAAGCATGTTCGAGCCGCTTTTGGCCCTGAAGTGAAACGTAGAATCATTTTGGGAACCTTCGCGCTCTCCAGCGGATATTCTGATGCTTATTATAAGCGAGCCTGCCAGGTGAGACGAAAAGTGAAGCAAGACTTTGACCAGGCTTTTGAACAGGTGGATCTGATCATGGGACCTGTTTCTCCTACGACGGCTTTTAAGTTGGGAGAGAAGAGTAAAGATCCGCTGCAAATGTATCTGAACGATATTTTCACGATCCCGGCCAACCTGGCTGGATTGCCTGCGATGAGTTTACCTTGCGGAAAAGACTCTATCGGTCTTCCTATCGGTCTTCATCTGATGGCTCCTCTTTTTGGAGAGGAACGATTGGTATCTGTCGCTCATGATTTCGAAACTCACTCCGGAATGGGAAGGATTTAAGCATGCATCCAGAATTTGAAGCAGTGATTGGCCTAGAGGTTCATTGCCAACTTTCCACTGACACAAAGATTTTCTGTGGCTGTAGAGCTAGGATGCCCGATGGAAAACCGGTGTCGGATGTGGACGTGAATGCTAATACTTGTCCTATCTGCGCAGGCCATCCAGGGACCTTGCCTGTTCTCAATCGCAAGGTGGTCGAGTACGCAGTTAAGGCCGGCCTTGCAACGCATTGTCACATCAACACCAAGAATATCTTTGCCCGAAAGAACTACTTCTATCCGGACCTCCCTAAAGGTTACCAGATCAGTCAGTATGAGCATCCGATTTGCGAAAACGGACATCTCCAGATCGAAACCCAATCTGGGACTAAAAAGGTCAATATTCAAAGAATCCACATGGAAGAAGACGCCGGAAAGAACGTTCACATGGCAGGGTTCTCTCTGGTGAATTTGAACCGGGCAGGCGTTCCGTTGATCGAAATCGTCAGTGGGCCTGACATGAAGACCTCAGAAGAAGCAGGGGCGTATTTGAGATCCCTGTATGCTGTAGTGACCTACCTAGGGATTTGTGATGGGAATCTTCAGGAAGGGAACTTCCGCTGCGACGCGAACGTCAGCGTCATGCCCAAGGGATCCAAGACCTTTGGGACTCGTGCTGAGATCAAGAACGTCAATTCTTTCAGATTTGTGGAAAAAGCAATTGAGTATGAGATCGCCCGGCAGATTGAGGTGATCCGCTCTGGAGGAAAAATCGTTCAGGAAACCCGAACCTATGATTCCGTCCAAAACAAGACCATTTCCATGCGTTCGAAGGAAGAAGCTCAGGATTATCGCTATTTTCCGGAGCCTGATTTAATTCCTCTCAAAATAGATTCTGAATGGATTGAAAAGTTGAGGACTTCTCTCCCCGAACTTCCTGAACAGAAACGGGCCCGTATCGTAAACGAGTTGGGACTGTCCCCATATGATGCAGGAGTTTTGACAGGGTCTAAATCTCTGGTATTGTTTTTTGAGCAAGTACTGGAAAATTTGGTTCAAGGCGGTTTAGTGGCTAAGTCGGTCGCTAAACCTGTTGCGAACTTGATGACTGGGGAAGTTGCAAGGCTCTTGAATGAAGAAGGTATTGAAATTCATCAAAGCCGCATGCAGCCTAACCACATTGCAGATGTAGTTCGTTTGCTTCAGAAGCAGGCTCTTTCCAGCACCGGCGCTAAGCAGGTTTTAGCTACGGTATGGAAAACCGGAGAACAGGTTCAAGTGATCGTAGATCGCGACGGGCTGACTCAGGTGAGTGACACTGGAGCGTTAGAGGCAGCTATTGATCAGGTCATTGCCGCTTTTCCGGGGCAGGCTGCTGAGTTTCGGGGTGGAAAAGACAAATTGCTTGGCTTCTTAGTGGGTCAGGCCATGAAACAAACGGGCGGCAAAGCAAATCCAGGATTGCTCGGGGAGTTAATCAAAAAGAAGCTGTCAAACTCTTAGAAGAGGAAGAACTGTGAAAAAATTTGGGGTCGTCGTCGGGGTGTTCTTGGCGTTGTGGGTTGCTATCGCTTTGATCGTTCCTCTAGTGGTGGACGTTGATCAGTATCGACCCCAGTTGATTCAGATGGCGAATCAACAAATCAATGGAAAGTTAGAGCTCGGAAAGCTCTCCCTTTCTCTTTGGGGACAGATTCGAGTCGACATAGCCGGATTAAAACTGGCTGACCCTCAAGGTCGGGAAGTAGTCACTGTAAAGGATGCCTACTTTCATATTCCATTTTTGCCGATTCTCTCGGGTTCCCCGGTTTTGACCTTTGAGATGAACCATCCTCAGGTCACAGTTCTTAAGAGCAAAGCAGGCAAGCTCAATGTCATGTCGCTGATGAAGGAGACTTCAGCCCCAGCAGCTGGAGCCCCAAAGACCGCTCCGACAGGGGCTGAAAACACGCCCTCAGCATCTGCAGCCGCCCTGCCAGGTATCGTGACCCGAGCTCGCCTGGGAGTTGAAATTCTTTCCGCTGGGCTCACCTATCGAGATGAATCCACGGGGTTGAGTTCTGAAGTAAAAGACCTCAATCTTAAGTTGAAGGATATCTCCCTGAGCCATCCGACCGAAATTGAACTTTGGGCGGATCTCGATACGAAAATGGGAGAAACGTTTCAGCTCAGAGGCCCTGCCAAGCTTATCGGAAAGGCTCAACCGATCCTCGCCGAAGGGAAAATGGACCGGGTCCAGTTGAACGCTAATTTCACTCTGGATGATGTGGAAATTCTGGTTCCGGGAGTTTTTGAGAAGAAGAAGGGAATCCCCGCCCATTTCGACTTAGCCGTGAACGCCTCACCTCAGCTGACACAGATTGAAAAATTTGAGACTCAGTTTTTTAACGTGAACGTGGGTGTTCAAGGAAATGTGACGCCTGCGAAGATCAGTTTAAATATCAAATCCAATGATATTCAGATGAAGCCCTGGGTTGAGCTCATTCCGATGCTGAAGGGGTATGACCTTGGGGGATCGGCGCAATTTGATGCAGCCGTGAGTGGTTCTCCCGAGAAGCTTGATTATAAGGCAAAATTTCAGGTTAAGAGCTTGACGGCCAAGGCTCCTCATCTCAAGTCTCAGCCTACTTTTGACGCAAGCGTGTCTATCCTTCCAGATCAGATCGAAAATATGGCTCTGACGATGAAGGCTCCCGGCAATGACCTCAAAGTTCAAGGGAAGCTGGTTTCCTTTGCTGCTCCCAAAATGAGCTTCGAAGTGACCTCTGCTGGAATGGATTTAGATCAGCTGATGGATTTTCCTCCCCCTGCCTCAAAGGCCCAGAAGCCTGCTACAGCTGAGGGAGCGTCCGAGAAGGTTCCGGCTAAGGCTGTCGCTCCCAAAGAGGATTACGACGCCCTCTTGGCTCCTCTTCGAGACAATAAGATGTTAGGTGCAATGGTGGCCCAGATTGGCGTGAACTTTAAGTTCATCAAGGCTAATCAGGTCAAGTTGTCCGATATTTCTTGTAAGCTGAGTTTTAAGGATCTGAGCGCTGGGCTGGATGCCTGTGGATTTAAGGTTTTCGGTGGGGTGATTCAATCCGATGCCCACTTTCAATTGAAACCCAAAATGCCCACCTACCAGTTTGGGGCCAAAGTAGAGCATCTGGATATTCAGCAGGCTGTGGAATCTCAGATGGAGCTCTTTAAGAATACCCTGACGGGTAAGGCTACTTTTAACATGAAAGCTCAAGGAGCTGGCTTTAACCCAGACCCTGCTCTCTCGAATCTCAAAGCAAATGGCAGCATGAAAGTCACAGATGCCTCCTTTGCATCGATTGATGTGGGCAAGATGGTGAGTGAGGCTTTGAACAAGTCCATTGATAAGCTCGCCGAGAAGGTTCCTTCTGTAAAAGGCAAAACCTTGCCTTCGATGCCTCATGGAGCAACGAAGTACGAGTTTATTTCCTCGGATTTCTCAATCGGGGGAGGAAAATTCACGGCTCCGAATTTTGTGGCTAAGTCCATGCCTAACCAAGGGATAGACCTAAAGGGGACCGTTACTGTAGGGATGAAGGACTACAGTTTGGATACTTCTTGGGAAATCACAGATACCTACAATATGACCAAAGCTCGGGACCTATCAGTGGATCAGGCTGGGATCCGAGTGGATCACATTCTTGCAGAGGGAAACTCTCCGGTCCACTTTCCCGTCCATGCGGGATGCACGATCAAAGCGCCTTGCTACTCTTACACCGATGTCCCGGCAGCCTTGGGTAAGGTTGCACTCGCCAACGTTGGAAAGGCTGCGAGCGGACGGGCTAAGTCAGAGGTGAAAAAACAAGCCGAGGCTTTGATTCAGAAAATGGCACCGCCTGCTGTGCAAAATCAGCTTAAGGATAAGTTGAAGAGTTTTTTTTAGAGAGGAAAATATGAAAATTAAAAACAGTACTCGAATCGGTCTACATGTCTTGATTCTCTGTCTTCTGGTTTTCGCAGGGTGTTCGAGCGAAAGGCTAAAAAACCAGGCCAAAGAGGCCGCTGCAAGATATTGGCAAGATAAGGCCTATCCCGGAAAGAGCTTTGATGTCCAAGTGGTTGAGGCAGAAAAGGCTGACGGTGGAACTTATCGGGTCAAAGGGATCGTGGATGGAGAGACCCGCGTTGGAACCTTCAATCCAGAAACCGAAACGTTCTCTGAGGGCTACTATTCTTTAGCTCATGAACGGAATCGACGAATCGCTGAGCTTGAGCAGGAAGTGAAATACTGGAAGGAAAAAGCCGAAAATCTGGATAAAGAGAACTACAAGCTCAAGGTCCAGATGAGCTTTAAGGGGAACGAAGCACCCGCTAGTGCACCAGCACCGGTGAGCGCACCCGTGACTACGCCGGTTAGCGCACCGGCGAGCCCAACTCCGAGTAAGTAATGACCATTCAAGCTTCAATTGATTTAGGAACGAATACTTGCCTCCTTCTGGTGATGGAAGGAGAGCAGGTGTTGGGAGATTTTGCGAAGGTCGTTAGGCTGGGGGAGGGGGTGGATCAACATCGTCTTCTCCAGCAAGCTCCTATGGAGCGGACACTGAGTTGCTTGAGGAATTATTCTGCTCAGCTTCGTAAGCTCGGCGGCGATCCCGCCCGAGCGGTCTGCGTGGCTACAAGTCAAGCCAGAGACGCTCGAAATAGTAGCGATTTTTTTAGTCAGATTCAGAAAGAAACTGGATTTCAGTTTAAAGTACTCTCGGGCGAAGAAGAAGCCCGAGCTACCTTTGTAGGTTCACTTCTTCCTGGTCTCACCCCCGACAAAACTTGGGTCATCGATATTGGCGGTGGAAGTACGGAAATCATTTCTCTGAACCATGCTCAATCCGTTGATTTGGGTTCGGTTCGGTTTACGGAGCGGTTCTTCAAATCCACCTTGGCGAGTCCAGATGCAGTTGTGAAAGATGAAGAATTTTGGGCTTGTCAGGAAGCCATCGACCAGGCCCTCAGGGAATTTCGAGTCCCTGCCCATGCTCAAGATACGGGATTCGTCGCAGTTGCTGGGACGGCCACCACTTTGGCTGCCTGGTATCTCAATCTGGAAAAGTTCGATTCTAAAAAGGTGGATGGCCTTGTGTTGACCCGAGGAGATCTTCACCGAATGGTGGAAGAACTCAAGTGGAGAACGGTCAGTGAGAGATCAAAGTTACCTGGAATGGAACCTCTCCGGGCGGACGTACTTTTGGCTGGGTGCATGATTCTTTGGCGTTCCCTAGAAGTTCTCGGTTTTTCTCAGTGTCAGGTGAGCACTCGAGGCCTTCGATACGGCGTGATTAAAACCGGATCACCAACCAAGTAATTGAAGAGATCACAGCCGCTGCGGGAATGGTCAGGACCCATGCCCAGACGATTCGGCTGGCTACGCCCCAACGAACGGAGCGCGTGGTTCCTACCATCCCTACACCCACAATGGACCCCGTCAGAGTGTGGGTTGTAGAAACGGGTACGCCCAAATGGGTGGCCATAAAAAGGGTCATGGCTCCTGCTGTTTCAGCACTGAACCCTCCAACGGGTTTGAGCTTAGTGATACCGCTACCCATGGTTTTTACGATTCTCCAGCCTCCCATGAGGGTTCCCAGTCCAATTGCGAACTGGCAAATCAGGACAACCCAGAAGGGTACATGAAACTCGTTGCCGAGGTTTCCGGTAGAAAAGAGAAGGACAGCGATGATCCCCATGGTTTTTTGGGCATCATTGCCTCCATGGCCAAGACTGACCAGAGTAGCTGAAAGAAATTGGAGCTTTCTAAACCATTTATCCACAGATCGGGGGGTTTCTTTCCTGACTATCCAAAAGGTGGAACTCATCAGGACGATCCCGAAAAACATCCCCAACATGGGGGATAAAACGATCGAGACTAAGACCTTGCTCAGGCCTTCCCAAAGGAGGGCAGAGACACCTGCTTTGGTCACCACTGCTCCTATCAATCCTCCCACTAAGGCATGAGAAGAACTGGAGGGAATCCCATAGTACCAGGTCAGGAGACCCCAAACGATCGCGCCTACCAGGGCAGCTAAGAGTACCCGAGGGTCAATCATAGCGGGATCTGCTAGGCCTTTTCCGATGGTGTTGGCTACTTTGGTTTCGAAGAAAATGAAGGCGATAAAGTTAAAAAATGCGGCCCAAATGACAGCATGATGGGGTTTCAGAACTCGTGTCGAGACCACAGTTGCAATTGAGTTGGCAGCATCGTGGAATCCATTGATGAAATCAAACACAAGTGCCAAGAAAACAATGAAGCCAATGATGATCAAACTTGTTGTCACAGGGATAGCCTCAAAGTTTAGGCGTATTCTAGAATGATGGATTCGATGAGACTTGCTATGTTCTCACATCGATCTGCGATTGTTTCAAGAATCTCATTGATGTCTTTGAGACTAATCAAGGTCTTCATGTCGTTTTCCTCTCGAAACAACTTAGCGATCGCATCTCGAAAAAGAACATCGCTTTCATTTTCAAGGCGATGAATTTCCGAACAAGTAGCACGTAGGCCTTCAGGTTTCTTTAGATTCTGAAGTCCAGCAGTAGCCTTTTGTACCTGCGTAATGGCTTCTTGGGCCTTTTCTGCGAGTTGGATAGTGATTTCAGGAATTTTTTGAAGATTATAAATGACGAGTCTTTCAGAAGCCGCGTGCATGAGATCAATGACGTCATCTAGACCTTGAATCAAAGAGTAGATGTCGTTGCGATCAAACGGGGTAATGAAAGAATTGTGGAGCCGCTCCAAAGTGGTGTGGGTAATGGCATCTGCCTTTTCTTCGAGATCGCGGATGATTTTAGTCTTTTCAACAATTTGGGAAGGATCACGAAGGCTAACTACGAGCTCTCGGGCTGCGCTCACAAGATGAGCAGAACTCTCATCAAAGAGTTCAAAAAACTTTTCTTCTTTTGGCAGAAATCGCTTGAGCATAATAGTTCCATATCAATTCGAATTTAACCTATAGATATTTTGTGCTAGTCGAAAAGGCAAATGAAATAAGGCGTCAGGATAAAGTCATAATAAAATTATATAGTTAGACGCCACAGGGAATGGGCTTTGGGGCGCGTGGGGGCCCATAACGCGCCCAAAGCCATACCTGGAGCTTGACCACGAAAGGAATGACTTTCGTCTACGAAAGGATTATCTGGATATCTATATATGACGATCTCACCGGTTCAAAAAAGGGAACTTTCCAGCGTTCTCGTATTTTCAAAGGAAGTCAAACAAGCCTTGGATGAGCGCCGCCCTGTGGTCGCTCTGGAGTCTACGATTATCTCCCATGGGATGCCTTATCCCAAGAATATTGAGACCGCAAAGAGCGTCGAGGCCGCCATTCGGGAAAAAGGGGTGGTGCCCGCCACGATTGCCGTGATCGACGGAAAAATTCGGGTTGGGTTGAGTGATTCTGATTTGGAATTCCTGGGTCAGCCTAACCCGGCTAAAACTCTGATGAAGCTGAGCAGGCGTGATCTAGCCTATGCCCTCGCCACCCGAGCCTCTGGCGCTACCACGGTTGCTGCAACGATGATTTGCGCTGAGATCGCAGGAATTCAAGTTTTTGCAACAGGAGGTATCGGCGGCGTGCACCGAGGTGCGGAGAAGACCTTGGATATCTCCGCGGACCTACAAGAGCTTGCGAAGACTCGAGTCGTTGTGGTCTGTGCGGGAGTCAAGTCCATTCTCGATATCGGGCTGACCCTCGAAGTTCTGGAGACTTTGGGTGTGCCTGTCTTTGGGTATCAGACCAATATTTTTCCATCGTTCTTCAGTCGCGAGAGTTCATTTAAAGTAGAATATCGTTTCGACCACCCCGCTGAGATCGCAAGTGTCATGAACTACCAAGAGCGTTTGGGTTTACAGGGGGGGCTTTTGATCGTGAACCCGATTCCGCAGGAGCACGAGATTCCTCATGAGCTCATGGAAAAAGAAATTCAAAAGGCACTTGAGCTAGCTCATCAAAAAGGGATTCAGGGAAAAGCGGTAACCCCTTTTCTACTGGGCACCCTGGTGGCCATGACCCAAGGAAAGAGCCTGGAAGCCAACATTGCCTTGATTCATAACAATGCTAGGTTGGCAGCCGGTTTGGCTTTAGCCATCCACCAGGCCTAACCGCGAAGATCGCGGCGGAGTGAATTAGCTAGGGCGGCATCCCTTTGAGCCAGTCGTTTCAGAAGGGACTCTCTGAAGGCAGGGTCGGCAATCTTCAGCATATCCAAGACCTGTTTGAATCCGTCGACAGGAATCAATTTTTCTTCAGCCGATTTTGGGGTTTGGTTTTTTTCAGGAGAAGGGGGATATTTTTTCATACTCTGGGGGCCTCTCTTTCTCTATGAGCAGATTTTTTAGCTTGTTCATGGAGAGCTTCAGCAGAGGCCTGAAGCTGTTTTTGAAGAGCGTCTATTTGCGTTTCTCCATTTTTCTTGATCTCAGCTTTGTAAATGTCCTGAGTTGCCTTGATTTTGGAAAGCTCAACCTCTGCAGTTCGTTTTTCGTCATTAATCCGCTCTTCGTTCGTGAGTCGGATTTGATGGAGCTTTTCCTGGAGAGCTTCTGATTCTTCGGAGATTTGGACATCATAGGCTCGATGCAGGCTATCGAGTTCGGTGGCATGGTCCACTGATATTTTTTCAACTTCATCAGCGTGTCGAGCTTCAAGTTCTTTGAGCTCAACTTCATTCCGCTGCTCGAGCTGGGCGCGATAGTTTCTGTAGCGGAGCTCTTCTGCGTATTTAGAGGGCGGAGTGCTTGAATTGATTTCCGGTGGCATTCTCTTACGATTATGCTCGTTCCAGCAGAGCTTGAAAACAGGCAGTATTTTCCCAAGCTTGTGTGATTTTACGTAGGATTGAAACCGTACTAAAAAAGTGCTATATTGCCCGAAATGAATTCAAAAAGTCCCGCATCAAAACCGCAAGCCCAAATTCGTAAAGAGATCCGCCAGTTACGGAGCGAGATTTCTTTGGAAGAGCGGTCAATTCTAAGTCGGACGATTTTGGATCGGTTCCTTGTGAGCGCGGCTCTTCTTTCAGAGTCTAAAACCCCTCTAAAAGTGGGACTCTACCGCCCCCTTCAATTTGAACTAGACCTAAGCCCTCTTGAATCCTTATTTAAACAAAAAAACTATAGACTCTGCTATCCCAGGGTCGTCTCTAACGAGATCAAAGAGATTGAGTTTGTTGATATGACCGACTCTTTGGAGCGACGAGAGGATTGGACTGTTGGGTCCTATGGAATTCTCGAGCCTGCCCTCCATAAGACAGCCTTTGAGCCAAAGCAACTCGATCTCATTTTAGTGCCCGGAGTAGCTTTCGGGCAATCAGGTGAGCGGATTGGAATGGGTGCAGGATATTATGATCGGTTTCTTCCGCTAGCAACGAATGCCCTCAGAGTCTCCTTGATTTTCGACCTTCAACTTTTTGAATCTCTGGACCAAAACGAATTAGATCAGCCGGTTCATTGGATCATTACTGAAAAGCGTGAGATCAAAACCCCTTACGTCCAGGAATGGGCCCAAAAACGGGGATTATTGTGAATTTATTGAAGTACCTATCATCGATATTTGGGGCATCGAAGTCCCCTGAAGCGCCAAGTCCTGCTGCACCCGACCAAAAGCTCGAAGCAGAAGAAGCGGTTTCAAAGGCAGTGGAGATCACTCCTCTACCCAAAGTCCAGGCACCTACTCCAGCTCACCCTCAGCTCCCGGCCTATTTGGACGAAGAAGATCAAGCTCGTAGGATCCTATCCATTGCGATTGCTCGCCAGGCCACTCGTTTTGTCACTCATTCGACTACTGCTCGAGTCAAGTTGACTTCCTCGCAGCTAAAAGAGGGAATTAAAGGTAAGATCGTAGGAAAAGACGGGCGCAATGCGAGGCACTTTGAGGAAAAGGCAGGAGTGGATCTCCTGCTGAACGATGAGCCTGATTCCGTTGTGATTTCTAGTTTTGATGCTTTTCGGAGAGAAGTTGCTCGCGTCGCCCTAGAGAATCTCGTTCGAGATGGAAGAATCCAACCTGCTCGAATTGAAGAAGTCCTCGCAGAGGCAAAATCTCAAGTCGATCAATCTGCCAGAGAGTCCGGAGAAAAAGCTGCGCGAGATTTAGCCATTCAAAAACTTCACCCTGCCCTGGTTCGTGTATTAGGAACTCTCAAGTTTCGACATAGCTTTGGCCAAAATCAGTTAGAGCATTCCATTGAAACAGCCTGGATTGCCGGCCATCTAGCTGCAGAGTTAGGGTTTAATGTTGAGATTGCTCGAAGAGCAGGCCTGCTTCATGATCTTGGAAAAGGCCTTGATCAAACGCATGAAGCCGGGCACGCCCTGGCAGGGGCTGAATTTGCGAAGAAATACGGGGAGAGCCCAGAAGTGGTCCAAGCCATAGCTGCGCATCATGAAGAAGTTCTCCCTAAGGCAGGAATCGACCATCTGGTGCTTGCCGCAGACGCACTTTCAGGAGCTCGCCCGGGAGCACGGCACGGATCCACCCAAAATGCCCTGGATCGAGCCACAGCAATGGAAAAAATAGCGATGGAGACTCCCGGAGTGGACTCTGCCGTCGCTGTTCAGGCCGGAAGAGAACTCAGGATCTTCGTGGATAGCAAAAAAATATTGGATGAAAACATGCCAGGAATGGCCCGCCAAATTGCAGAACGCCTGCAATCGGAGGTTAAATTTCCTGGTCAAATTAAAGTGACCGTGCTGAGAGAGCTGAGAGTCACAGAGGTCGCTGCTCGATGAAAGTTTTGTATTTTGGTGACACGTTTGCACGCCCCGGAAGAGAGGCTGTAAAGGCCGCAATGACTAAGCTTGTGCCTCAGCATCAAATTGATTTTGTGGTAGTCAATGGTGAGAATTTCGCACATGGAAACGGCATTCTTCCCGAGATGGCGGATGAATTTATTCACTACGGAGTAGATGTAATCACCACCGGAAATCATGCTTGGGATCAGAAACAAATTATCCCCTATATGAATTCCAGCACGCGATTGATCCGCCCTGCAAACTATCCAGATCATCCGTCCTATCGAGTGCCTGGCAGAGGGGTGGCTGTTGTAGAATCAAAACGACGTCCAGGCTTGCGTTTGGGCGTTGTGCAGGTCATGGGGCGAGTTTTCATGGATGCCCTCGATTGCCCTTTCCGTGCAGCCGAAAAAGAAGTCAACCGTCTGGATGAGCTCGGAGTGCAATGCATCCTCGTCGATTTTCATGGAGAAGCCTCTTCAGAAAAACAAGCCTTTGCTTACTTTATGGATGGAAAGGCCAGCGCTGTGGTCGGAAGTCATTCACACGTACAGACAGCAGATGAGAGAATTTTGCCGGGTGGAACGGCCGCAATTACCGACGTTGGAATGTGCGGTTGCTTTGACTCCGTGATCGGCGTCAAAAAGGAAATCTCGATTCAAAAGTTCCTAACAAAAAGACCCGCAAAATTTGAACCCGCTGAAGGTCCAGGGGGTTACGGAGCCGTCGTCATTGATATTAATGAGTCCAATGGCAAGGCAAGATCCATCCTGAGACTGCGTGAAACCATTATCTAGCATCGGACGTCCTACTCCGGTGTTAGGCAAAACTAGCCTATCGTTTTAACGGTTTTAAAATTATTTATTAAATATATAATTTAAATAAATGTTGAAACACGTTCGCTCTCGACAAGAGCTTTACCGGAGTTTCTTGGAATTTATTTCCAACGACGTTCAAAATGAAAGACGCCTCATCAACCGACGCATGTTGAGTGTGTTTATTTGGTGCTTCTTTCTGCCAGTGGTCATATCACTGGGAGCACTTTTCCTGGTGAAAGTGAACCTTCTTCCTCGCTACATTAGATACCATGTAGATTGGCTGATTCTGATTATCCCCATTTCTTACTCTCTCTATTTCCTAGGCTCAGAAGTGCTCTCGCAGGTTCCCTCAGCTGTTCGAAAGGGTGGACTTGCTCTTTCTTTGGGTCAGCCGCTCAAAGAAAGTACCTGGAGAGATCGCGTGATTGATTCTATGGAGCAAAAATTGGATGCGTCCTCGGAGGAATGGGATTGGATCACCTCCAACTTCAAACTCGATCTCGAGTCCATGCACTACCGGGTCAAGTACCTCACAATTTTATCGGGAGCCGTATTCTATCTTTTGATGCACGGGATAGATGCCATCACGGATACGGATGCAACTTTGGTGAAAACCCCGCTCAAT
>Ga0206829_10139_pt1 | contig 26755 bp, 28 predicted proteins | sample Alteio_BWOrgCont_75_FD_152862 | JGI IMG/M metagenome (GOLD analysis project Ga0206829, IMG submission 152862) | Enriched cells from forest soil in Barre Woods Harvard Forest LTER site, Petersham, Massachusetts, United States -... | ecosystem: Environmental > Terrestrial > Soil > Temperate forest >... | reverse complement strand
CATTCATATCTATCCATGCAGGGGCTGAACTCAATTGATTAGTATTAACTGGAGCAACTGGTGAGATCGTAGCCAAATTATATAAATAGGTAGGACGTATTATTTTACTTGTCGAAGTGTTATTAATAAGAGATAAGCCTCCTACTGATAATCCTGTAAGGTTAAATGTGCTTATCCCATAATAACCACTCCATTTCTCTTTATAAATAAGTTTATGAACGCCATCAGCATTTAACTGATCAATGGCTTGACCTGTCCCCATACCAGAGTTTATCCAGTCATAGTTATAATAATTCCTTTCTTGATTTAGGAGCCCTAAACTATTCCATGTAGAGGTAGCTGTCACGTCATAATTACCATTATACCAATACAAAACATCCTTTTCCAGGTAATTATTACTGTTACTGGTATAAAACTCTTGGGTATTTACTTTTGTTAAGAGCGTTTTTCCTGTGAAAGGGTAATGAACAGAAGCATCATTGCCTGCATTTACAATAAGACCATTAGCATCAAAATTATTTTCAGTATATAGCCTTGCTGTACCCAAAAAGTTTGAATTATTTACATAGCTACTATTAGTTAAGACGTCATATTCGTAATTTACTATTTTTGTAATATTATTCAAATTATCATAAGTATAAACACTGGTTAATAAACCAATCCCCCAATCCCTTAGATATTGTTTATTTGTATATGGAGGAACGTTGTAAAAACCATACAAAGCATTGTTTCCAAAGCCCCACCATGATAAACTTGGATTCATACCCGTATAATTGTAAACATTAGAACTAATCAAGTTTGTTACATTATCATAAATTGTCTCATTAACTTGAGTATAACCATACCTTGTACCATTAAGCGATGTATTTAAAGTATTCTCACTATTTAAGGTGACTTTCCAATTATTTTGTGTATTAAGAGGAAATACCACGCTATCGACTATTGGGAAAAAATTAATATTATAGCTTATTGGCCCCTCATTACTAACGAATTTTTCAAAATTGCTGTAAGTGTAAGATTTGATCATGTCATCATCATGGTTATAACCATCATAATAGGTAAGTTTATTAATTAATAATTGCCCACCTGTGGAGTTGGGATCCAAAATATAATCAAAGGAAACGCTACCTCCGTTTCCATTTGTAAAGGACGTTAATGAACATGCCCCGATCATATTTACATCAGACGTTGGGGTTCTATTTTCTCCAACATTCGTTACGCCATTAAAATGCTGAGGAACTGTAAGAGTCCTTGTTTGGCCTTTATTATTTACATAGGAAACAGGGAGCTGACCATTAGAATAGCCATATAAGTCCCTTCCTCCATTATACATTATAGGCAGAGGTACAGGGTTATAGCCAAAAGTGTAATAATTTTTCTGTGTAGTGCCATCAAATCCAATCAAGTTAATTGAATTTAACTTAAGTCTTGTTTTAAGTGATGGTGTTGTTGTAATTGCGATATCGTTTGTAGCAGGTGGGTAATTGGAAGTAACAATTTGTGTTGATGGATCAGGTGAATAAAAAAAAGATTGGTTAAATATATATGAGTATTCATTTTGATTACCTATTACATCAATTTCGCCGAGGTGGAAATTATGCCACTCAGTACTGACATTCCCCCCATTCCAATCATAAGTAAAATTCAATATAACGCCATTTGGGTATGTTATTGTGCTTAATACATTGCGGTTTCTTTGTATGGGATACAAATTATTCATTATCAATCCTTCTGCGTTATTTCCACCCCATTCCCATAAAGCTTGGGAATTATAGCCATAGTCTGTAGCAGGATTATAAGTATTATATGTATAAGTGGTTACCTTTCCCTCATAAGTGGTGACACTAGATAATGTCCAAGAGCTATAACTTCTAAAAAAGGTAGGAGATGTTGGAAGAGTTAGCAAAAAACCACAATACTCTATATAATCAACCTCGTTGTCTGGTTGATACTTAAATACATTCCCTTGTTCATCAGTAATAGAAAAAGTAAGAGTATTGGTATGATAAGTATAAACAGTATGAAGAGTATTATTTGACCATTGTACTATTTGAGAAGTCCAATGATTATAATCATAAGAGCGTGTTATTTTTAAACCTGGGCATTCTGGTATCGTGATAACAGTACCATCTCTCCCAATGATAAATTTAATATTTTTGCCGCCAAATGATGCGTAAAAAATATCCGGTTCTTCATCAAAAATTGTTGTTTGAGTTGAAACCGAAGATGGCTGTGTAAACCAATATCCATACCAAGCAAGAGGGATTTGATTAGCATTACCATCAGTTACAGTATCAATATACAAATCATCTTCAACGCCCCTTACTTGTCTTTGAATATATCCCCCTGAGTATAATTCCCAACCTAATCCAATATCAGAGGGCATTCTGTCAACCGCTATTCCACCTGTATTATATGTCATACCTACACTTAAATCTATGCCATCAGTATTATATTTATAAAATGGGATAGAAATATCTGCAGTGCCTGTGAAATAATTTTGTTTTATAAGATCAGATAGCTTCAAATCGTTTTTCCCCAGATCATTATTTACCCAAGGCGAATTTTCGGGATTTAAATCTATTGGATAATTTGCATTTTGTGCATTACCTGAATATGAAGTAAACAAAAACAAAAAAAGAATCGGCAATTTTCTATAAAATGTCATATTTTTATCTATTTATTGTTGCAAATCGTAAAATAATAGGGCTAGCTAAGCCTTTTTGTTGCCACCACACATCATATAGTACCTGTACTTGCCCATTCCATTTACTATTTATTTTATATTTTTTGGTTAGGCCAATTAATGCACTTTCTGAATAATTACTATTGCTATGAATGGTTTCACTTACCTGTGGAATGCTTTCTTTGTTGTTATTTGTAAATACAACTTGGTTATACATACGTTCATATCCGACATAAGCACCAATTCCATATTGCCATTCCCAATTAATATAACTTCTATAACCAATCCCTTGAAATGAAAAATGAATATTGTTCCAGTTTTGTCCAAGACCAACTGATGATGCAACACCGAAGCCATAGGTGAGTTTAGGAGTTTGCTTAAAACCCACCATTGCGGAGGCTTCCAATAGTGCCGGTTGACCATTAAGAGTTGCTTTTGTAATTTGCCAGTTATATTGTTTTTCAATTCGTTTGCATAATGGCAGCCCTCTCATAGGGTTTACTTTGAAAGATGGCTTGTCTATATTTCTGAAATTCGCTACAGAACCCTTTGTTTCCTTTGCAAGGCTCAGGTTATCTTTAATATCTTTTATGTTTTTTTGATACTCGTTTATCTGACTTCCCATGTTGTTTGCCAATCCACCTAGACTTTTGCCCAATTTCCCTTCAAGGTTTGTTTGAAATTGTTTTTGGGTTTGAAAACCCGCTTTTCCCATTTCTGCCAACAAAGAATTACCTTCATTTCCTATAAATGACTGCATACTATTTGAGCTGCCATTTATAGACTTTTCAATACTAGCACTAAACCCCTCAGTACCTTGCAAATATTCCATTGCTTTGTCCTCTGCTTTTGTAGGATCTTCTTCCATTTCTTTATATACATTCATTTTTGCTTTTCCATAAAAGGCTTGTTTATCTATACTTGTAAGACCTGGAATTTTGCCATCTGTTGGTATACTTTTTAGATCATGAGTATGTTTTGTAATTAACTCAGTGATATAATTGCGAAAATTCAACTTGCTTTTTTCTTGGTTTAGTTTTGTAGAATAATTTTCTTGTTGTGCAAGATCGGGAGATGACTTATCGGATTTTTTTTCTATAAAAGACGCTACGCCTTTTATAGAATCAATTATTAAATTTTGCCTTTGCGGTGTTTTTAATGCAATTGTTGAACTATCTGAATGAGAAAGCTTGCTGATGGAATCATAACTCAGTGGCTGTTGCTTAAAGTTTGCATAAGACAGGGAGTCAGTATTCTTTAATTTATTAGCAAATTTCTTTTCTTTTTTCTTAAGTTTTTTAAGCATCCTGTCTTGCTGTTGCTCAAGTCTGGAATTGTACTTATCTATTGATTTAATTTTTAAATCAATGTATTTTTTACCTTGATATACAGCAGTTGCATTTTCTTCCTGACCAAGTGTGGAGAAAGGATTTGCAAGAAAAAAACAATAAAATAGTATTAAACAGGTGATAAACGTTTTCATAAATTCATGTTAATGGCCAAAAGGTAACTGACAATCAAACATATATATCTAATTTAAAAAAAGCAAATTTTTTTAACAAATTTTTAATAATTTAATGTTGCTAATGTTTCTAAATGTGCGTTTAGACAATAAATTTAAAGTAAGGGAGTATCGAAAAATTATTTTTAATGCAGATAAAATAAATGTATTTTGTAAAAATATTACTTAAAATAAAATAGAAATTGACATCAGACCAACTATTAAAGAATGTTTTTTAGAAAATTTCAATTTTCAATCTTGATTTTTTTTCTACCAATATTTGGGGAAGCGCAAACATATTATAATGTAACGACAACGTTAGGAGCGCAAACCGTTGGCGGTAATACGGTATCAGTATCTCATTCTGGTTATATACAAAGTGTGTATCCGTGTGGTATTGGTCCTTATGATATTTTGGGAGGCTATTACTTTTTTTCATTTTCCCAACCTATTAGTGCTCTAAGGCTTCACTTTGCTGAAGTAGGCTACGATGATACCGTAAGAGTATACTTCAACTCAAGCCCAAATTCTTACGTTGTTACAAGCTCGGAATTATCATATTATGCAAATACTTGCCAAACTTCAATGTCAATACCCGCATTTGTAGTAAATGGCAATATTGTCGGTATAGGTGGCTATTTAAGCGCTTTCCAATTTGATGCACAACCCGGATATAATCTTAATTCAGTACAAATAGAAGAAGCTACCCAAGCTTCTGGTTTTAGTTTTGATTTTGCGTTTGTTAATCATTGTGTCGGTTCGGTAATGGCAAGCGCCACAAACGATACTGTCTGTTCAGGAGATAGCCTACATTTATTTGCCAGCGGATCATCTTTATCAAGTTCTGCTACGTATAGTTGGTCTGGTCCAAATGGATTTACTTCATCTATTCAAAATCCTATAGCAATAAACTTAGCTACTTCAGGAACTTATACAGTGACAGTTTCTGATACAGGCTCGTGTATTTATACTTCTTCACAAATAATTACAGTGAAGAATTTGCCCACAATTACTGTATCAACTAATAGCCCATTATGTACCGGAGATACCCTCAGACTTTTGGCAAATAGCAGCAGCAGTGGAATTGCCTATTCATGGCATTCGCCCAATAATATGAATTATACTAGCCGGAATGTATACATAAATAATGTTGCCTTGTCAGACTCTGGCTTTTACACAATAACAGCAACGAAAAACGGGTGCAGTTCCAAAGACACTTTGGATGTGGCAATATATCCTAAACCTGATACACCAAATATTAGCTCTAATTCACCGTTATGTGTAGGTGATTCATTAATATTAAGTGCTACTTGTGCAACTTCAGGAGTCAATTATAACTGGACAGGCCCAAATAATTTTAATGCAAATGTTCCCGATCCGTTTATTGTTAATTCTTTATTGACAGACTCCGGAATTTATACTGTTTTAGTGACAAAAAATGGTTGTACAAGTACCATAACTACCAATGTATTAGTTAAACCAAGACCTGGGAATCTATCCGTTAGCAATAATAGTCCAGTATGTTACGGAAATACTTTGTCTGTTTCTGCTAATAGCTCTTCACCTGGAGTGGTTTATAACTGGGTAGGGCCAGATAGTTTCAATGGCAACTTACAAAACTTTAGCAAACCAAATACTTCATTTGCTGATTCCGGTGCCTATTATTTAAAGGCAATATTAAATGGTTGCAGCTCATTTGACACTACTAACATTGCTGTCAAACCAAGACCGTCAATACCCGTTGTAAGCTGTAATACGCAGTTTTGTGCAAGTGACACTTTATTTTTGATAGCCACTGATACAACAAGTGGTGTTTCTTATTCTTGGTCTGGCCCCAACAATTTCCATGATACAGTACAAAATCCGGTAATTGCTAACACTCAAAACGCCGATTCAGGAAATTATATTGTAACGGCAATATTAAATGGATGTAATTCAATTCCCGATACAATAGACGCCATTATCTATCCTATCCCGGCGGATACAATAATATTAAACGGAAGCGCAATTATTTGTTCTAATATAGGGGATATAATCCTTTCAACTGTTGCTGTAAATGGACAGACATACCAATGGTATGAAAATGGGATAAGCATTCCAGGCGCAAACTCTTCTCAATATTCTGCTACCACTGCAGGATCATACAATGTTCATATATTAAATACACAAGGATGCTCAATGTTCACTTACTCCTTAAATGTTATTTATGCAATTGCGCCCTACCCTGCTCTTACTGCAGATGGGGATACATTGTCAACAGGCAACTATGCTACCTATCAATGGAATTTGAATAATAACCCCGTTATCGGTGCTACAAACCAGAATTACATCGCAATCCAAAATGGCTCATACAGTGTTACGGTAACAGATAGCGACGGTTGTAGCGGAACAACTACTGAATCATACCCTATAAATGATTTGGGAGTAAATAAGGTAAATAATAAGAATTACAATACTAATGTAAAAATATATCCTAACCCTGCAAATGCAATATTAAATGTAGAATCTAATGAAAGATTTATAATTAAAATTATGAGTATAGATGGTGAGTTGCAAATTCAAAAAATTGACGTTAAAAATATAGATATTAGTAATCTTTTAAATGGCATATATTTAATAAAGGTAGTTGATGAGAATGGTTCATTAATTAAGACTGAAAAATTATCGAAACAGTGAGTAATTTTGATTATAAAATCTATATTCTTCCTTGATTGATAAAACATTGATAATACATAGAGTAGTAACAATGCCCGCAGTTGATTGATCAAAATCGTTACGCCGTTATAAGCAGTATATGAACCAATGTTAAGCGGAAAAGGAATACGAAAGGCGGGCCGCTTAGATTGGCAATCAATGAGATCTTCATGAACAACTTACCACTTATTCACGTCGCACTCGCAGACGATCATGTCATTATCTCCGTAAAAGGCAGATAAGGGGTAGCAATTGCTTGACCAGCTCATCGTTGCTCCTGAACTCCCTGATGTTTGCATACTAGATTACAGTATGCCTGTCCTCAATGGCTATGAGACCCTTTTGACAAAAAACGGTTTCCGCGTATCAAAGTCCTGGCCCTCTCGATGTATGATAACGAGTACAATATTATTAAAATGATCAGTGGAGGCGCAGGTGGCTATCTATTAAAGGACTGTGAACCTGAGGATATGCAGGCGGCCATACTATCCATTTTCGATACTGGTGTATATTACTCAAAACATATTCCCGAAGACTTATTTAGAACCGCCAAAGCAAAAATATTACCACATATAAAAGAACGCGAAATTGAATATCTTAATTTATGCAGCCGGGCATTGTCTAATAAGGAAATAGCTGATGAGATGAAGATCAAGCTCCAAACGGTAGAAGACTACCGGAGAGAACTGTGTGAAAAGCTGAGAGTAAAAAACAAAGTAGACTTGGCGATGTTTGCCATACGAACGGGTATAGTCCCAATGAATATTAATGCTATCAGTTTTCTTTAAACAGATTTATCAATAGTCTGATTTTTAATAAATATTATACATACAATATTGTCGAAATACAGTGCTGAATATTCCTGCAAAACAAGGGGATGTTTCGAAACGATATTTATCGGCAGCTTCAAAACAAGAAATAGCATTTTTATCATAGATAGTTAATGGTAAATGCTGACATATTAATACCGGTATTAAGGCCTTACAATTATACTAAGAACTATCCGGGGCTTTTACATCACTTTTATACTATAATTTATGCAACAGGAATCTTATTCCCGCAGGTTTGGCTTGTCCCAATCCGCGGTAAAAGACTGGGAAAAAATGAGTCCCGCAAAATGGAAAAGGATATGGGTTGAGCGGGCAGAAAAAACAGAAAGGGAAGATCACTTTGATTTTGGTTCTCTAACGGACTGTATTGCCTTTACACCTGAAAGCCTACAAGACAATTTTGTTGTGCTTAATGAAGGAGTAAAACTACCCTTCAGAACAGATACAAAAAATAGTTGACCGGGTTTACCGATTGCACCTGGACATCCTGAATGTAAAAGAGCAAGCGGGGATCATAGTGTTTGGCGACCCTGTACTAAAGGATTTTGATAATGAGATATACGAAATATCCAAACAGCCGGACATCAATTATGGTAAAGGTAACTACACCAAAGAGCGTGTTATAAAAGAGGTTATTGAAAAAGGGCAGAAATACTTTGATAACCTGTGCGAAGTTGGCGGTAAGACAATTATTACTTTTGAAGACAATCTAATGGCTGTGGAACAAGTTGATATTTTAAAAGCACATCCTGCATCCCGGCCCTATTTTATCCGGCAGGAAGGTGAAGAACTTCTGTTTCAGAAGGAATTGTTTATCCCGATGACACAATATGGGCCTATACCTTTCTTTGTAAATAATAACATAAAGGATGAAACCCTATACAAAAAAGGGGCACTGGATATCATAAGGGTTAATCACATCAGAAGGACTATCCAGAATGCCGATTTTAAAACAAGTTATGACGCCTATAAGCACACCTTTTTATGGGCAATCAAAAAATATAAGTATGGATTACAGGTAAGCTATTATGATACCTTGCTTAGTGCATGGCGTGATCGGTATTACCCAGGCTATACAATTCTCCCGCCCGTAAACATCACTATAGATTGTTTTCTTAAAAAGCCACAAATCTATCTATATAAAAAAGAGGACCTTGAATTGTTGAGATTTGGGGGAACTGATAAGAGGGGTGAAGTTGTCAAAGGCTGGGAAGAAACCCTGTCTGAAATCTTATGGCACATAGAAAACAATATATGGAACAACAGCCGTGAAATGGAGGAGTACGGCCATATCGAAGTCCAATTATTTTAAACAAAATAATCAAAACAACTTTGAGAATAATACAAAATGCCATTCAATGCCCTGACGGAACCATACTGCTTAGCAGTAATAATTATGAGATCAAAAGACATATTGATGCTAATGGAAAGGAATATGCCATTACAGGCGGTAAATTTTACCTGGAGCGATTAGGTGCAAATGACTATAAGGAATTATCTATTACAGAGAACCATAGCCTGCAATTTGCCATAAGAAATATTTTGTGGTTAACAAATAAAAAATATAAAATGTTAATTGAAGTGGAATCCCCTCACTTGGAATCGATTTACCATCATAAAACATCCTCCCTATTCCATAAATTTGCCATCGTTGAAATATTGACCCAACGCAAATACTGGCCTCGCAGATTGACATAAATGTGTGGCAAGCTTTAAGCTGAATATTTGCAAAATCAATATTTCCAACAAATATTTTAATCTAAGGATTTATAAGAAGAATCAATGAATAATAGACGATTAGCACGGACACAGGTGGAGCAATTGCTCCACCATTACCATCCTGGTGAATTTGGCTGGATGGATTTTGAATCGCTTGGAGGTGAACCACCAAAGCATTATATTTTAATGCAGCTTGCCTTTACATCTCAATTCACAACAGGCTTTTGAACTCATTGGCAACATAGGTTACAAAGTGTTTTGTAATAATGTATGAATGATGGGAAAATGGTTCTGTCAATTGAATAAAAATTTTCCTGAAAAATTAAATAAGGTATTGATCTTAAAAGAAATTGCGGTAATAACAGGCTAATTATCGAAAAGCCTGTATATCACTTGCAATATACCGTCCGGCTACTACCCGGAAAGAGAATATCGCATTGCTGAAATCCTTAAGTAATTCAGTATGTAAAGCCCCTGAAATCCTTCAGATAAGCCGCCTCAATTTAAAGGCGGCTTGTCTTTTTAATGTGTTTTGTCACAACAAGAAATGTCGACATTTCTTTGCCGAAGCTTATATGCATACGGTCTCTAAAATCAAAATCGGAACAAGTTTTTTGAAATCTATGTACCACTTAAATGAAGTTAATGAGCTTCTAAATTTTGAATAATATATGATCAGATTAATTGTTGAAAGAAAAATAGTAACCTGGATCAGGACAGAAGTGGATGTGGATGCTGCCACTATAAGAGAAGCCATTGATAAATATAACAAACCTTCTTTACAAGGCTGCAGGTTTATCTCTGCAAAAGAAATAGAAGGAATCAGGCGGCCATTATCAGTAATAGAGAATAATGATCAGCCTACACTTGAAATATATAGCCCCGATAATCCGGGAGAATCATGGAACAATAAAAACGGACATTATACCAAATGAACAATTCTTTAAACAAAACCAGGAACCTTAAAATGCTTCAGACAATGCACTATGACACAGAAGCTGAAGAAAAACTATTGAATTACCAGATAAAAAAACTGGAAAGGGAACGGGATAAAAAAAGACAGAAGAGAGTTCAGCTTGCCCAAAAGCTTAGCCCCAAAGACCTTATTGTTTCAGAGCATGCCATTTTACGTTACCTGGAACGGATTGAGGGAATGGATATGGACAGGGTGAGAAAAATATTGCTGGACCGACAAATCGTAGACTGTCATAAGAAGCTTGGAAACAATGGAGAATACCCAAGCCTTGACAGCACATTTAAGGTGAAAATAAAGAACAACGTAATCACAACAGTTATCCCCTGATAACAATTGAGAATCAAATTTATAAAGGGCGGATTTAAAGATTTAGCCAGATATGATCCTACTTTATATAAAAAGGATTACGTGACTGGAAAAGTATAAATCTTACAAAAATGCTTGAGAAAAGAATCAAGAATAATTTACAGAAGACATTCTCTTAACATTTGAACCTTGCAATTGTAATTTTTTGTCGGTATCTTTATTAAATACATTTTTTTAGTTGGGCTGTAAAGAAAAACGATGAAATTTGTTAACGAGTAGTTCTTACATAATAGGGTAATCAGGTTAGACGAAAAAAACAAAAACGTTACCTAAACGTTACTCCAAAAATAAAAACCCCTGTACTTACAGGGGTTTTGGGGAATAAACCTGTAGCGAGGACTGGGATCGAACCAATGACCTTCGGGTTATGAGCCCGACGAGCTACCGCTGCTCTACCTCGCAATGTGGGGTGCAAATGTATGTGTTGTGTATTGAATAAACAAATCATTTTGTTTTTATGCTCTGTTAAAATGCAGTATTTGCAATACAGATAGTATTTTTGCAGCCTCATGTCAGAGAAACATCAAGCCGGTTTCGTAAATATTTTTGGCGCCCCTAATGCCGGGAAGTCAACCCTGCTCAATACATTGTTAGGTGAGAACCTGGTTATTACATCGCATAAAGTGCAAACAACACGGCATCGCATTTTGGGAATACTTACAGAACCCAGCTATCAAATCGTTTTTTCAGATACTCCCGGCATCATAGATCCTCAATACAAACTGCACGAAAAAATGATGCAACAGGTGAAAAGTGCTTTAGAGGATGGTGATATAGCAATATTGGTACATGATATAAACTTGCCAATTGAAGAATTGGAGCCTATTGTCGCTATGCTTAAGCTTAAAGTTCCATGCATTTTATTGCTCAATAAGTCAGACACCATAAAAGATAAAAAGAAAACAGAGGAGATCGTGCATACATACAAGGAGAAATTTCCTAAATGGGATGTATTGCCTGTTTCTGCTTTACAAAAAACGAATACTGACAAGATTATTCCACTAATATTAAAAAAATTACCCGAGGCGCCTGCATATTACCCCGAAGACAGCATATCTGACAGATCTGAACGTTTTTTTGTTGCAGAGATGATACGCGAACAGATATATAAATTATACCATGAGGAGATTCCTTACCATGCGGCTGTTATCATCCAGGCTTTCGAGGAGAAAACCACGCTGAATGTTGTTAAGGCTGAGATCATAGTAAGCCGTGAAACGCAGAAAATAATACTGATAGGCAAAGGCGGCAGCCTGATAAAACAATTAGGAATCAATTCCCGGAAGGTAATAGAAGAGTGGTTGCAGAAAAAAGTACATCTTGAATTATTTGTGAAAGTGCGGCCCAAGTGGAGGGACAACGAAAATTACCTACGTGAATATGGCTATAATTGATGAAAGCAAGGCAATTATTCAGCCACTAAACCCCGACTGGCACCCCTCTGACCTGCGTCGACTGGACATGCTTCGCCTCGATCTTCTGCACCCTGTAATTTCTGGCAATAAATGGTATAAGCTAAAGCATAACCTGCAACACGCTTTAGATGCAGGATATAAAACTGTACTCACCTTTGGGGGAGCTTACTCCAACCATTTAATAGCCACCGCCGCAGCTGCGAAAGAAAATGGCATAAGATCTATTGGAATAATAAGGGGCACTTATGAAGAAAGTGAATTGACACCAACTCTTAATAGTTGCATTGATGCAGGCATGAAATTAGTCTTTGTTTCAAAAGAAGATTATTCAAAAAAAGAAGATGAAGCATGGTTGCACGATTTAAGAAATAGATTTGACAACCCGTTTATTATTCCGGAAGGAGGGGCGAACGAGTGGGGTAGAAAGGGTATTGAAGATATTGCCAGCCTGATTCCTTCATTTTATACGCACATATGTGTATCTATTGGTACAGCTACCACTTTCATCGGTTTGAGAAATGCTTTACCTATAAATCAACAATTACTCGGCTTTGCACCTATGAAAAACGGAATTTATTTGGAAGATGAAATTTTTAAAAATTTGTTGCCCGAAAAAAATGGCAATTGGCAACTGTTTGATAGATGGCATTTCGGTGGCTTTGGGAAATATAATGACGAACTGATAAAATTCATAAACGATTTTTACAAAATAAATTCCATTCCGCTCGATATGGTTTATACTGCCAAAATGATGCATGGCATACGTTCCCTTTCTTTCGGAGAACCTTTTAAGATCAGTAAATGTGAAGACAGTGGCGAGCCTACAGCCTCTGTTTTGTGTATTCATACAGGTGGGCTCCAGGGCAATGCATCTATAAAGGATAGGCTGCCATATTGATTGCTGCGATTAATATATTATTTTGGCTTTTAAATATGCCAGATGACAGAAACCCGGGCTAAAAAAAATAACAGGCTTACGCTCTATATCATTCTTGCCCTCCTGGCAGGTATTCTCTTAGGCTTTTATCTGAATAGCACCTATGTAAAGGACGAAAACACTCAAATAATGAAGGCTGAACTACAAATAAGTTCCTTAAAAAGCCAGCTACAAAACATTACAGATACTAACAGTATTGCTTATCACCAAGCCGCCTCACAGAAATTCATTCTTTCCAATTTCAAAAATGAAACAATGATTGCCCGCGATAAAAAACTGGAATGGTTTGCCCTGCTTGCTGATATTTTTCTAAGGCTCATCAAAATGATCATTGCTCCTCTGGTTTTCACAACTCTTGTCGTTGGTGTAGCTAAATTGGGGGACATGAAATCGGTAGGTAGGATAGGTGGGAAAACATTGCTATGGTTTGTGGCCAGTTCTTTTCTAAGTCTTTTCCTGGGCATGGTATTGGTGAATTATTTTCAGCCGGGCCTGGCTATGCACTTACCTATGCCGGATGCTGTAAACGCCGATATTGCAAAAAATGCCCTTACACTTCGCGATTTCATGTACCATGTCTTCCCAACCAGCGTGTTTGATGCCATGGCTAAGAACGAGATATTGCAAGTGGTAGTATTTTCTTTATTCTTTGGCGTCGCTACTGCCGCAATTGGCAAGCCCGGCGAGATAGTCATAAAAGCATTGGACGCCATCGCCCATGTTATTCTAAAAATGACTGGTTATGTCATGAAATTTGCGCCTTTTGCCGTTTTCGGCGCTATGGTGGTTGTAATAGCAAAACAGGGGCCCAGCATTCTGCAGACATACTCCATATTTATTGGGGAGTTTTATATTGGTCTGCTCATTTTGTTCCTCATACTTCTCTTTGCCTGCTATTTAGTTATCAAAAAAAGAGTTTTCACTTTGATGAAACACATTAAAGAACCAGCCATCCTTGCATTCAGCACAAACAGTTCAGAAGCTGCATTCCCAAAATTATTGCTAGAACTGGAGCGTTTTGGCTGCGAAAACAGGATAGTAAGTTTTGTTTTGCCACTGGGTTATTCTTTCAACCTAGCTGGGACAATGATGTATGTCACCTATGCCACTATTTTTATAGCACAATGTTATGGTATGCATCTCGATTTTGGCACCCAACTGAGCATGCTCATGGTTTTAATGCTTACCAGCAAGGGAGTAGCAGGGGTGCCAAGAGCAGCACTTGTTGTAATTGCCGGCACGCTCACAACATTTAAAATCCCGGAAGCAGGGCTGGCCCTTTTATTAGGCATAGACCCTCTGCTGGATATGGGCAGGGCAGCTATGAATGTAGTCGGTAATAGTATTGCAACAGCAGTAGTGAGCAAATGGGAAAAATCCCTGGATGACTGATATTTCAGAACAATAGCTTATTTTGCCCCCTAATTAATAGGAATGGATAAATTAATAGTTTTTTTAAAATATTTGTTTGGCCTCACTTGGATAAGTGAACATCCACTGGGGTTGCTTTTTGTTATTGTGATCATCTTTGCTGAAACAGGATTGTTTGTAGGCTTTTTTCTGCCAGGTGATTCGTTGTTATTTGTTACAGGCTTGCTGTTTGCTAAACACAGTTTACAAGGACACATTATTGGGTTTATACCCATGATCCTGCTATTAAGTGTTGCGGGTATTTTGGGTAATATGGTTGGCTATTGGTTTGGTAAAAAATCCGGGCCGCTTTTATTTCAGAAAAAAGATAAACTTCTCTTTAAAAGAAAACACTTATTGGCTGCCAAAGAATTTTATGATGAAAAAGGCCCGGGCACCATTTTCCTTGCCCGTTTCTTACCTATTGTAAGGACCTTCGTGCCAATAGTAGCAGGTGTTGTAGAGATGGACAGAAAAAAGTTCATGCTCTATAATATTGTGGGTTCTGTTTGCTGGATCACCTCCATGATGTGCATAGGCTATTTCCTCGGCGATAAGTTCCCTATTCTTCAAAAACGTATTGATCTCCTTATCATAGCTATTGTGCTCATTACAACTTTACCTGTTCTGATAAAGATGTTCTTTAGCAAAAAGAAAAAGCCTGTTACTTAAAATAGAATGGAACAGAATAAGTCCATAGCGCTTTTCAGTTTGCCTGTTATGGTAGCTGCATTAGGCTATTTCGTTGATATTTACGATCTGCTTTTATATAATATCATAAGGGTTCCTAGCTTAAAGGGCCTCGGATTGAATGACCTTCTGGTCGATACCGTTGGTAAAACAATTATTAGCGTGCAGATGTGCGGCTTGCTGTTAGGCGGAATTATTTGGGGCATCATGGGCGATAAGAAAGGCCGCCTCAGTGTATTATTCGGGTCCATTATTTTGTATTCATTGGCCAATATCGCAAACGGTTTCGTTCAGAATATTACTCAATATGGAGTTTGCCGTTTTATAGCGGGCATTGGTCTTGCTGGCGAACTAGGTGCTGGCATTACCCTGGTCAGCGAGCTTATCAGCAAAGAGAAAAGAGGTTTAGCTACTTCTATGGTGGCGGGTGTAGGCCTATCAGGAGCTGTTGTTGCCTATTTTATTTCAAAAACTTTCGATTGGCGCATTTGTTATTTTATTGGCGGTGGCTTGGGTTTTTGTTTGTTGATACTCCGTATCAGTGTATTTGAGTCCGGCATGTTTGTAAATATTAAGAAGGCAAATATTGTGAGGGGAAATTTCATCATGTTCTTTACAAACAGAAAGCGCTTAAAGAAATATATCCTGAGCATTCTTATTGGCCTCCCCACCTGGTATGTGATCGGGGTATTGATCACCTTCTCAAAAGAGTTTGGCGAAAAGTTTGGCATACAAGGGAAAATAGAACCGGGTAAAGCAGTTATGTTGGCCTATGTTGCAATATCAATTGCCGACCTCCTGATAGGCTTTGTAAGTCAATGGCTTAAAAGCAGGAAGAAAGCTCTGTATATCTTTTATTTCCTCACGATTGTGGGTATTGTGCTTTACTTTTTACAATATAATGGCAGTGTAATCAGCATGTACCTTATTTGTATGCTTATGGGTTTTGGTACAGGTTTTTGGGCCTTGTTTGTTACAATGGCTGCCGAACATTTTGGCACCAATCTAAGAGCAACTGCTGCTACCACAGTTCCCAATATGGTACGGGGCTCTTTGCCACTCATCATATTATTATTCAATGCCCTCAAACCTTCGTTCGGGTATATTAACGCTGGTGCTGTAACTGGGGTAATAGTAATGCTTATCAGTTCTGTTGCTGTTGCGATGACAGAAGAAACCTTTGGTAAAGACCTTAATTTTATTGAGGAATGATTTACAGACGAAAGAATATCTTCATTCTCTTATTCATCTCCTTATTTGCGGTCCTTCAAAGTTGTATGTCTGCTTCAAGGCATGCACATGGTTGTGGTTGTGGCCTGGAGGAGCATATAGGCAGATAAACTAATTGCCGGGATCAGCTATTGTCGTTTTCTGGTCCATTTCCCTTATAATTTCATCCAGTTCATGGGCAGAAGTTTTTATGCCATCTAATATTACAACATTGCCGGGATCTATAGGGTTATCTAGGTTCAATAAAGGAATAAGCCCAAGGATACTAGCAAGTGGGCTCCTTAATTCATGGGAATGCATCCAGGCTATTTCTTTCAAACTTTTGTTCTGAGTTTCACTTTGTAATAAATAGTTTCGTGTTTCTGTATTGCTATCCTTATCCTTTTTTTTAACTGGTCATGGATACCCTGAACAATACCTGTATTACTTAATTTGTTCCAAAAAGATACCATAAATTAGTATTGTAATACTAAAGGCGCAAAAATTATTTAATAACAAAATCAATAAGAAACTATGCTTTATAATAAATCAGATTCTCTTCCTTGCTCTTTTTAAGTCTTCTTTCTCTTCTTTATTCATTTTCTCAATAGCGATAGTAAAAGCAATGCTACTGATTTTTTTGATATTTTCCTTGATGAATTCATAACCCTTTTCCGGGTAAACAGTATGTACTTCTCTTAGACACCATCCCACGCCTTTCTGCACATAATATTCTTTATCTTTTAAAAGTGGCTTTACTAAAGCGATGATTTTCTGATATGACAGATAGGTTTTCTTAGTTCTGCTATAATACAGCAGGCTTACAAGCGATTGCCTGCGTTTCCATAGGTTGGGGTCTTTATTCCATTCTTTTAGTCGCTTGTAAACTTTACCGGGTTCTGTTTCCAGTATTTTAGTATAAATTTTTGCAAGTGCATCACACAGGCCCCAGTCATTTACCTGTTCCTGCCAGCTTTCAGTTACATTCCAGATCTCTCCCTGCAAATCTTTTTTCTTTAAGTTGCTTTCAATAAAAAAGAAAGCATGCACCTGGCCCCTGTAGGTCTTTGCATGTTTCCATATATAGTCCCATATCTCTACCTGTTCGCCAAATGCCAGCGCGGAAAAACTAAAACCACTTTTATGGGCCGTGCGCTGCTGTGGGATTGCCTGATTCGCCGAGCTGATTTTTAATTCAACTTCAGCAAGGTATTTTTTATACTTTTGTTTCTCCATACTTTATATGTGAAAATAATGAGAATTTGTTTGTAGATGATGAATTTTTTAAGATCACTGAATATAAACCAGTGGCTGGGAATTGCTTGTGTTAGTGGTTTTACTCTTAACCTGATTGCCTATTATCCGGGTTTTCTTTCTCCCGATAGCTTCGACCAATACAGTCAGGCTGCCTCGGGACAATATAACGATTGGCATTCACCCATTATGGCAGTGTTGTGGGGGTTGTTTATAAAGGTACGTCCGGGCACTTTGCTCATCCTCATATTTCAACTGGGGCTTTTGTGGACAAGTGTTTATTTGTTGCTTAGTTCCATCAAAAGCAAGTTATGGTATGTCCTCATTCTGCTATTTAGTTTAGCGCCTTTTATACAAAACTTCGCTGCTTATATCGTTAAAGACACCCAGATGGCTTTCTCCTGGCTGCTGGCCGTTGCCATAATATTAAGGGCTGGTTTGTCAAAAGGGAAATTGTCAAAGACTGAAGCTGTCATTTGTTTCCTTCTAATAACCTATGGCAGTTGGGTGCGCATCAACGCATTGCCAGGGTCCATTGCGCTATGTTATTTGTTAAGCTGGATCATTTTTAAGAATAAGACCAAGTACATCAGGCTCGTAAGCGCCATTTTCGTTTGGGTCATAATTGGGGTAGGGCATTGGGTTTTTGACTACAACATCATAAAAGCTGAAAAAACTTATCCCCAAACCAAATTGTATTTGCATGATCTCACAGGCATATATGCCAAAACAGGCGTAAATTTTTATCCTCCTTTCTTATACAGTAGTTCTGATTTTGATACTACCGTCTTGCGCAAAGGCTATCATTCCGCCACTTTTGATGATTTGTGGGTGGGAAGGAACGGTAAAGAAATATATTCTTTTGAAGATGACACAACAGTCATAATGCTGCAACAGGCTTGGGCAAAAGCTATTCGCACTTATCCCAACGTTTACTTTAATAACCGAATGGAGGGTTTTTTTTACTATTTAAGAATAAAAGACAGAGGCAGTAATCCACATAATTTATTCGCGGAAATTTATCCGCAACCTAATTTTTTAGGATTGTCTTTTCACCCGAATATCCTTTCAAAAATATTCATCAGGCCTATCGAGAAGCAAACCCGCATGCCTTATATGAAACCCTGGTTCTGGTTGGTATTAAATGTATTACTTTTTGCCTTTTCGGGTAAATTGGATAAGCTGGAATGCAGGGTCACTTATAAGGCCCTTATTTCTTCAAGTATTCTATACCTCTTGCCGGCTTTTTTTATTTTTCCTGCAGATACTGATTTCCGGTATTTCTACTGGAATTGCATTGCATGTAGTCTAGCCGTTTGCATCTTGATTATTGACAGGTTTTACTTTGCAAAACAAGACAATAAAGCCTGATATTACAGATCAATCATTCGGTGTTTTTATACTTGGGTTTTTGTTTCTAACATCTATCCCTCCTTCCAGCACAGATTTCAGGTTAGCTCGGTAGAAAGTCCAGCCTGTAGCACAACCTATTCTGTAATTGAATTTATCTGTATCATCTTTACATGGTATTTGCTCTTGTATCAATGTCATGAAAGTCCCTCCTTGTTCTTCTCTCATTGTAATAGTCACGACACCTGCCTTACCGAAAATAAAGCCCAGCCTGTCAATTCCATTCGCTTCTGTAATTTCTCCGTATTCTTCCGACGAATAACCATACCATCTCCATTTGTAAGTATCCCCCTTTTGCATGGGACTATCATAGTCGCGTATTGTCCCGTCTGCCTTTGTAAACTCAGCCTGGCTCAAGAAAAAACTTTCTAGGCCGGTTCGTGTAGTCCATGCGGTATATACTTTCGAAACAGGTACATTATAATACATGGTTTGTGTAAAACTTCCCCAGTCATTTTGTGCCATAACAATAACTTTTAAGCATGCCTGAAATAAGATGCTGATTCCCTAAAATTATAAAATTTTAACAATCTTATTTATGCGTAAAATGTACATTTATAAAAACTTAAGAACTATGAAGTTTACCAAGATCAGTCTATTGACAATTATTTGTTTCATAGATCCTGCCTAATGTTTATGCTCTCAAACCGTCAAAAACATACAAGGCAGTTCCTGATACAATGAAATTGCCTTTTGAAAAAAATGTTATCACAACTTCCGATGGAGTTCACCTTAAATCCTGGACTTTCTTACCAAGCAATGGGGATAAGCATACCACATTGGTAATGACTAACGCAAGCTTCTTTATTATCGCAGTTTGGTTACACAGTTGTAATGTTTGACTACAGGGGCTTTGGAGAAAGTGATGACTTTACTATTAATAAAGACATGCTGTATTACTGCCAGTTTGAACAAGACTTGATGGCAGTGATGAAATTTGCCAAAATAAAATATCCAAAAAATAAAACCGGTATTTGGGCCTTCTCAATGGGCACCATTATTACTACCCTTGTCAATGAAACTGCCAGGCCCGCTTTTATTATTGCAGATGGTTTTGTAACAAATCCACTGAAATTAAAAGAAGCATGGTCAACAAAAGACAAGCTTTTCTTATTACCTGATGATGCCAATACTTACGAAGTTAAACTTGCAGCCATAAAAGAGCCTATGCTTATATTTTCAGGCAAACAGGATAAGGTTACTACCGATGCCGAGATACAGAAACTGAAGAAAACTAAGCCAAACATTAAAGTAGTCAGTTTTGACGGCGCACATATGATGGGACTTCAAACTCTTTCAAAGGAATATCCTGGTTCGCAGTATATAGCTGAAATTGACAAGTTTCTGGCGAAGAAATAAGTATTACTCCGCCAAAAAATCCTCAACCACTTTTACTAACTCCTCAGTAGCAGTATCTATATTTTCATTCAAGATCCGTTTGTCAAATTGGGTAGCAAAGCCCAATTCAAATTTTGCTTTCTCAAGTCTTTCTGCAAGATGTTCGGCGCTTTCAGTGCCGCGTAGTTTCAGGCGCTCCTGCAATACTTCTAAAGGGGCTTCAATAAAAATACTGAGTGAACTATTCCTGTACTGTTGTTTTATATTTATTGCACCCTTCACGTCTATTTCTACAAGTGGTTCTTTACCTTCATCCCATATACGCTGGAACTCCGATTTCAGTGTGCCATAGTATTTTCCCGTATAAACCATTTCCCATTCCACAAAAGCCCCGGCTTCTATAAGTTTTTTAAACTCGTCTACTTTGTAGAAATAATAGTCTTTCCCGTTTTCTTCCCCCGGTCTTGGCTCACGGGTGCAGGCAGAAATTGCAAACTCCAGTTGTGTGCATACTTTTACCAGGCGTTTCACCAATGTGGTTTTTCCTGCACCTGACGGAGCTGCTATGATAATGATCTTTTCCTGCAAGCAATTAATTTTAGCTTGCGAATAAAGCAAATTATTTTGTCTTTTTCTAAAACGTACCGCCGTTTTTGACTAGAATCGCAATATTAAACAAAAATGCCCCGCATACAGCAGGGCATTGCAATGGCTAATGATAATATTTTATCAACAAAAAGTATTGAATGCTTGTATCAGGTTGGCTGCTATCATTTGTGCAGGGCGGCCTTCTATCATGTGGCGTTCTATCATGTGTACCACTTTCCCATCTTTCAGCAATATAATAGCCGGGGAAGAAGGTGGGTAGGGGTACAAATGTTTACGTGCTTGGTTCACAGCGTCCACATCAAAACCAGCAAAACTGGTTACCAGGTTATCAGGTTTTTTTTCAGTGTTATGCACCGCCATCAATACTCCGGGGCGTGCAGTACCTGCAGAACAGCCGCAAACAGAATTGATAAATAACAAAGTTGTACCCGTTTGATTGATTGTACTGTCTACTTCTTCAGGGGTTAACAACTCCTTGAAACCATGATCGGTCATTTCGGCCTTCATTGGCGCAACTATTTCACTTGGATACATTTGAACTTCTGTTTTATTTTATATAACAAAGATAGGGGAACTATTTGTTTTTCCCCAAATACAACAATAACCAAAATCAATAGAATATACCCTTAAAAGAAGATTCGGCCCTATTTTTACAATTTTTTTACATTTGCCCTCTATTTTCGAAACTTAGGCTCATGCGAAAGATATTATTTCTGCTTTTTTTACCCGTTACACTGCTCATTTCCTGTAGAAATCAAGAAAATAAGCCCCAAACTGGCAAAAAGCTTTCAAACATATTAGATTCTTACTGGGAAGAAAGAATGCAATTATACCCTTTAGAGGCTACTGCCAAAGGCGATTACCGTTATAATGACAAGCTCACTATCACCATATCAGAAAGCTTCATAGATAGCGCCAAAAGATTTTATAAAAAATATCTTGACGACTTGAAAGCTGTTGATACTTCCGGCATGGATGACAATGATAAACTCAGCTACAAACTCTTCGCGTATGAGATGCAGATGAACCTTGATGGTTTTAAATATCCCACAAATTATTTACCCATAAATCAGTTCTGGGCACTAACATTAGATATGCCTCAACTGGGTTCAGGGCAGGGTAACCAGCCTTTTAAAAGTGTAAAAGATTATGATGATTTTTTAAAGCGCCTATCTGTATTACCTGCCTGGGCAGATACTGCTATATATAACATGCGTAAAGGCATGGCTGCAGGTTGGGTTTTGCCCAAAACTTTGGTCGTAAAAATATTGCCGCAACTCCAGGCGATGATAGTAAAAGATGAAAAAGAAAGCATTTTTTATACACCCATAAAAACAATGCCTGATGGCTTCTCTGTCGCAGATAAGCAAAGACTTACTGCAGCCTACTCAAAAGCTATTGATAGCTTGGTAATGCCAACTTACTCAAAGTTGCACGATTTTTTTGAAAAGGAGTATATGCCTAAAGCCCGCAGCAGTAATGGTATAAGCGATCTGCCAGGTGGCAGGGAATATTATCAATATTGTATCAAATACTGGACAACAACCGATCTTACACCAGATAGTATTTACCAGCTAGGGCTAAACGAAGTAGCCAGGATAGAAGGCGAAATGAACAAAGTAATGACACAGACAGGTTTTAAAGGAGATATACATTCCTTCTTCGATTACCTGAATACAGATAAAAAATTCTTTCCTTTTGCCACTAGCCAACAGGTAATAGACAGCTTCTGGAATATCAAAAAACAGGAAGGTCCACAATTGAAAAGATTATTCAGCGACACACCCAAATCGCCTTTTACCATTCGCCAGACCGAGGCTTTCCGTGCCGCATCGGCCAGCGCAGAATATAATCAGCCATCAGAAGATGGCACAAGGCCGGGCATTTTTTATGTGCCTATACTGGATGCCAAGAAATTTAATGCAGTAGGTATGGTTACCCTGTTTATGCATGAAGCCATACCAGGCCATCATTACCAGATATCCATTCAACAGGAAAACAAAGCCCTGCCAACCTTCAGGCGCTTTTTGTGGTATGGCGCTTATGGCGAGGGCTGGGCGCTTTATTCCGAATCTTTAGGCAATGAAATGGGCATGTACGATAATCCCTACCAGTACTTTGGGCACCTCAGCGATGCTATGCTGCGTGCAATACGTTTGGTAGTTGATATTGGCCTGCATTATAAAGGTATGAGCCGTGAAGATGCCATTAAATACATGATGGCCCACGAACGTGCCACTGAACAGGAAGCAACAGCCGAAATAGAACGCTATATGGCCATACCTGGGCAAGCGCTATCGTATAAAATTGGTCAACTGGCTATCCGGGCCGAGCGTACCAAATATGAGCAGCAATTAGGCCCGAAATTCAATATTGCTTCTTTTCACAAAGAAGTATTGAAGGATGGTTGTGTGCCGCTCAATATTTTGCATGAAAAAATGGCTAAATGGGCCGGCATGAGTAGTAATTGATAAATCTTTATTAATTATTATTACGCATGGGTTTCTAAAGCAGTATGTGTACCATGCGCGAGTAATATCGTTTTGGCGTTTTCCAGTTCTGTACTGTCCCCTTGTGCTACCACCAGGTATCTGCCATCTTCAATGTCAGAAAGGTATTGTTTGGCTATTTCGTCCTTCATGCCAAGGTTGGTTAATACCGATACCAGGCCCCCGCCCATCAGGCCAAAATCAAGACCAGCGATAGCTCCTGTTATGGCGCCTGCACCAAATAAAAACCCCACTCCGGGTATGGCAAATAAGCCAACTCCTGTTAGCACGCCCAGTGTTATGCCCAGTGCAGTCGTTACTTCTATGCCACCTAATCTTATTGGATATTCTTCCGATATCTCCATATTATTATGTACATATTCGGTATGTAGCTTCCCAATAATAGAAAGATGTCTCAATGGATAACCTGCATTTTTTAGTTCCCTGATGGCCTCAACTGCTTCTTCATGTGTGTCATATACTCCTATTGTCGCTTTCATGACCTCGTTTTTTTTCAAGATTGCAATTATCATTCCAGCAGAAGTTATGATTGTGCCAAATCAATAATGTCATGTCCTCACTACTTCATCTTTCCCAACACAATTTCCCAAACTTCTTTCTCCTTAGCATCGATCGCTGTGTTTATTATCTCTGCCCGGTCCAGTATAGGCTTTATTTCTGCATTATTTTCCAATCCCTGGCTATTGATGCGCACATTCATATAGGCACCTTTAATAGCAGTACGTAAACACAAAGCACCCACACCTGCATCACTTACAGAGTTAGGATTGCCGATCTCCGCCATTCTCTTTGTCAGGTCAAAAGCTTCATATGCCAGTTCCATAGTGCGGAATGGAATTTTAATGGCATAGATTGTTGCAGTTTCTATTGCAGTGGCTCTTACTATTTTTTCAGCATCATTGCTTTTCGGCAAGCCAAAAGCCTGCATTATTTTATTAAAAGCGTTCGTATCCTCGTCCACCAATGCCAGCAACTCGCTCATAAAAGCCTGTCCTTTTTCTGCGTACTGGCTGAATTCCTCCCAGCGTCCATCCCAGCCTTTTTTGTGGCTGGAAAGATTAGCTACCATAGTGCCCAAAGCCGCACCTAAAGCCCCTGCATAGGCAGCTATCGATCCGCCGCCAGGGGCAGGGGATTCACTTGCGGTTTCTTCGGCAAAGTGGCTCAGCGTCATGCCGATCAATCTTTGGGCTTTCGTATCGCGCAAACGGTATTCTATAATTTTCTTCTGCGGGTCAAAAGGTCCCAGTTCATCCAGTCCTAAGGAGCGCACCGCTATCTTTATGATCTCAGCTTCGCTTACGCCCAAACTGCGCTGTTGTTTGTGCAAAAAATATTTCCCCGCTTCCAGTATTGCCTACAATGGCACCATACCCACCAGTTCGCTGCCCGTCACTCGCATACCTCTTGCATGGGCACGTTCACATGCAGTGTCGAACAGCACATGCAGGGGAGTGATGTTCATATTCGTAAGGTTCACAGATATCTGAGCGATGCCATATTCCTCTATATACCAACCTATGGCCTTTGTAGCTTTCAGCAAGCCGGGTTCCCACAGCGGTTCGCCGTGAGGGTCTTTTACTATTTTGCCCTTCTCATCTTTTTTCTGCCTGCCTTTTTCCCTTATATCAAATGCCACAGCATTTGCGCGGCGAGTAGAGGTAGTATTTAGGTTTATATTGTATGCAATCAGGAAATCTCTTACGCCTATCACGGTTGCCCCGCTTTTTTCATTAAAGTGCGGTCTGCCATAGTCAGGCTTCCACTCCTCCTTTATTATTTTGGCTGCTAATCCCTCATATTCCCCGCTGCGTATATCAGCTAAGTTGCGACGGTAATTTGCCGATGCAGCGTATTCATATAAGTAAGCAGGTATGTCCAGTTCTTCCCCCACACGTTTGGCCAGCATTTTAGCAAATTCCACTGTTTCCTCCATTGTTATGCCAGATATAGGTATCAGCGGACAAACATCTGTAGCGCCCATGCGGGGATGCTCACCTTTATGGCTGCGCATGTCTATCAGTTCCCCCGCTTTTTTTATAGCATCAAAGGCGGCTTCCACAACAGCGTAGGGGTTACCTACAAATGTTACCACGGTACGGTTAGTAGCTTTGCCAGGGTCAACGTCCAACAATTGCACACCCTCTACCTTCTCAATTTCGTCAGTTATTTGTTTTATGATGTCCATGTTGCGTCCCTCGCTAAAGTTGGGCACACATTCTAATATTGCATTTTTAAAGTCTTTCATCTGAAGTATTTGGAGCACAAATATATGCGCTAAGGAGTATTGATATATTCGTTATTATATTTAAATGGGCTTTCTCTTCGTGCCAAGGCTTACAATTACATTTGCCATTTCCTTTATGCCTTCTGTGCTTATTGGCTTAATTAAATATTTATCAGCCCCATATTTATAAGCATATTCTATGTCATCCTTTGACGAAGATGTGGTAAGAATGAGTAAAGGAAGATTTTTAAACTTATCGGCACTTTTTATTTCTTTAAGAACCTCACGGCCATGTATTTTGGGTAAATTATAATCAAGAACAATAATATCGGGGCTCTCCATACAGTTTTTTATATATTCTACCGCAGCTTTTCCGTCATGTATAATAGCTATTGAATAAAGCACGCCATTGTCTGCCAGAGCCCCCTCCAGCAATTCTATATCATCATGGTCATCCTCAATCAATAATATTTTCATCCCTCTAAGTAAATAAATTGCAATATAAAAAGAATGCTCGATTGCGGGCATGATTTTTTATTGTAACTATGTACACGCCTATGAAAAATATAGATAATGACAACAGACTGAAAGACAACTATGTTGTTGGTATAGGGGCTTCTGCCGGTGGTTTGGAAGCGATCAATGATTTTTTTGATAATATGCCTTCAAATACCGGTTTTTCTTTCGTCGTAGTACAACATCTCTCCCCAGACCATAAAAGCCTCATGGGCGAACTACTTTCCAAGCACACCGAAATGCAGGTGTACGAAGCCAAGGAAGGAGTTGTTATTCAACCTAATTGCATTTATCTTATTCCTACTGGCAAAATAATAAGCCTGAAAACTGGTAAAATAGAACTGGAAGTAAAAACCAGGGACCACATGCCTAATGCCGCCATTGATATTTTTCTTGCATCGCTGGCAGACGATAAAAAGGAAAAAGCGGTTGGTATCATACTATCTGGTACGGGCACA
>Ga0206829_10138_pt1 | contig 26934 bp, 26 predicted proteins | sample Alteio_BWOrgCont_75_FD_152862 | JGI IMG/M metagenome (GOLD analysis project Ga0206829, IMG submission 152862) | Enriched cells from forest soil in Barre Woods Harvard Forest LTER site, Petersham, Massachusetts, United States -... | ecosystem: Environmental > Terrestrial > Soil > Temperate forest >... | reverse complement strand
CACGTGCGAGACGATCTCAAAGATCGAATCCTGGGAAGTTGAATGGTAGATATCCATCGGCTGAGCAAATTTGCTAAAGGACGCTTCGGCCGGAGCGCGACCCCCTAGGCCTCCACCGCCACCAAGGCCCCCGCCGAAGAGGGAACCAAAGGTGCCGCCTGTGCTAGCGCTGGATTTTGATGCTCCTCCGCCAGAGGAGTAGGTGGAGAGGGCAGGGGAGGATATTCCGAGGGCGCTGGCATATTTTGGAGCGTTGTCCTGCACTGCTTGCGCAAATCCTGCAATTGCAGTTCCTGCGTCGCCACTTGAACCGCCGAGCATGCTTGATAATGCTGCGCCAGATCCTTCGTTCATAGCTTTTTTGACAATATCCCCAATATTGGAAGGCATTTGGCTAGCAAGAGCGTCAGGATCCAATTGGCTGAGTAAGCCTCCATCAGTAGCACTTTGTTGGGAAGTATTTGCAAGGCAATAAGTGGGGCTGTAGCTCAGTTGGTAGAGCGCATCCATGGCATGGATGAGGTCCTCGGTTCGAACCCGTGCAGCTCCACCAAACACTAACTCCGGTAATCCCAGTCTATCTGGAGGTTTTCATTGGTATCCGAGACTCTCAAAGCCGCAACAAAAGACTCTCTAAAAAAGGCCGTTGGTCACCTGAAATACAGTTACGATAAAGTTCAAAAAAATAATTTACTCAAAAAGTCTGAATGGACTGAAGAACAGCTAGAAATTCTAGAGAGTTTTTCTTCTCGATTTGCGCGTGCATCAGACCTTTTTATCTCAAAATATCTGCGGCTTCTCGCCCTTGAAACTGATCCAGCCTACCGTGGCACGTTGATCGATTTACTCAACTTGGCTGAAAAAATGAACTGGATTTCCTCCGCTAAGCAATGGTCTAGGATACGTGAACTTAGAAATGTCGCCGCTCACGAGTACACCGAAGAAGACCTACGAGCGCTTTACCAGGAGATCTTTCGACTCTCCGACCTAGTATTGTCAGTCTCTAAATTACTATGAGAATCTCTTCAGAAGAAGCTGGTATCATTAAAAACTGTATACTCACTTTGGACGCTCACGCTGAGATTTATCTCCATGGTTCTCGCGTTCGAGACGATCTAAAAGGGGGAGATATCGACCTAATTGTGATCAGTGAAAATCTGAAACTAACTGATAAACTGACGCTTCTTACTGAATTAAAGAGTCAGTTGGGTGACCAAAAAATTGACCTCACCATTACTTCTGCAGCTAAATCCAAAACCGACCCTTTTGTAGTTCATACAATGAAGCAAGCTATTCACCTTTAAGAATAATCCCCTATCAAAGAAAACTCCTTATTCTCCGCCATCCCTGGAAACCCATAACCCCAAAAATAGCACTAGACCAGATCAATAATAGTGTTGCGGAAACGACACTCAGGACTCGATACATCAGATCAGGACAAAACTCATACTGCACTGAGTGACTTCCCGCCTCCAGCGGCAGATATACATGATTCGTATCAAATGACAAATCACTCGTAATAATCCTCTTGCCATCCACAACAAGAATATTCCATGGAAACGCATGTACTCTGAACTTTGACGGGCCCGGCTCTAACAATGTAAAATTCAAATCCCCAGTTTCTCCAAACTCTCGCCCATCTTGAATTGGGAATCCTAGCGACATGGAATTCATTGTGGAATTCATGGTGGAATTCAAATTCGCAATTTGCCGTGGGTCTAGTTTCGGTGGAAAAGTATATGCCGTACAGGAATAATTAAATGTATCGGGCATCAACAAAGGGTTGCGCTGGGTTGCCACATTCTGAAATCCGAAGTTACCTAAAACCACCTGTGTGGTATTGCGACTTCTCATCATGATTTGACCATGCTGGGCTTTAATACCAACGTTCACGAAGCCTAGAGTAAGGCATCCAGCAATTACGATATCAATTGAGGTGTGTGATACTTTTGTGAGCTTCTTACCCATGATTTTGAAAAATACGAACAGAGTCATCACAACTGACATATTCACGTAGGATATCAATCGATAGGAGTATTGAAGATACCTTGCAAATGGAATAGCTGACAATAGGCTAGGATTCACAACAAAAACTGAATAGAAAAAAACTAGAACAACACACCAAACCAGAATTCCTCTCCGGGCTTTATTTAACTTGAAGAAATGTAAAACTCGGACTCTTTGGCTTAAAAAAATCAACCCGCCGAGCAGCCCAAAGAGAGGCATATTCACTTGCGCTTCCAAATACGGCGTCTCGAACAAATGAGTTCCTTCAAATAGCGACCTAGGATCAGACGGAAACGCACTCAAAAGAACCGACCAAAGCGCAATCCCAGGCACCGCCTGAATTATTCCAGTTCCAATAGCAAACCCGTGCGCAAACTTAAGCACAACATAAATCCACGGAGAAAGAATGACTAGCGCGGGAACAGCACCCACCAGAAGATAACCCAGCGATCCACGTTGGCTCCATTTGCGTCCATTCTCGAAATACTGATAAATGGAATAAGCACCCCAGAATAGAATCAGAAACACTGTCCCATATATTGCGGTTATCGCATGGGTCCCACATGCCACTGCGTAGAGCAAACCGCTTAATCCCGCATGAAAAATCCTTTCATTCTTCCGCTCAGCCTCAAAAAGTAAAATCATAGAGCCCAACATAGCCACTAGCAAACCAGTTGCGATAGTTTCAGGTATAGCTCCCCTATTATAAATATTAGTCAAAGGATAAACTGCCCATAAACTCAGCAATGCGGTAATCTGCGCTAGTTTCCTATCTCCACTCACCCTCTCAAAAGCTCTCTTCAATAATACATACTGAATCGACCACACCAAAACACAGCTCAACCTAAGAGCCATTACAGAAGAAACTAAAGCAGCAAACAAACCCAAAATAGGATAAAAGATTGGACCGTAAAAAAGGGGGTAGAGCAATCCTGCAACGTGATTCTGCGTATGAATAACGCTTGGAAAATGAAAATGACTCAAGAAATACCGACTAAAATACTCCGAAAACCATAAGGAATTATTCCAATCGGGGGCAGCAAATTCCCTATCGGGGATGAAAAGCAATTGAAGAGGAAAGGCAACAGCAAGAAGAAACTCGAAGAACTTAACGGCAAAATCTGAAACAATGCCTTTGGATAAGCTTATCACTTTTAAACGAGTGAAATTTTTTTTGATGTTTTTTAATAAATTCTTTATACAATTGAACATGTATCGATATCATAAGTCTAATATATTAGAATGGAAATGAATATGAATAAATCCACGGGGAAAGATCAGTTTTTTATCAATCGCAGCTTTGACATCCCCGTTGAAGCAATGTTTGAAATCTGGACCAATCCCAAGCAGCTTTCTCAGTGGCTACCGCCAACAGGATTCAAGATGAACTTTATTAAATCCGAAATCAAAACAGGTGGGAGTGCCTTTTATTGTATGTTTAATGAAAGTGGCGCCAAAATGTACGGACGAACTCAATACTTGGAATTGAGACATCCCGATCGCGTCGTCTATACCCAACAGTTTTGTGACGAAAATGAGAAAATCACTCGGCACCCAATGTCTCCCACCTGGCCCGAAACCATGTTAACGACAGTGACACTTACTAAAGAAGGACCCAAAAGAACTCGAGTGACAATCACCTGGGAGCCTCATAATAATCCAAATCAACAAGAACTTGATACTTTTTCGAATGCAAAGAGTAGTATGGCTCAAGGCTGGACGGGTAGTTTCGATAAACTTGAAGAATATATTGTCGAGTTTATCAAGTAGCCTCCGGAAGATAAAACCGGTCTGGGGAAAGTGAACATCCTTTAAGAAAGCTTCTAAAGCAAATCAGTTGCTATCATTGGCACAGGTCCTTGAATAATTGATCCAATCTGCTATTACTCAGCATATTAGAAACTTATCCCTATTTACAATTTTGGCCTGCAGTAGTCTCTTCTGAGTGGACCTCAGCTGGTAAACTAGTCAAAGATGCTATTGCTAACGCCGCCTGGAGTGCTGCTGGCGGAACGTTATCCAACGAAGTCAAAGATAAAGCGCTTTACTATATCAAAACGTACAAGGTCACTACCGTCCCTGATGCTAAGCTTTCACCCCAAGAAATTGGGAAAAAGGGTGCCGTTACGGCTTGGACAGTAGCGTTAATCCAACAAGCCAACCTCGAAAAGGACTGTCAAATTGGCATCCAGGCCATGGCGCATGAATTATCTGAGAGCAGGCAAAAAGACACAATCAGTGCTTTGAAGAAATCAAGTCCTGACATGACTGGAACGCTAGAGTCGGTTCGGCAATTTCATGAAAGCATGATCGAATTTCTGGAACACTTTGATGATTTGGAATTTCTTAAATCTAAGTGTGACGCGACAGGGACTGCTAAAACTCTAAGAGGAATATATAGAAGGAAACGGATCGAACAATTTAAGGCAGGGCTTTTACAGGAATTAGGTCTGGAGTGTGAATGGGACGATCAGGGTGAACGAGGCGATCGAGGTAGGTGAGGTGAACGACGTGAGTCAGAATACCGTGCGGGGAAGTAATACGATTACAAAAGTCCTGGTTTTCTAGAAGTTATTTAGAATATATCCTTTTTTTTCAATTTAGCCACTGTCCATCACATTGACAATATAAATGTATAAAAGCGACACCACGACTATTGATTTGAAATTCCGTTTATTAAGTTAGCAATATCTGAACGACCCCCTGAAGTTGCCAAATCAGCTGCATTTTTCCCATCTTTGTCTATTTTCTTTACATCTATGCCAGGGGTCTTGAGGAGAAGTCGAACTACCTCGATATATCCATTTTTTGCTGCAAGCATGAGTGCCGTATACCCTAATTTATTTGATTTGTTGAAATCTATACCAGGTACGCTTAGCAGCCGTTGCACTACATCTGCGTATCCTTTTACTGAAGCGAAAATGAGTGCCGTGTTTTCGTTAAAATTGTATTCTGAATTTATCTTTGTTCCCGCTCCAGCTGCTAGAAGTAGTCGGATAACTTCGAGGTGACCATTGACAGATGCCGCAATTAAAGGAGTTGTTCCGGTTGACGCGGTCTCATTTACGTTCGCACCAGCAGCCAAAAGTTGCTTTACAATATCAGAATGTCCCTTCATTGCCGCGTCTATAAGAGCGGTAAACCCCATATCGTCCGCATAGTTTACGTCAATACCCGGAGTCGCAAGAAGCTGTCTTACTATCTCAGAATGCCCTTGTGCTGATGCCAGCATGAGTGCACTTTGCCCCTTCTTAGTGGTTCTATTCACAGTGACTTCTTTAGATTTCAAGAACTCACTTACGGTACCGGCATCGCCATCCCTTGCGGCAGTAGTGAAACGATCATGAGTGGTAGAACAAGACACAAGTAAGATATTTAGACCGAACAAAAAGACTAAAAAGTACTTCCTTTTCATAAACTACCTCCTAAGGGACTTCAGAAGGACGAAAAATAGTCACTCCTTGAGATTTTGCAAGTTGAATCATTTTTTGGTCAAGACTCCAAAGCGGAAGATTATTTTTTTTCGCAGAAAGTACAATCATCCTGTCAACAATGCCGCAGGCAGGAATATTTTCTTGATAGGCCTTTTGTGCCATATCAGAAATCATGTCCCGTGCCGATCGCATTGACCAATCTTCATCAATAAAGTACATCGATTGAAAAGCTGAAGAAACAAGACTTTTTACGCCCTTCTTCATTTGTCCCGAGCAAATCTCAGCATAAATAACCAAGCAAGTTGCAATTTCTCGTTCCAAAATAAGTAGATCTAACGATGGAAGAAATACGGTTGGCTTTGCACGGAAAAATTCAATCCATATAGAAGTATCAACAAGAACCATTTCAGCGCTTCCTAGATTGTTCCAGAAAATTCTTTGAAAAAGAAATTGCTCCCTTGTTCTTTATTTTTATTAAAGCTTCCATTCTTTTTTTGCGAATAAATTCCTCTAGTGCCAAGACCACTGCCATAGTCTGCGTCTGTGCCCCACTCAATTTCACAGCATCTTCCAGAAGCTCCTTAGGCAGATTCATTGTTTTCTTAATTTGCATGCTTTCTCCTATATACATCTTTTGTACATATCATAAATATTATTGCATACATCTTCCTAGTGTCAAGGAGCTTACGATGAGAGACCGGTCACCTTGGAAAGACCAGCTACCTCCCCCGCCTGATTGCCAATTTGGATGGCTCGCGCATTACCTGTTATAGAAACACAGTGGAAACAATTAGTATTCGATTACCTAGAATGGGTAACCATTCAGTCTTCTAATCGGTAAACGAACTTTAACCCTGACCAATCCTCGGTAACTGCGCAAACTTTCACATCAACTAATCCGCTCTGAGTGCCGACTTCGCGAACCAAGTTATCAGTCAAATCAGTGTATAGCGGAGATGATTTTTTCGCCCATGACACCCATAACATTCCGGCCTTTGATAGACATGCCTTTGCTTTTGGGAACTCTTTTTTGAGATGGTCTAAACTATCGACAAATATTTGAATAAAATCCAAGGTTCCCTTGAGAGAAGAGGGATTTATACTCTTCGGTAAATTAAGTGTTGATAGATAGTCTTTCGGCGCATTGCGAATGTGAATATGCATTCCAGGCTTTAGGCCAAGCTTCTGGAAAAGAGTCCTTTTTGAATATCCTGGCATTCGATTATTGTCTTCTTTAGCTATAGTTGCTCGATAAAAAGTCAGGCGCTTCCCGGCGAGGAATGACGCCTGACTTTCTCATTGTTAGGTAAATTTACTGGTTCGAGTTCTGATCAAACTCACCACTGAAAACGAAAGCCGTCCCCATCGCAATTTAGATTGTCATCCACAAGTTCTTGGCCATTTTCAAATTTTGCCATCACTTTGTAACCAGGAATATTTGTCGCCGGACCTCTGAGCAGGAATTTCCCTGCCGAGTCTTTGTATTCTCTTTCGCCAAAGCTGGCAGAAAGCGCTCCTTCTGGAGCCTTTACCACATCGTAGGAAGCCAGTGGTTGGTTATCCCCATCGGGGTTTTCCAATTTTTTCGAGATGGCCGCCCGCAAACCCTCCTCTGCCTGAACCACCCATACAGTATATTTTTGATCTGCGGTTTCACAAAGAACAAGGCTTCTTTCGTTAGCAAAACACGTCGCGCTTGAAACTATAGAAGCCAATACCAATAATGATGGAATATGCTTAATCATGATCAATCCCCCTAATATTTGTTTTTATCCCTTGCTATAAACACGCCCGAACCCTTTCGTTCGAGCGAGTCGCTTATATACAACGCCGAGCAGCTTGTAAACAGAGAATCAAGGATTGTTTAGATTTCTTTTTTGGGTTTAAAAAAGGCTAATACTTTTCCATATAAGAAAATTGAGCATTATCTTTTATGGTTTTCATGTCCCGGCGACGGTCAAGTAGTGACTGATACTGAGGGAATTCGTTCAGTTTTCGCACGCAACGAATCGTAGCGGACACGCTGGTATGACCACGAACGAGATATCCCATACTTCCATTCAGGAGAAACACATTGTCAGGAGAGAGCAGGTCCACTGAAATAGACATGATAAAACTGTCCGCCAAGCCATGGATGATTCCAGGATCGAAAACTCGATCATAAGTCAGTGCCCTTGTCAGAGCTTTGAGTTGAACTATACTGAGGGAATCGGAGCCGTTCTTACTGGCACAAAATCCAGGTTTACCTTCCGATCCCTTAAGCTCTTCATAAGTCATGGTGATTACATTACCGGTATTTGGATCTTTTGCCTCATCACTTAAAAGGAAAGGATCTTCCAGCTGGGAACCGCTTCCGGCGGCATTTCCAAAAATACCTTCACCACTATCCTCTTCCTTTTCAGGACCAGGGTCATCCACCAGATAGATTCGACCTTCATTTCCCCCCATTTCAAAAAATAGGGGTGCGTCTATCTTCAGTTCCCGGGCTATCCCGCCCATAGTCGGAAACTTATCCCAAGCTTCCTTCCCAGCCGGCAACGGAAAAACGTGCTTTATTCTCAAATCGTTCGATCGGGGTATCACTTTTTTTTCAGCATTGGCTTTGACTTCAACCTTGGCTCCGGCACCCGCACTTGCGATTGCGTCATCCAAGAGGCAAAAAAGAGCTGTAAATAAGACAAACCTAAGAAATAAAGACATCGAAGGAATAAATAATATCTATTGCACCAAGTCAATATAGAAATCCAGCTCTTCTTTCGGCAGCCTTCAAATCATCTTCCCTTGGAAGTGCACCGGGATAGAAGTCTTGCAGGGATTCCTTCACAAGTCGGTATATCCCAGAAGGATTTCCAAAGACCGCCTTCGCGTAAGCAAGGGTATCGGCTTTTAATGCGCCCAAGATCTGTTCAAATTTCATGTCTTGCGAAACCGCAAAATCAAGGTTGAATGTAGTAGGTTCATTCGCATCGCTCACGTATACTCGCTCCCTCTTTCCACTTTTTATATTAATCAACTTTGCAGCACGAACTAAAAACGGTTTAATCTGCCAATCCGCCTCAATTGAAAACCAGTTCAACATGTCTTTTACAAGCGAAGGATCCGTACAAGAGGCTGCCAGGCTCTCATTCTGAGTGTGCCAAGGGTGCGAAACAGTAAATCCTGCTCTTATGACAGGTGGAAACTCTCCTTTAAAGCGGTCCCCATACACATTGTTACAAAATCCACGCAACACCCGAGCTCGGTATCCGTCCACGCCAAAAAAGGCTTCATGCTTGGCCTCGAGAAGCTTGTTTTGCGAATAATTCATCGCTATCTGACCCGACTTATCCATCCTCTTAAAGACATCTGAAAACTCCTCCGCCTCAGCAACACCTGAAAGTGAACTTATACCCGCTCCTGCAAAAATGAAAACCAATGCAAAAACTCGAGTAAATCTCACTCGATCCCATTTCATGCTTTTCATATTTCCTTCCCCCTCGAACATTCGCCAGAACTGGCGAACCACTCTCTATATGAAAAAACTGCGTAAATCAAATTTAACCCAGGCAAACCAAGCCTCAGCTCAACTATGACACATGTAGTCATAATCATCTAACCGTGAGAATATAAATAATAGCGAAGGGAAATCGTATTTTATGAACGATTTTATGAACGCACGCCAATTCCTATTATCATTCCTAATGCTTTCGACGTTTATTTTTCCTCCAAATTCATTTGCAAGACTAGGAGAACAATCAGACTCCATCGAGGCAGATCGAATCGTTCTGGATAGCGCTAAAGACAGCACCAAAATCATTAGGGATCAAAGACTTTTTCAAGTTCACGAGATCACTCTACAAGGTCAAACCATCCGAGAATATGTTGCACATAGTGGGCTTGTCTTTGCAGTGACTTGGCGAGGGATGACGCATCCGGATCTAAATCTTCTATTAGGCTCGTATTATTCAGAAATGAGCCAAATGCTTGAGAGACCGTCCCGGCACGGAGGCCGAAGAAACCTTGCTGTCCAATCTTCCCACGTGATTGTAGAAAAGGGGGGCCATATGCGTGACGTCCATGGCAGAGCGTATCTTCCTGGATCGATACCAAACGGTGTCAGCCCGGAGGATATTTTATGATTAAACAAATATCTTTATCTAGTTTGTTCGTTGCATTAATAATTACCGCCCCTGGTTGTGGAGCGAAATCCAATTCATCCACTAACGCTTCCGTCAATAGCCCAAGCAATTATTCACCTGTAACAAGCGGTCCTAACGTCATGCCTGTCACAGTCGGCAAATCTACCGTCTGTGGCCAAAATGTCGTGTCAGGACAAACTTACTCGAACCCGAACGAACCCTGTACTTCGGTTACCATCTGCGTTCCGGGTACCTCGAATTGCCAAACGATCTCTGACGTCCTGGTCGACACAGGGAGTACAGGATTAAGGCTTTTTTCATCCGTAGTCACGTTATCTCTGACGACAGTTACCGTCGGGTCTTCCCAGATTGCGGAGTGCGCCAACTTTGGCTCCGGCAGCGACTGGGGGCCGATTGCTACCGCCCAAATCAATTTAGCAAGTGAGCCTTCGGTTCAAACCTCCATTCAATTAATCAATGCAAATTATGCAACCGTCCCATCAGTCTGCAAAGGCAGTGACACCGCGCCTTCTGAAGCTGGTTTTAACGGTATTCTTGGAGTGGGCCTTTTTAAGCAGGATTGTGGAGATAGCTGTGCCAAATCGGCAAATCAGTCGATGTATTACTCATGTAGTGGCTCCAATTGCGCAACCACGACCCTACCCGTGACGACCCAACTTCAGAATCCGATCGCGCTTTTACCTACAGACAATAATGGGCTAATCTTTGAGCTACCTAATTTAACCTCAGCCTCCGGCAGTACTTCGGTCACAGGCTCGATTGTGCTAGGCATTGGAACCGAGTCCAACAATAGCCCTTCTGGCGCCACTGAATTTGCAGCCAATGGGGAAGGAAATTTTGATACGAATTATAATAACTCGAATCAATCCGGCAGTTTTATAGACAGTGGGTCTAACGGCTTATTCTTTTCTTCCAATATCACAACTTGTTCAAGCGGATTCTATTGCCCGTCATCTACAGAATCTCTATCAGCGATTATCTCAGGAACTTCTGGTAGTCCCCAAACGCAGATCAACTTTCAGATCGCCAATGAGTCTACCTTAACCAGCAACGGGAATCTTGTGTTCAATAATTTAGGGGGTTCTGTCTCCATCGGCGGATTTGACTGGGGCCTACCGTTCTTCTTCGGAAGGAAAGTTTACGTTGGTATAGAAAGCCAAACGTCATCCTTGGGAACTGGCCCCTACTGGGCATTCTAACGTCTAATATGTAATCTTAGGCCACTTCTCACGTAAGGCATCAATCCAGGTACTAGATCAGCGTCCTGAAGCAATTGAGCTATCCCTTGCTGATAGCTCACATCTGCACCTTGGTATCGAGCCAGGGCTCCAGCCACCATCGCAGCTGCTAGACCGGTTGATGTATCTTTTGTGTACTGAGAACGCGGCTCAGCCACTGGTATATCCTGTGAAGGCGCAGCTAAAAGAACAGAATTCGGATCATAATTGGCAATTCTTTGGATCGTATTGAGTAAGTGATCTTGTGCATCAACCCCGGTGACCGTAAGCACATTATCATACTTCTCAGACAAAACGGCGGGGTAATACTGAGTTTGCGTCATATTCATCCCTAGATCGCCAGCAGCGGCTACCACCGACACTCCATGATCATGAGCATAAGCCACACCCGCTTCAATTGCTTTAGAGTCAACGTTGGTTGCCCAAGCACAAACGATGATTTGCGCACCATGATCAACCGCATAAGTAAATGCGGCATCAATGGCACCAGAACTGGTAACACCCCAAGGATTGAATATTTTTAACGGCATCAGTTTAGCTTGTGGCATAACTCCTAGGACGACGCTGGCAACTTGAGTTCCATGATACCCGTCATCAAAGGGATGGGAATCTTCTGAAATAAAATCCCAACCATAATGATCCTGCCTTCCTTGAGGGTCCTTCCACGGGTTGGAATTTGTCCAAAGAGAATCATGGGTCACAGGATGATTGTAATCGATCCCTGAGTCGATAATTGCAACAACGGGAGCCACAGCAGGGGAAACTTCTTGCGAAGTATTGCTACTAGCAAGTCCCACCTTTGCTGCCCAAGACTCTCCCTTCAAACTCCAGGGAGTCGAATAACTCACCCCAACAGGTTGGAGATCCGCCGTCTTGTGAAACGACTGATCGTACATGAAGTACCTCCAGATGCGATACGGGAGAAATATACTTTTTTCTAAACTAATCGCAAACGCTTCTAATTGGGTGATAGTTGGAACCCAGCCATTTAAATTAATTTGTGGAATATTTGTTGGAGGCAACTGAGTCGAATCGACCACGGCAGGCGCAGTATTTGAGGACTCGGCAACGTGCATTGACGCAACCGCTGTCACCTGCTGTAATAGTTGGCCAGCCCGGAGAGAAGCAAGACTCCCACTTACAACTTTTCCTATCGAGCCACTCGGAACTGAAGAAGTAACTTGTACAATCACCCCCTCACCCGCCTCAGCGCTAGCACCTGTCGCTAACTGATATTGAATTCCAGCAAGAATTCCTGAGTTCAGACCGGTACCCAATAGAATAGTCCCATCTTCTAAGATGCCGTCTATACGCGCCATTAGAGGAAAGCTAGCAAGTGCCCGATCTAGTGCACTGTACGAACCGTCGATCGCACTCTTCAAGGCCTTGCTCATAGCATCAGTCCGGGCCAAAGTAATTCCGGCACTATAACCTTCATAACCACCTACAACATCAAAATAGAATCCAGAACCTTGGACATTGACCATTCGGGTTTCGTGAATCTGAGGCATCGCACCAACGGGCGAATCCAGCTCCAGCTGTAAATGTAACTCCGACCGGTATGAAGCATATTTTACATTCATCCAGACCATAAGAGCGTCGATCTCGAATCCATCTCCGAGGTCAAGACCCGACCTCGAATCCATCGGTACTACGCCTTTCTGCTGAAAGGTATTGCCAAACCAACTCGGCTCATCAGGATTGAAAAGCCGAAGCGGAAACTCATTTTGAATTCCCGGCCCGCCATTATTAAAGGGCGTATCGAAACGCTCATCAAATCCATAGAACATCCGATCACCTTTGGAATCGCTTGAGAAGTCCAGCGCCTCCACATCTACCTTTACGGTCGCCACAGGGGTAGAGCTACCATTCCAAACATATTGAGCCGGATTTTGGGCAAGCTTGTCCGAAATCAGAGAACTCGCCGGACCTGACTCGGGAGCTTGCAATGGACTGCTCACAATATACTTCCCGGATTGGGTAAGTTGGTTTGTCATACTGGCCTGATAGTCCTGACCAAAATCATGGATCGTTTGATCAGGCATCTGAATTTGGACAGTTGAAACCGGTGCCAATCCCACCACCTTCTTGCCTTGAGGTGGAGTTGCTCCGCTAGCAGCATTGATACCAGCAAAAATATCTGATGCCGAACAAGCCAACACCAAGACAAGAAGGCGTACAGGATTACATTTCACCAAGCTTACCTGAATTCTGGATTTCATTTTACACCCGCGTTACGAATCATAACAACGTCACCCGGCAATACGCCTCTAGAAGGATCTACCATATTATCAATAACGGCAGTGCTGGAAACAGTGTCTACTACCGTAGTATGAATATCGGCGACTACCTGATAAACATTACAAACACCACTCGAAGATGTGTCTACGGGTGCGTAGATTTCGAAGGTTTGATTAATCCCTATTCCAGATTGCATACCTGCGTTAAACACTACATTCGTCGCAGCAGGACCTGAGCTTGGGATAGCTTCATCGACAGATGCCTGCCAGGGAAGGGCACTCAGACGTGCCGCTGACGCGAGTTGATTTGCCCCACTGGCCATAATTGTCTGCATTGCCGAACCTATCGGAGTATTATAAACAAAATTGGCGGCAGTATTCGCACTTGTGAAATCCACCGTGACATTTAAGTTTACACCTGCCGTAGATTGATTCGCACTTGAAGATAGGACTTCCGTGCACTGTGAAATAGCGGTTGTGCTTGAACTGCTGCTGCCAGGTGAACAGGACCAAACTCCAAAGTCCATCGCAATAGCACCGATATTAACATTGGCACTTCCAGTTATTCCACTCAAAGGCCCAATGGGTCCAGCCGGACTAAATCCAAAAGTAATTCCAAGTTGCGCAATATTGAGTTGGAAATTCGACACATCAGAGGTCAGCTCAAGCTCCGTCCCACAAGGATTAAATTGCGGAGACGCGAGGGGAGAAAAGGTATTGGTCGCGGTCACCACAGTATTCCAAATTGACTGCAAATCAACCCCCATATCTACTGACACACCGTTTGGTAGCTGAAAGGCTTGGGCGCCAACCGGCTGCAAAACAACGTCTCTGATGGGCGTAGGAGTAGTTAAAGCAGGAGCCTTTGTAGGCGTGTTAGATGTCGAGGAACTGCTGGGTGGAGCTTTAGCCGCAGCTTCAGCAGCGGGCAAACCGAAGTTGGCTGGAGAGTTCAAAAAGAAGAAACCTCCGGTAACGACTATAATTCCTGCCATGTCACCGACACTTTGTGTTTTCTTCATATTCATCAACCTTTCTTCATAAAATATATATTTAAATTAACACTATAAAAGTAAGTTAACTTGCATGACGCGTTAAGTCAAATTTATTTAACGCATCACATTTATTTCATAAATAATATTGGAATTATTGAATATTCACTGAACTTCATACAGACTGTTTAAAACTATTATTTCTACTCTGCGATTTTTTGCGCGATTTATTGGATCTTCTTTTTCCGTTAGCGGCCGAAAATGAGAAAACCCTGCCACTCCCAGTCGGGCAGGATCAAATTCAAATCGATTGATCCAGTATTTCACCACCCAGGCAGCCCGCGCCGAGGATAATTCCCAGTCGCTGGGAAATCCAGAAGGGTGAGACTCCCTAATATCGGTGTGTCCTTCTAACCGAATCAAACGTTTCGTCTTACTCAAGACTCGACCAATACGATCGAAAATAGGGCGTAAGTCCTGCCTCACTTCAACCTTACCTTCATCAAAGAAATCCTTTGCAGCAATTCGTACCACCAAGCCACGGCTATCAAACTGGAGCTGAAGCTTCTCCGAAAGCTCGGTAGCCCCCAAATCCAAACTAATCGTTTCTTCAAGCAACTCTTTGACTTCTTGCAACTTGGGATCAGGATCCGCAGCGGTATTAGTCTTTCCAGCGGGGAGATTGTTCACCCTCCCACCTGGGACCTGCTCATTTTGAAACGGGTTTGCGGTATTCCCCCCCGCATTCCCGCCAAGGTCAATCATCCCGACGGGACCGGCTGAAAAGGCATTTCTTACGCCGATAGTGAATTTTTTCATCTTTGCCATATCTGCTTGAGAAGTTGCATACAAAACGACAAAGAATGCAAACATGAGCGTAATGAAGTCCGCGTACGAAACCAACCATCGTTCAAGATTGACGTGCTCCGGATGTTTTTTCTTCATTCCTCCCCCCTTCTGATTCTATTATTTGTGTTCATCTCCCGATCGACGAAGATGCTCTTCCACAAATACTTCCAACTTCTCTTGAAGAAAGTGAGGATTTAATCCTTCTTGAATCCCTGTCACGCCCAATTTAACGACCTCTTTGGCTAGCATTCTTTGACTGGCTTTTCGTTTTAATTTAGTGCCCCATGGAATGAAAACTAAGTTAGCAAGTCCAACCCCGTACACGGTCGCGACGAAAGCCACAGCGATACCTTCCCCAAGTTTAGAGGGATCGTTCAACATCATCATAACGTGAATCAGACCCAAAACAGCTCCGATAATTCCAATAGTAGGCGCATAACCTCCAGCGCCTTCAAAGACCTTGCCAGCGTTTTCCTCTTCTTCAAAAGCCAACAGCATTTCGGTTTCAATAATTTCTTTAACCGTATTAGGCTCAAAACCATCAATGACGTATTTGATTGCCTTTTTGAAAAGATCATTCTTAATGGAATCACGTTGCCCTTCCACCGCGAGAACACCCTCTTTTCGAGCTATGGTGGCTATTCGAATAATTTCATCAATCGCAGGGCGGACATCTAGGTCGACATTTTTATAGATCAGCGGAATAAGGGAGAAAGCCTTTTTAACATCCTGAACGGGAAACGAAAGAAGCATCGCAGCGATCGTACCGCTCAAAACGATAATTGCAGCAGTACCCTGCAAAATCTGCCCAATATGGCCCCCTTCCAGCATCTGGCCACCCACGATCCCGGTAATACCCAAAATTGATCCAATGACCGAAGCCAAATCCATGGCATTTTCCCCTTAGAGCCTTTGGCTCACTTTTGCTGATCACTGCATTTACAGTTTAATTCTTTTCGAAAGCGAATGGTAGCCTGAACAATTGAGTCTACATTCTCTTTCACCATCATTTTTTCACCTACAGTCAGAGTAATGACGGTATCCGGAGTAGCTTCAATACTTTTAATCAATTCGCAATTAAGAATAAATTCTTTTCCATTGAGTCGAGTCAGTTTAATCATTGTATACTCTTAGTGTAACCCTGATGGATCAAGAGTCAAATCAGTCCCGAAGTTCAATTTTGCATATCAGAGGAGTTGGCAGCTTCAACAAAGCGGCAACTCTCCAATACCGAATATTGTCCATCGGATTTGACACCCTCTGTATACTGGCAGTCGCGATCGTAGGTCTTGAGCTGATCAAGATTCCTCCCATTCCCTGTTTCGCAACGCTAGCCCTGATCATCTCGGTTCCTTTCTTATATGTATTTCTTCAGAAAAGGTTTTTTGGTACTACCATTGGTGAACGCATCTGGCACCTCAAAAAACAAGGCGCTGTCGGATCTGCAATGTCTACTGACGGTACCGTTGTACTGCGACAGAGAGATCATCTGGAGTTCTTTGAGAAATTGAATAGCATCTTCTTGACTGCCATCACTTGTGCCATTGCAATTCTGGCAGTCAGATTTGAAATTGTTAAAAATCCACTTTGGCTTCACGCTCCATCCTGGAATATTGAGGCAAGTATCCCGCAGGCTTCGGACCAATGGCAAATTATGCCAATCTTCTATCACCTGGGAACATTACCTATTTACTTCCAAAACAAACCTATCCTTTACTCTCTCACTTACAAATACGGTCCCCCAAAAAAATTCATTGGCCAAATGGTTTTGACTTTGAAAGACCCAAGCACTCAACTCATCATTGAAGGACCAAAAACTCCGGACAATATAGGGACAAGAGAGGAAATCAAAAGTTGCTTTCTGCAGAATAGTGCCAGCTTCTCGTGCCTCAACGAACGATATAGAATTCTGAAGCGCCATTTAGAGGAACTGGAAAACGATCATTTTACGGGGCCGTTCTCAAATAATTTTTGGCATATCTCCTGGTTTCAAGTTACAAATCCCTCATTGACCGAGGAAGATCAAGCCCAAGGCGTGTATCTCATGGCATCAGGACGTAAAATTGAAGGAGACCAATGGATACAGGACCGCTTCATTTTAATGAACGCGAACGGAACGCAGCAAACTATTATCCTAAATCGTGAACCCAACTCCGTAGGAAGCCAGGCGTTTGAGCTGGCCACCCAAACAGTGAGCAGTCTAAGAGGCTTTAGAAGCCTGGATGCTGGAAAGGCTTGGGTCAATCGAGAACTGGAATCAGTTAACCTCAATCTAGTGGGAACAAATCCGGACCTTCCTTCGTCTGCCGTAAGATTGGCAGAACTTGCAAAAATACAGAGCCTCTTAATTGCTAAAATCTCAGTAGAACCTGGGAGCTTCGATTCCTACTATCATTTAGCAGGAACTTCCCTTATTCTCCTCAATCTACACGCCTTACAGCAAAAGGCACCTGGAAGTATTCCTGATCAAACAATTACCTCGTATGAAACAAACGCGAGAGAAAATATTCTCGCTTCCTATCTTTTTGCACGAGACGTGCTTCCTACCGATCCCAGAAATACTCAAATTGAGAAGATGGTTGTTGAAGCCAAAGGAGAGCCTAAGGGCGAATCTAAAGGAGTTGAATATCAGCTTCCATCGGTTCAATCGCTAACTGGTCCCAATTTGCAGAGCAATTAGGGTCAATCTCAAGTAGTATTCCTATATTTATGATTTCCTTCGCGTCTACAAACTTTAAAAAAGGAGCACATTCGCACTGATGGGTCCCAAAATGACTATCGAACTGCACCTTATTAGGAAGTGATATTTTGGGCTGGAGGCCCGAATTTCTGAGATTAGAGTTTATTACTCCCAGTATTTGATTACATGTCTCTGCAGCAGAATCAATCAATTGCCATTCTTCTTTCGAACTGAGTGAAGGGAAAGTAGATTTTAATCGAGGAATATCGATCTCTACGGAAACACGCATAAAAAAACCTTCGGCCATTGTATTGCACGAAGCTCGATGAGAATAGGAATGGTTAAATTCAACCGTTTTTTCGAACTGTCCAATGTCGACGCCAAATACCAAGTCAGGAATTTTTTGAATTACACCTTGAACAAGTTCAAGAATTTGTAAAGGAATCATTTTCATTATGAAGTCGTCAATTTTCTTACAAAGCTCCGAAAATGTCGCTTTTTTCGGTACGCTAATTACCGGTATTTGCTTGTTCTCGGGGCCCGCTGACTTGGCCTTCTTTTTTTGCGTGGAGATTGACTTGGCCAGCCTAGGATTTCCAATTATGACAAATCCAACGACATGATCATATTTTTCATTTAATCCTCTTATTTCTCTCATGGAAGCTACTGTGAGACAGAAAATTCCAAAGCGCTCGGCAATAGTCAAAAGAGCCTTTTGCTGTTCAAGACTTGCTCCGTAGCATATAAAGTAGGATCTGCTTTCGGCGTCTTTGCCGCTCATATTCACCCTATAAACCGCTTAATATTCCCAATAAGTTTGTCCATAGTACAAGCTTTTGGAACCCAAGCTACCACTCCGGCTTCTTTTGCCTTTTCCATCAACTCTGGCGCTCCCTCTGAGGTCAGCATGAGAATCGGAACTTTTATCAATCCGTCTGCCTTGATCTTTTGACACATGGTCAACCCGTCCATATTGGGCATGTTCACGTCACATAGGACAAGTTTGATATCTGGAATAGTTTGAATTTTTTTAATTCCCTCAACTCCGTCGGAACCTTCAACTATTTCGTAGCCTTGAGCTTCAAATGCCAGTTTGATTTTGGACCTAAATGATTCAGAATCATCGACAATTAAGATCTTCATCCTATTCCCCCACATTTGATCGACATAAGAGTGATAGATCTTGATAAATCTTAAAATCTTTTAAGAAAGTGTATATTGAATCAACACTGTGTATTATTTTTACACACTCATATTGCAGGCTAATTACCTAATTTTTATATAGTTAACTCTAACGATCTGTAATTAAGTGACATTTTTTGACAATAAGAAATGAATATAACTAATTTAAATAAAAATAACCCTAAAAATCCCATAAAATTCAACGGCCCGACAACACGCAGGATTCGCATGTCTCTTGCATGTATTTCGAATATAAGTTGTACGTTTGAGAGGATGGTAGTCATTGAAACTGAGGACGGTGGTTGGCAATCGCTTTATGAGTTCCATTCGGACAGCGCGGGGTCCAGAGGTGGGCTATTCCCTTTTTTCCCTATTATTCCTTTCATCCTCAATTTTAACCTTCATTTTATCCGCCACTTTCTCAGCATGCACTCCCAACAGCGCTTCCAGCTTACTCACCAGTGCATCTGCCTCACCATCACCCACGCCGGTAAATACAGCTCCCGCAGCTGGATCCAGAGCTGCCAAAATTATCTTTCAAGATACCACAGGAGGAAGCTTCAATCCCCCCAGCGCAGGTGGCGGAACTCCAACCACTCCGGGGTCAGGACTCCAAGCCGTTAGAATATTCAACGCCGATGGGACCGTTCTTTCATCCGGAGGACCTAGCTCTTCAACCTGGCCTCAATGGCTGAGTTCATTTGAGCTAGGAGTCAGCGGATCAAGTAATGGCTCATCTCCCAACGGTAACTGTGCCAATTTTGCATCTGCTTCTGAGTCGAGTGTACCCAATTGCATTATTGGAACCACCGCTTCTTGTCCCGCTGCTGCCGGGGTTACTCCTGCTCAGTGTGGCGCTCCAGCCGGTCAGTTTCGGATAAGTGAGGTTGATTGCTCTCTGAATAATCCAACTAGTGGAGGAAATGGCGGTCCAGGCGACGGAGTTTATTTTCGTGCAACCTTTAATCGCAACTCGGCGTATCTTGGAAGCTATGAAAACATTTTAGCAACTTTGGAATACACTGTATCAGATGTAAATCCGGCCCCTTCCAATCCACTCAACTGCTTTGCCAATGGCCAATTCTCACCCGAAGGCTGCTCTGATTTCGTCTGGAGAGCATATTTAAAACACTCGGCGACAGAATACGTTCAACCGTACCTATTGTTGATTCCTCCGGCATATGCTTCCGTCTTAGGCCCGAACCAGGTTGTAACTCAAAGCGGCGGAACGATGGTTTCATCCAAGCAATTCATCGTGCCACTCGCGAGTGACCAAAATCTTACAGTCTTACAAGTGAGTCGTGTGAGTTCAAACTTCCCAGGGAACTCGGCCACCTGTGGCACGCCTGCATACAATTTATGGTATTACTGTACTGCCGGTGGTGCTGTCAGCGGCTCAACCCCTCTTTGTGCAGGCGTAGTGCTCTACTCCCTGACACTGATACGGATATAGAGGGGGGACGAAATGAACTATCTCGTTGCTCTCTTTTTCACCCTACTACTTGGAGGCTGTGCTTCAAATCTTGAGTTCTCCAATTCAAACAATAATAACAATACCACAATCACTCAGCAGCAGGCATCGGCAGCCGCTATGACAGGTGCTCGATTTACTTTTTATTACTCAGACTACTACACGCTGACAAACCCCAATCCTGCCACCGCCTGCGCTGGTGACGCAAATGCCTTTTACGATCCGCTAGCCTTGACAAACTCTACAGTAGCTGGTGGATATTCAAATCCGACTAATACACCTCTCAAACTTGCAACAAGCCTGACTGATAGTTCTACCACTATTCGTCCTTCGTTTATTAAAAATGTTTCTGTGGACGTCAGCGACGCAAACTCCGCTCTGAGCTCAAACAATGCCATCAGCTGCTCTTTTGGAAGTGGAGTGTCCGCTCCTCCTCCGTCATCTTGCTCAACTTTCGACTACGGTGCCATAGGAGGACTTCCATCATTGCTCGGCGGGACTCTACTTTTAGTGGGAGGTATGACCAATATTAACTACGCCGGAATTAATACTTTTGGTTCTTCTACATTTACTAATTATAATATGAGCCACGGCCTCGCGGTTGGATGCGGGCCCATTGCTTCTAATTCAGTAATCTCTTCTTCTTCCTCGGTTGGTTATAACAATTGTAGTAACGGCATGTATGCCCTAGGTATTAATACTTTACCTGCCAGCGCCGCCGGATCTTCTCTTGCACCAGGACTATCTGTAGGCGGAGCGAGTACATCGATATCTAATTGGGCAAATTTGTCTAGTGTAACAGGATATACAGGACCCGCGGGCGTAGCCGGAGGCACGATATCGTATAACGGCCCCCTTCAATCTGTCCTGCTTTTTGGTGGGGCTTCCCCCATGGCTGGAATGAGCACGACAGGACTTGGCACTACTACTTATGATACTTGGATTTTTAATTTAAAAACCCAAAGTTGGTCATTGTCTCAGAGTTCAACAGTGGTCGATCCCAATGTCCAACTTTCGCCAGATCTCAATCCTAGCACGAGTGTACTCAGTTATCCTACTAAAGGAGATGGGGGAAGATCTCTCTTCGGTATGGTGGCAGCGCCTGGAATGGGAATTTCACAGCTGGGTTCAACTGGACTACTCTACGGAACTGGCGCCTCTCTCATAGACACCACCGATCGAATTGTCATCGCAGGAGGCTATTGTACTACCTCCAGCCAATCTTGCACAGACGTACATATTTTAAACCCTACCTATGCACCGGAATACATCGATGCTCTGTCACCGAAACTACCGATTGTTACCACCACCACTCAGAACCGAAATAGCTTTCCAGCTCAATGGATCGACAATTACTATATGCGCATCCTGTCCAATTCGAACTCACTCAGCAACTACAATCCGGCCTTCGATTCCACACATAGCACAGGCTATCCTGTACCCAGTCCGACTCCCTCACCGAGCGCCCCCGATACACCGGTCGCATTTGGGATGGTCGCTCTCAATAATAATAATCCCGCAAATAATATTCCTACCTCAGGCAGTCTGACTGGCGCTGGCGTAGGACCGGGGGCATTTGCCGGTACCGGCACGGGAGTACCTGGAGCAGGGTATTTATTAGTGGCCGGAGGCTTTCATGGCAACCGGAGTCCAGCAGGCAGCCTCAATGTTCCCTCTGGGCTTTGCACGACCCCGCTCGGATGTGGAAATATGGAGCTATTGACTAAGTGGTTTTGCGGCACTCCTGGGACTTTCCCTTGTCCTTCGACCTGGGACCAAACAGCAGAATGGAATGCTTCCAATTTTACTTCGGTCGCAAACATTACTCCAAGCAGTCAATTTCAACCAGAAGGTATTGAAAATACTCCGTCACAGTGGGTAAGAATTCCAGATGGATCAACAAGCCAAACACCTTGGTACGGCGGAGGTGTAATGCTCAAAGGTCTTAATTCCAACCAGAATGAAGTCGTTTTCTTTGGCGGTGCAGATTGCCAGAACTATTTAACTGCCTCTACAGTCTGTCCCTATTGGCCGAATGTTAAACCTAATCCCGGAATCTATTGGCGATTGGGCATCGATCCTGCTGCAACACTTCTGGGTAATGTAGGAGCATCTTACCCGATTGCCGCACCCAACAGCAGCTATCCCACGACCGTAGCCATGGTCGTCCCCACTCCAGTTAGTACTTCTTCGCCTACCTTGCCCCCCATTAATGCTGGAATGGCCGCCGCCCGCGGGACCGACCCTTCTGGGTATCCCATCATTGTAGCGTGGGGCGGAATGGCTCAACCTGGTTTGCCCGATAATAGCGGCTATATTTACTATTTATATACGAATGCTGGAAGCCCCACCTGGGGGGCATATCAATTACCGAGCGGATCGTCTCCTCCTGGTCTAGCAAATGCATCTTTAGTTTTCAGTCATGTCACCGGCAAGTTTTATCTCTACGGTGGATATAGTCCTTCGGGAGGTTCCAGTTCTGCAATTTGGCAATTAAGCATTGGTAGCACTGCTCCCAGTGCCTCCTGTGGTAACTCTGCTTCCGCAGCTTGCACCTTCACTTGGACATCTTTGACCAGTAGCAATGGATTAACCTGCTATCCTTCTACGTGTCCTCCTGCTCGCCGCAGCCATCGCATGGTAGAAGTGAATTATAATTATTTTAATGCTCCCAATGAACCTGATTGCCACAACTCTGCCCAACCTTGTTCATTTGGTCTCTTCATGGAGGGTGGGACTCCGGACGGTGTAAGCATCTTATCTGACCGATGGATGTTCGATCCCACGGCGAATGGAGGGGCAGGACATTGGCAGCTGATGGGAGACATGCCACCTCGGACCTTGGCTTCGTCTGCGAATGTGGATTATACCGTACCCTCTACTGGCAATGCTGTTCATCGAGTAATTCTATTTGGCGGAGAAACAGGAATGCAAAATCCGTATCAAGCAACCGGGCCCGGCGCAGCTGGATTGAGCCAAGGCACGGGCTTCTTCGTGCCGCCAACTCTAGGTGATACTTGGATCTATGATTACACGTCGAATAGTTGGAACCGCGCCAAATTATATGGCGAACGATTTAGTCCTTCTTCGATTCCAGAACTCCCAATCCTCTCAGAGACCGACGCAAGGGCAGCATCTCTTTCCTCGGACACGACCACGAACCTACTTTCGCCTCCTCCGACCGCTGGTGGTATCATGGTCACTCGGACCCTCTCAAAAGCACATCACCTTGCAACCGACGCCACTACTGCACTTGCAATTCCAGAAGTGTACTTTTTCGGTGGCAGAACGAAAGATGGAATGTTCGCACCCATCAGCACAACATATAAATTCTGCGCAGGAAGCACCGGTGAAAAACCTTGGCCCAATACTTTGAGCCAAGTGGGAGTCCCGTTGCCCAACGATGCTTCATGTGACGCGTTCGATCCTATTTTGAATCCGCAATCGCCAAGCCCCATTCAAGACTATGTAGGCAGGTGGCTCATGAAAACTCCCGTCGAGAATTACACAGCAGTCAGTAATAATATCGCCAGCAGCGTAGGATCCTTTATGGGAGCAGGCACTTATGATCCTCTTCATGATTTAGTAGTGATGTACGGAGGACTGACTCCAACCGATCTTGTAGCTACTGGAGGTGTCGCCGGTGTAGGTGGAGACTCCGTTACAAATGGCACCGCCTTGAACGGCGTGGGAGGATCACTTGATTCTACTGGAACTATTTACGAGTACACTCCTCCCTCTGCAGTTGGGGACGGGGTGGCAGCACATCTCAATGGCACCTGGACTGCCGTACCCACTTGTTTGGAAGAGCCCGGATCCTACTATCCCAGTGGACGTTACGGTCATACTCTTGCGTACGACTCGTTAAATCAGAACTTAATGATGGTGGGAGGCTATAATGCCAGTGGAAATTTACTCACGCGCTCGGGCACGAATCTTCCCGAAGTTTGGACCGCGGTTCGAATTGATAATTCAATGCCCGGCGGAATCCCTGCCCGAAATATTCCAGCAATCACGGCAAAAATTCCCTGCTATTATTGGACTCCCGTAACACTCTTCGGAAATAACGCGAATACAGAGCCTACAACAGGGCTGGCTCATGCAAGTAGCGTTTTCATTCCAGCTTCAGGATATAATTCCGGCTTCTATTCTACAAATGATACTGCTTGTGTCGGTGCAGGTCCTATTGCAAGCGCCGATCCTTCTATCAGCCGGCTGCTTGCTGGCGGAGCTTATATCGACATTGACCGGACTCAGCTCGGTACAACTGAGAATCTTATTCTAAACCTGACATTCATGCCACTTGGACCTACGAATATCGGACCAAACCAGAGCTATCTCACATCTGATGAAAGCGCTGTATTCAAGATACATCTAGTGAGAACGGGTCAATCCGGGGACACCATTCGCACAGAAGCGCAACCCAGATATCTTACTTATGCTTCCACAACTCAATATCCAGAGATTGTGCAGAACGTAGCATTCATATCGCCACCTACAGGACAGATTCGACAAGAACAAGTTCTTATCCCCTTGTCTGCAGACCCCACCATTGACCGTATTCGAATCGAGAGATATTCCGGAAATGCCATCTTAATTGAGGCATCGGTCTTTCGAATGAGCCACAACTAAAACAGGAATAGAATCAATATCTTAAATTGTTTAAGTATTATATATTGGCTAAATCTTCAACACTAGCGCTAAAAGGTGATGATATTCAGTAGTATCAAATAGATGGAACGCAAGATAAATTAATTTTTGAATGTATGTAAAGTATATAGACAGAATCCTGTCGCATTAGGTCAACAAAGTCATTGAAATCAAAAGACATCTTAACATCATGCACAATCTTTGCATGAAATAACTTATCACGCTTTTTTCTTGGAAGTACGTTTGGAGGTACGTTGAGGGTAGGTCTTTTTAACTTATACATTTTGCCTATTACCTTGGGGATGGCCATCTCGGCGTGCACGTCTAACCTAAATCTCAAGGGCGGACTTTCCACATCTATTACGACTGCCCCGCCGAATACCGGCACTGGAGCGGACAATGCTTCATCACTCAACCTTTCAAATGTCACGTTAGATACCACAAGTGGAATAGCCCAAGATTTGAATTTAATTGGAGACGGCACAGGGAGCATGGGCAATCTATGCCAACAGCAAGCCGCCCCCGGCGCGTCTCCTGCTTGCGCTTGTACTTTCTATTATAATTCGACCGGAGCTGGGACGACAAGCAGTACAAGTAGTTCGAGCTCAAGCTCTACGATAACCTATAGTTTACAAGTTGATGTCCCAGTGAGTTATGTTGAATCTGATCTCATTCGTTGTCCTTACGCGTCTCTGCCCTCCACCGTGACTTCTTTCAATGTAGCGGTTCATATTCTCGCCCCCGATACCTTCAGTAACCAAGTGAATTTCAATCTAGCTGCAAGCACAAATATTTTTGACCCAACCAATCCTTTAAATTTTACTCTTATTCAACGCTTTCAATGCCGAGATATTGTTCAGGTTCCATTTATGTTAGATTCAACTTCCGGAATTTACGACCCAATACAATCTGAAAATCCTCATCTCTCTTATCCTACCGACTACTATACTCCTAGCTTAGGGATTTCAATTCAGGCCTATGTTACTGCATTTTCTAACCTTCCCAGTTTAAACCTCTGGAACTGCCCTGCGGTTTTGAATCCGAACCTTTATCTGACAGGGAACGCGAATGACCCCACCAGCCCTCTTTATAATTATATTAATAATAATCAGATCAATATGACCGTCTATAGCGTCGCCCCTTTGAGTTCTAACAGTATTATTTACCCCCCCTCTCCTGGGACTAGCGACAGATCCACTTTCTATCTCGCAAACCAGCAAGGTGGCGCATTTACGGTGCCTGTAAACGGATTAATCGCCCCTGGAATCAACACGGTCTACCCGGGTACTAGTCAATATACCTCCTATGCGAGTAATCCGCTCGGATTCGGTGCGGCTCCTATTCCAATAGGAACAGGAACTGGAAATGAAACTTGTCCGGATTCAAGCGTAGCAATCCCTCCCAATTATCACTGGATGAAGTTATGGCTTTTCCGAGGGCAACTAGCGGCAAGAAATCAGCAAATTAGTAATGCCATGGTTAAGAATGTTGCCACAATCATGTGTAATCCAGGTGACTGGCCGGCCACCAGTCCTGGAGGAAGCATTTATATGACTCCGTCGCAGGCGGGGTGTTATTTGCAGAAATCAAACGATACTGCAGCGAATTTAGTAAATGCAAGTGACGTCACAAATGACTACTATTCCATTGCATTGAGCGACGTCGGCACATCTGGCAATGGAGATGGCGCTACTATCTATCTTGCTGACCGGGCTTTGGGATCGAATCAATGTGTTCGTTTGCAGAATGTTGGTTCTAGCAAAACTTGTGGGGCCAGCGGCGCAAATTTCCTTCCTGGCCCTGGCTGCAATGGCGGATATGATGTTTGGGAAATGGAACTACCTTTTTTACGAGACTCCAACAAAACTACCAGCAGTAACTATTTCAATGACCAAACAGGAGGATGCGGACAATTTGACCCAGGGAGCCCGTCTACTACTTCTTCTACAATTGTTTCTGATCCATTCAATCTATGTACAGCAACAATCACTGGGACAAATGCAAATAGTGATAACACCGGATTGGCACCTGGCCCCACAAACAAAAACGCCA
>Ga0206829_10136_pt1 | contig 27175 bp, 23 predicted proteins | sample Alteio_BWOrgCont_75_FD_152862 | JGI IMG/M metagenome (GOLD analysis project Ga0206829, IMG submission 152862) | Enriched cells from forest soil in Barre Woods Harvard Forest LTER site, Petersham, Massachusetts, United States -... | ecosystem: Environmental > Terrestrial > Soil > Temperate forest >... | reverse complement strand
AGATCGGGAGAGAATCAATATTGATTGCGGGAGAATCTTTATTGATTGCGGGAGAATCTTTATTGATTTCGGGAGAATCTATATAGATCGGGAGAGAATCTATATTGATTGCGGGAGAATCTATATTGATTGCGCTGAAAACAATATGGATCGCGGAAAAATCAGTACGGAAGCTCAAATCAGCTAATTTGCCATTACATTCTCCGTTCAAGATGGTTTTCTGCCAAATCATGTTGAATAATATAAAACAAAAAGGCTCGCGGATAAATCTATCCGCGAGCCTTCCATTATACTATTTAGGATTAATAAACCAGTTTGGTGGTCAATCTCTTTGCGCTGTTGGTGACCGAGATAAAATAAACTCCTTGTGCAAGATTAGTAGGTTTTAATTGCAAATAATTAACCCCCTTAATGGCACTAAGTGTTTGGCTGGTAATATTGTTTCCAAGAATATCGAAAACTGAAACCAACAGATTTTCGTTATCATTATCATTGATTGAGATATTGATTACACCATTATTATCTCCATAAACTTTCACAATATCAAAACCATTTTCTCCGATAATTACAGGCACCAAATCAGACTTTGTAGAGTTTCCATCGAAGTCGGTTTGAGTCAATTGGTAATAGGAAGTTCCCATAAATGGATTGTAGTCAACAGCCGAATAATTTAAAAGGGTATTGCTATTTCCAGCACCTTTTACGGTGGCTACGAAATCAAATTCTTCATCGTCTTTGGTCTTTGAAACAGTGAAATAGTCATTATTTTGTTCTGAAGTAGTTGACCAATTCAAATCAACAGATTTGCCATTATAATTTGCAGTAAAAGTCAATAATTCGATAGGCAATGGCGAACCTGTTCTTGATAATGTCCAGGGAGAAAAACGTGTAATTCCAGTTGCCGTTACAGTATCTCCACTGCTATTGTTTACTGTAGGAGCACTGTTAGCAGGAGTGTTCCATCCTGAACCTGCCCATCGTTGAGCTACTCCACCCGGAGTCCAATTGTTAGCCGGAGTTTCATCATGACCCGATAAATTTGAGAATACAAACTTCGTGGCAGCAATAACACTTCCTGAAGTGGCGGAGGTATCTATCTGCCAGAACCTGTTCACTACATTTGCGCTGTTATCGGCTCCAGTAGCAGAGTGAAGATGAGTAACCGCAATTGGGGATGCAGGATAAGGCTTATGAAGTACAGTATTGGTAGTGGGAGCATAGGTAGAGACCTTAACAGTAGTGGAACCCGAAGAAGTGTTGCGGAATGAGAAAGGAACATATCCGCCGTAAACACTGCCGAAAGGAAATACATAAAAATTACCACCAGTTGCCATGACCCATTTAATTGCAGAACGATTCAAAGTATCTTCAGAAATAATATATCCGGTAGTTCTTTGGATGGCACCGCTATTAAGATTGGTCAAAGTGGCAGAAGGTATTCCTGAAGTATTATTTACGGTCAGTAAGTTTTTATTCAACTTGAGAATACCTGAATTCAAATTCAAGGTGCCTGAAGAACCTATTGTTGCAGGAGCATCTAATCTTAAAGTGTCATGGGTAGCAGAAGTAGGATTAATGATAAGATTATTGAATGCCACAACGCTGTCAATAGCTTTGAAGTATGCTGATGGAGATGAAGTAGCATCACCAAACTGAATGGTATTTGAGGTACCGATAGTTTTGGTCCCTGCTCCATTTCCAACTCTGAAATCATCTGCGCTGCCTGCATTAGGATTTTCAAATATTACATTACCTGCTTCCAAATCCATGTTTGAGGTTGCATCAATATCAAGAGTTGCATTGGTATTACTGGATACTCCTACTGAACCAAGGACAATTTGGGTTGAAGTAGAATTAGCCATAGTTGCATTAGTTTCATCAAAATCAAAAGTAGCACCATTTGCAACAATAAGCTGCCCCGCCACTGTGAGGTTTCCTCCATAAACTTCCATTAAGGCAGAAGAGCCGGAATTGGTAATTGAATTCCCTGAATTAGTTCCGAGGGTAATATCAGAGGAACTAAGATCCATGATAAAAGTTCCATTATTGGTAATGGAATAATTTCCCGGTATAATCACACCGCCATTCAAGTCTAATCCCGCTGTGGAAGGAATCGTCGGTGAAGAAGAGAATCGCAATGTTGAAGTCGGTTCACTGACTAAAAACAATCCATTAATTAAACTAAGATTATGCGAGACAGTTATAGGCTGTCCGGCAATATCTTCCAATTCATTCGCGGTGTTTGAGCCTCTGTTAATTGTAAGATTATAAAATGGGATATTTAATCCTGCATAACTCTGAGACTCTATTGATTGATATGAAGTACTTCCTTTAAAGTTCACCGTACTTGAATTAGGAACGAATGAAGATATATAATTTGAATTTCCCATTATCCAGTTTCCATAAACGTCCAAACTATTGCTTCCAGAAATGGTAAGGCTGTCAAAGTTGCCTTCAAGTACCAAGTCCTGGGTAACTGCACTAGAAGCATTAATGACAGGGAAGTTCTCATAATATCCATAATTTCCACCAAGGTATCCGTCAATTTCTGCTGATGTAGTAGCTGTCGGGACACCACCACACCAATTATTTGCATAAAACCAATTTGTACTTACTCCACCTACCCATTCATCTGAACTTCCATAAATATTGGGAATAACATTGATGTACATGGATACCCATGCTGTATAAGAATTGCATCCGGAATTGTAACCTCTTACTTTAACTGTGCCGGAAGTGCTTCCTAAAGAAAGTGTAATAGAATCTGTACCGGTACCTGAAGTGATTGTAGAACCAATAAGATTACTCACATCCCAATCATAACTGGTGGCATTTGTGATAGCAGGTATTTTGTAAGAGGTAGTAATATAGGAGCAAAGAATTGAATCACCAACAATCGGGCTGGTATTCCCCATACTATTGGTTACTGTAACAGTCATCGTAGAAGTCAAAGTACAGGCACTGCCAGGGTTCAAAGTTACTGTGTAAGTAGTGGTAACTGTTGGAGATGCAATAGGAGTAGCACTAATGGAATCATTCAAAGTAGCTCCCGGAGACCAGCTATAAACAGGGCATGAAGTGAATTGATATGCATCATTTGTCGCACTCCATGTTAAATCATTCCGACCAGACGGGCAATATCCTAAAGTACCGGAATTGTCCATGATTCCCTGTGTGTAGTTATGATTAGGGACGGTAGTTTCATGGACTTCAATTAGGTTTGTTGTTTCATAAAGGATCACTTGTGTGGTAATAGTAGTAACATTTGCCACCGAAACACTATTTAAATTCAAAACAAATTTTCGAAATGGAGCAGATCCAATTGTCTGGTAAGTATAGGTACCTGATACAGGGTTATTCAGATCTCCCCATGCATAAGCAATTATATTTGTTGGTAGGAGCGTTGTAGGAAAAAGAGAATTCAAATACGTAGCATAGGCAGATGAGAATTGGATATTTCCATTATCGGTTATATAAAGCGTATCATAGTTATTACAGAAAAAATTAAATGTAAATGGAATAATCACAGATGTGAAAGCATCATTCGCCAGACTAAGCGTTGTTGGACTGGACAGACTTACCGGGGCATAGGTAGTAGGAAAAACATGCACATACCCAGATGTTGTTGCAAGCAAATGAACCTGCCCCCCAGGGCAAATTGTTGTAGATGATGTAGCAGAAGCAGTAACTGATCCTACAGTTACGGTTACTGGTACTCCGGCATCATTATTCAAATTCAAATCGCCAGAATAGTTTGTTGAATCTAAAAATACATAATTTCCCCCTGTACTCATATTAATAGTACCGAGCGTAATAATGGTATCAGCATTTGCTGCTAAAGAACCGCTTGAAATAGTTGATGATAAGGTAGTAGTTCCCGTCGGTGTGGTGACGACACTGTAAACCGTGAAAGGATTTATATTTGTAAATGTCTGTGTCACGGTTCCAAAATTATGAACAGTAACTTTTACAGTATCAATTGCCGGGTAGGTACAGGAACCTGCCGACGGGGATACTAAAGTAGTGGCACCAAGATCCCGTGAATTCCTATTAAAGATAATCATCGAGTTATTGGTTGGCATTGATGTTAAATTATCTTGGGCGGTATAGGAAAATGAAGTAGTATTTAGGGTCTGTTGAGTTAATAATTTAGCGGTTGAGTTGTAGGGCGTAGAATTTGAATTAAGTCCGCATGAAAAACTCCAGATACTCACATTCCCGGGAGTCATCCCTCCATAAACAAATTCTATATGATAATCGGATTCATATAATTTTACCTGGAAATTAATACTCGCTGTAGTTGCTGCATAATGAGACATTTCATACCATTCAACGGTTAGAACATGATTTCCTGTAGTGCCTGTTATTTTATATTGTATGCAAGAATCAACGTGTGACCAGGAGGCGTAACTGCCATAAGCATTGTAACAAGTAACCAAATCATCATAAAAAGGAGCAATGCAACAGGGTCCCGATGTTGTAGAAAATGATTGATCATTGCAGTATCCATAACCGCTGCAACCACCACCATTCGTATTAGCCAATGTGGTATCAAATGTAATATAACCATTGGTGGAGATCATAAAAGCTGTTTGATTTGCTCCATCATAATTAAATGACCATCCCCCTAAACTGATTTTGCCTGTCAGCATATCATCACCAAGAAGGCTGACATTCCAGTTAGTAGGGTATGTACCACCGGCACCTATGATTGAATTATAGGTAATTCCGGTAGTTCTCGTTATTGTATAAGGAACAAATAATTGACCGAAAGTTGAGTTGGAAAAAAGTGTTGCAATCACTAAAACCATTGCAAACAGCGAAGACTTGTAATTTGTCTTTTTCATATTAGTTTTATTTTAATAAATGAATCATTACGTTATATTAAGTTTGAGGGTACAAAATTACAAAAAATATATTATACTACAAAAAGTTTCTTTATCTATTTAGTTAAAGAATGTATAAACTGTATAGAGATAGTTCAACTTTCTTAATGGTTTGGGACCAATCTTGTTTACTCATAAAATCCTTTTAAGTTCATTTCAAAGATTTAGACCCCGATGAAAAATTTCACTGATTCTTTCCTTGAAATTTCTTTTTTGATCCGGTGTATGATTTTCTATTACAAAATTCCATCCATAGTTTTTTTGCGAAGAATCAAAAATTATGGTCTTTTCAAAATAAAAGATGATGCCGGAAATATCTTCTTTATACTCAACTCCATGGTTTAAGTAAAAATCCATATCGCACTCCTTTAATATATGTCCTTGGTTTCTTCGATGATTTTGAAGTTTTGAGCATTGCAAATAAAAGCCAAAAGATTCAGGCTAAGGAATAAAAAATATCGCAGGGATTCATCTGGCAAAGATAGAGATTAATGGAGAAGGTGAAAATTTCTTGATTCTTTATATGAAGAATGGCATCCCACAGTTGTCGGATGGGAAACTTAATATATAGGATGGCAGTCTATATATCTCTATCGTGCACCCACATCTTTTCCTTAAAACATAATTTTGATAATAAATCTTATTATTATGCCTCAAATTACAAAAGGAATAAAAACACTTCTATCTCGATTACGGGACCCTATGTCGCTATAACCGGCTCCTTAATCTCGATAAGCAGACCCATTACCTTGATAACCAGACCCAGATACTCGATAACCAAACCCATTATCTCGATAACCAGACCCACATACTCGATAACCAAACCCGTTATCTCGATAACCGGTTTCATAATCTCGATTGAGGGCTTCGCAGTCTCGATTGAGGGCTTCGCAAAGACGATTAAGGAGCTTTTTATGTCTCTGGGAAGTTTTTCGACACCCTCCAAAACCGTCTTTTCAACGGGAAAAGCCGAAATTTTAGAGAATTTGGGTTTTGGGCACTCCTTTATATATCTACCGTGTACCCACATCTTTTTTCATTGCCGTTGGCTAAAGCCAATGGCAATGAATAAACAATTCAAAAAATGATGTGGGTACACGGTAGATATATGTGGGCTGGCAGTCCACAGTTTTGGGATGGAATAAATCTTTTTTATCAGAAATGAGTTATCTTTGCCCAAATGATTACAAAAGAAATAGTTGAATACAATGCCGGTAGAAATCCGGATTTAATAAAACTTAAATACATGGCTATGAAAGAATCGCCTTTTCGGTTTTTTCGTGGAACGGCGCATCTGTTTTACAAAGATATTAAAGGAAATAAATTGCTCAAAGCGCCGCTTTCTTATATCTGCGGGGATGCTCATTTAGAAAACTTTGGTTCTTTTAAGGGAGATAACAGGCTGGCTTATTTCGACATGAATGATTTTGATGAAGCCTTCCTGGGACCTGTTATAATTGATGTTATCAGACTCGCAACAAGTATTTTTTTAGCAAAGGAATCAGCTCTATTTTCAACAACTCAAATCAAAGAATTAGTTCGACATTTCTTAGAATCCTACCAAAGCACTTTATCCAAAGGATTGATAAGATATGTGGAACGAGAAACCGCAGAAGGGCTTATAAAAGATTTATTGCAAACGGTGGGAAAGAGAAAGTTTAAAGACTTGCTGAAAGAAAGAACCAAAGGTGATAAATTAAAGCCGCATGATAAATTGTTATTAATAAAAGACGGGGAGGCTAAACTCCAACTTATATCTTCTTTGCAAAAAGTTTTCAGGGATCATAAAATCTTAGATGCAGGCATCAGATTTATTGGCACAGGCTCTATCGGGATCGAAAGATATCTCTTGTTTGTGGAAGGAAAATCTTCAAATAAAAAATATTTGTTAGACATGAAAGAAACCTTGAAGCCATCAGCATTAAAATATTTGAAGATACCACAACCTGCATTTGATAACCCCTCTGAAAGACTAATAAAGATCCAAACAATCGTTCAATCTGCATCTCCGGCATATTTAAAAGCTGTGAACTTCAGAAACAAATACTTCGTCTTGAAAGACCTCCAGCCCATGGAAGACAGAATAGATTTATTAAATATAAATAAGTATTCTGACTTGGAAATATTAGTGCGGGATTTAGGGAATATATTAGCATGGGGAAGCTTGAGAAGCAGCGGCAGAATGGGCTCTGCAACTGCCGATGAATTGATGCAATACAGTACTCATTTACCTATAAAAGAAATATTAGATTATTCTTATAAATATTCACAAAAGACTGTTGAATATTTTAAACTTTGGAAAGAATATAAGCCGGAATAATGAAGGCTTAAAGAAATCGAATAGATTTTAAACTATGTAAAACAGAAGGAATCCATCTATAAAATAAAAGATTCCGACTCCAGCCACCACAAGGCTCAATATCCATATATATTTCTTTTTCAAAAGTGCAGAGATAGAAGAAAGCAAGATGGAAACCTGCAAAAATATTACCGCTATTCCAAAGACTTCAGAATGCTTTTTATTCTCATCACGTATGGCTTCGAAACCTTTTGCTTCCCTTTGAATAGAATCTTTTTCTAAACCATATCTCTTGATATTTTTTGTGTAATATGCAATCTTGTCCTGGAATTCCTCGACCACTTCTTGAGGTTCATTTTGTTTTTTATTAAGATCTAAATCCAATTGCAATTTATCCTTTTGAAGTTCGTATAGATAGCTCTTGATACCTTTTGCCTGATAGTATGCCCATTCATCAGAAGCTCTAGACTGATTCAAGATGGATTTAGTGCTGTAACCACCACCCTTAAAGGTCGCTAATGTAGCACAGACAGCTATCAGGACTGTTGTTAATGCTAAAAATGTAGTCCATTTTTCTTTCTCTTCAGCCATAATTATTTGCGAATTAAAAAATGTTTTTGATATTAATTATTACCGATTAAACTTGAATTCAATACCTACATTTAAACCCACACTTGTAAATGGATAGGATATGGCATACGCTTGTGAAGGTTCATTTGCTCCGCCAGTTTTGGAATTAGGTAAGGGAACATAATAAGTCTGTCTTTGACTTACCGGCAATGAGCTTAGCATATCAGCACCACCATAAGAATAAGATGTAATTAGTGATTGAGAAGGCGCATAAAATTGATCTATAAAAGACAACTCAACAAAAAGAAATATCTTATCATTTTGTTTAAAGGAAACACCGAGCTTTAAATTGAATCCCGTTGAAGAGCCACCTGAATAGACAGTAGTGGTATTATATGCCAATGCAGTTGTAGTATCAGCATGGGTAATGCTTTGATTAGAATTTATGCTATTGCTTAATCCGATTATTAAACCTATTTTGACATAATAATCTATCCAACTTCCGCCATCCTTTGGGGTATTTCTATTATATGGTGGAATTTTTCCATCATAGGTAGAAAGTTTTAATGCCGGGCAGAAGCGCAACATTCTGCCATTGCTGGATTCATTTAGTGTTAAGGATTGAGTATTATTGATTTGGATAAATTGAGAAGAGGAAAGTGTGCTTCCTGCAAATTGATTCACGCCCAATTCAAATGCAAGGTAAGGTAACATAAAGTAACCAGCGGTTCCTCCATAATTCCATCCCTTACCAAAGGAACCTGATACCTTCAAAGGAGCAATAGTAGTCGCGGAATTGAAGTAAACATCAGTATTTGTCTTTGGCATCATATTCAAGGCATATCCTGAAGTAATATCAAAATAAAAGGATTGCGCAGTTGTCTTATGAGTAAAGAAAATGGAAACTATAAAGCTTGTTAGTATAAGGATTAGTTTGGTTGTTTTCAATTTAGCAGAATAAAATATTTCAATGAATTTTAACCGTTACTTTAGAGTTAAAATTTAAAAGTTGACACATTAATTTTTCTTGATTATATAGTATGATAATTTCAGTTCTCGTGAACGAAAATAATCTTTCTTTATTATTAAATATTTTAAGCTACTTCTATTACTTTGGGTGCAGCAGCCATGATTTCTTCATTTGCAAAATCTGCATACTGTTCAAAGTTCTTGACGAAAGCCGCAGCCAATTGATTCGCCTTTGAATCATAGGCATTCTTATCATCCCAGGTGTTCCTTGGGTTTAATATTTCAGATGGAACGTTGGGACATGCCAATGGTATTTCCAAACCAAATATTGGTAGAGTTTCAAAATGAACTTTGTCAAATTCACCATTCAATGCAGCAGTAATAATAGCTCTCGTATAGGCAAGTTTTATACGACTTCCAACACCATAGCAGCCACCAGACCAGCCTGTATTTACCAGCCAGACATTAACTTTATTCTCTTTCAATTTTCTCCCTAAGAGTTCGGCATACTTTGTAGGGTGAAGGGGAAGGAAAGCCTTGCCAAAGCATGCAGAAAAAGTTGTTTGAGGTTCGTTAATTCCTACTTCTGTACCTGCCACTTTAGCAGTATATCCTGAAATGAAATGATACATTGCCTGCCCGGTATCTAATTTTGAAATAGGCGGCAACACACCAAATGCATCGGCTGTAAGAAAGAAAATATTCTTTGGAATCTTACCTATCGAAGGCTCCACACTATTCTCGATGAAGTCAATCGGGTAAGCCACTCTCGTGTTCTCGGTCTTGGTGATATTTTCATAATCCACAATGGATGACCCTTCATAAAAATTGATGTTCTCCAGCAAGGCTCCAAACTTAATAGCATTAAATATCTCGGGCTCCTTTTCCTTGGAAAGATTGACACATTTGGCATAACATCCCCCTTCAAAATTAAAGACTGAATTATCTGACCAGCCATGCTCATCATCGCCTATCAAACCTCTTTCAGGATCAGCAGAAAGTGTTGTCTTACCGGTTCCAGACAAACCAAAGAAGATAGCCGTGTCGCCTTTTTTGCCGATATTTGCTGAACAGTGCATGGACAAAACATGTTTATCATGGGGAAGTATATAATTCAAAACTGAGAAGATTCCTTTTTTAATTTCGCCAGTGTAAGCGGTTCCTCCGATAAGAATGATTTTCTTGGTAAAATTTAGAATGGCAAAGTTTGCCTGACGAGTTCCATCAATTTCTGGATCAGCAAGAAAGTCTGGCACTGCAAGGATTGTCCAATCAGGGACCTGTGTTTTAATCTCTTCCAAAGTAGGGCGAAGGAATAAATTATTTGCAAAAAGATTCTGCCACGGAGCTTCTGTAATTACACGAATATTCAACCTGTATGCAGGATCGGCACAGGCATAAGAATCTCTTACATAAACGTCCTTGCCTCCAAGATAGGCGCATACCCTGTTATATATTTTGTCGAACTTTTCAGGGCTGAATTTTATATTAATCTCTCCCCACCATACGCTCTTTTCGGTCTTTTCGTCGCAAACGATAAACTTATCCTTAGGCGAACGACCAGTAAACTGTCCCGTATCAACAGCAAGTGCGCCAGTATCTGACAACAACCCTTCCTCTTGAATTATTGTTTGTTCGACTAACTCCGAAGGGCTTAAATTCCAATAAGCATTAGCCACATGCTTTAACCCATTGTCAGCTATTGACGCTGTTTCCGACTTGATTCCATATTCATTCATAATCTTTATACATGTTGGTTATTTGTGAAGTCATGCAAAATAATGAAAAAAAAAGGAGACCAGCAAATACTTTTGGCATTCAACCTTCTTTTTCAGCAAATTATTTTATCAACAAAAGAAATTTTGATGCCATCAATAGTTTGAAATTTTGTTTTAGCTACGATGTATATTCTTTCGTTTTATATTTTTGCGGCATTAAAGTAAAAAATATGAACATGAAAAATTTTATCAAAACAATCCTTGCCTTGACGGTTGTTTCTATAGTATCTTGTAATTCTTCCGAGCCTTCAAAGGATGCTAATGAAAAGCCCACTGTAGCCGCAAATCCTCCTGCAATGGATATACCTTCTATAATTCGTAATCCCAAAGACACTACCAAACAACCTAAGCAGCCAAAACAAACCGCTGATCCTAATGCAAAATATGATTTAAAAACATCCAAGAATCCTGATGGTACTTGGGGTTACAGCATTTGGAAGGTCGGCGAAAATCATGCTTATATTAATCAGCCGCATAAACCGGGAGTGAGTGGAATAAAGGGTTTCGAAACTGAAGAGAAGGCAATTAAAGCAGGTAATTTTGTAATCTTTAAAATTAAGCAAAATATCGGCATGCCACGAGTTACGACACAGGAATTAGACAGCCTCGGTGTACTGAATTAATCCAAAACATCCCTTTTCATTAATGAGAAAAAACAGCGATTTAAATACCCCATTAACTCTATTTAATTCCCATTTCTCATTTCATAAAATTCCTTTTCCTTGGTGAATCATAGTGCTCATGGCGAATCTGTATCAAAAATTTTCTCGCTCTCTCTTTCCTCCTATTCCCTCGAAAAATCCGGTTTTCTCAAATCAACCCCTAATTGTACCGATAATTCAAAAGTGGCAATTCGTAACTTTTTCCGCAATAATACCACTTTAAGCCTTTTAATAGTGTATTTTCGAAAATTTGCCTTAAAAACAAAAGTGGTCCAAAATAAGGTGGTTACCAATTTGGTCAAAACATATGTTTTGACGTGTTCGTGGTACGACTTCGGGTAGAATGAAAGTGTTTTGACGTGTTCGTGGTACGACTTCGGTTAGAATGAAAGTGTTTTGACGTGTTCGTGGTACGACTTTGGGTAGAATGAAAGTGTTTTGACGTGTTCGTGGTACGACTTTGAGTAGAATGAAAGTGTTTTGACATGTTTGTGCTACGACTTCCGGTAGAATGAAAGTGTTTTGTCGTGTTCGACAAACCGCCAACGCTACAAAACACTTTTTTCTATTGAATGCCGTCTTCGACATCTGACCGAAGAATCTGAATTCCCCAAAACCCGACTTCTCAATCGTAATGAAACATTCTTTTCATTTTACTATCGCCATTCGCAATCTTCCGAATCACCCTCTTCCGAATCACCCTCTTCCCCCTCCTCATGGAAACCATACCTATATAATAGGAGTGAAATTACAGAAACCCTACTGCGATATATTTAAAAATCGCGTTGAAGATTATCCTCATAACCTTGGCAAGGATAAAAATAATATGTTTTGAAATAGAAGAGTCATTAGCAAGATGCTCGAATCAGTAAGTTTGATGTAAGATCACGGCATCTTCAAATGATAAAAATTAAAATAATCTTCAATAAGCCTGAAGTAATCATAATCCCCTTTGCCATAAAAGCAATACCACCACATTTCATATATCCCTAATGTAATATAACAACAGGCGTAAATTACGATTGCTAAAAGCAACAAAATAATCCATTTTCTTTTATTTATCAAATAATCTAAAGTCAAGACAAATGGAAATATAAATAACGTAACAAAATCAAGCATTCCACGATGTCCGAATGCACAGCCTAAAGATGGGGAAGACCATGATGCATAAATAAAAGTAATTACTATAAAATAAGATAATACTAAGTATCCATTCTTAAATTTTTCCTGAAGCCCAATAAAGTTACAAAAGGTAAATAAAATGAATACAGGAGTATAAATGTAAAGACCATTGCTTGCTCCAAATAATACTAAAAGTATTTTCGGATGAGAGAGATTTGTAAAATGTTCACCAGGGTACATTTCTTTTAGTAAACTTCCGCTTAAATATTGATTGTATAAGAATTGTGGAGACATGAATACAACAATTGAAAGGATAAAAAGGAGCATCAATTTATAATCTTTGATGAACTTCTTGGTAAAGGAAATGGAGTCTCTAAAATTTTTAAAGTCCCATAGAGGGATCAGGAATATTACGATACCATTTAACATCCTGACAGAGATTATGAAGCCAAAAAGTATTGGCAATAACCATCTGCACCAATGCGCTGGATTCCTTTTGCAAACGGTTATGCAATATAAAAAGCAGGCTATCAAACAGAAGGAAATGGTGTGCGAATATCCAGGCATTTTCAAGGTGTAATAAATAAGGTTTGTCCCGAAGAATAATGGAATTAAAGAAGTGAGTGCAATGATTTGATTCACGTACCTGGAGAAGAAAAGAAAACTAAACAACAATCCAAAAATGCAATAAAACACCGCAGCAATCCTCACAGCTCTGTGATAATCTCGAGAAAATCCATTCTTATCCTTTGCAATGAGATGCGCAGAAAGGAAGAATGGGGAATAAGCGATGGCAACGCCAAAAGGATATTTGCTAATCACTTTTCCATTGGTTAATTCGAATCCATAGCCACAGAATTTTTCGATGCTGTCCGGAAAGTTATCCGCATCAAAATTATAAATAAATAATGCCGGCAGATAAACATAATATCCTGCAGGGTCGCCGTGAATAACACTCTGAATGTCGTTGTAATCGCGTATTTTGGAATCCATCGTTAATGTTTTATTAATCAATAGTACTCCGAATAAAAGGATGATGAATATACAAATTATTTTACCTGTTTTATGGTTTGGAATCTTTAAATTCATAATGTCTTTTTCCCTTTGCAATTAATCTTTTGTGAAATTTAATTCTCTTTGCATCGGGTGCAAAGCTACTATTTCATAAAATGTTCTGTTCATTTATACTAATGTAATTAATTTTAATTTTGCCCTCTTGAATTACAATATGCCAATACAGATTGAATAAATGAACACTAAGAACTTCCTCATTAATAGAAATAATGTTTTATTAAAAGACATCATCATTGGGATGTCAGATGGATTGACAGTTCCATTTGCTTTGACAGCCGGGCTTAGTGGGGTGCTTAATACCAATCATCTTATCATCGTATCCGGCATTGCAGAGATTGCCGCAGGGTGCATATCTATGGGGCTTGGAGGTTATCTTGCAGGCGAATCGGAGGTTGATAAATACTATAAACATTTGAAGCAGGAGTATCAGGAAATAGAAACCATTCCTGAAAGTGAATTGAAGGAAGTGGAAGATATTCTTAAAAATATGGGAGTTGAAAAATCTTTAAGCAAGCAAGTTGCATTACAAATAAGTCAGGACAAAAATAAATGGGCGGACTTCATGATGAAACTGGAATTAAAGATGGAGAAACCTGAAAAGAATCGGGCTATCTATAGTGCCAGCACCATTGCTGTTTCCTATCTGGTGGGAGGTTTGATTCCTTTGTTCCCATATATATTATTTACGAGCAGTACCACAGGTTTTGAAGTGTCATGTACAGTAACTATTTTGGCTTTAATCATATTTGGATATTATAAAAGCAAGATAACAGAACTACCATTGCTAAAGGGAACCATCAAGACTGCATTGACAGGCATCATCGCAGCTGCTGCGGCTTTCCTGCTTGCTAAGTTGGTAAGTTAGATTATATTAAACATTCAATAAATCAGTCTTGGAGATGATCTCCTCAAGAGCCTGATAAAGCGTGTCTAAATCACTTTGGCTATTGAAACCTTGAATAGAATATCTTAGAAATACATTTTGTTCATGACGCATTACCGGGATTTCTATTTTATAATTTTCAAAGAGATGTCGCTGTAGTTTCTCGGGTTCATTTGTCTTGATTGGGATGCTGCACATCTGCCCAAGGAAGTCATCATTAATCGGGCATAGGGGATAAGAAGATAGAAGAGCACAGAAACGTTGATAATTATTTCTAGACAGTTCCTTGCAATCTGATCCCACTTGTTTCCAATTATTTTCTTTCATGAATTCAATAGCCTTCGGAACAGTGAGGAAGGCGGAGAAGTCGCGTGTGCCCTGTGTTTGATGATAGTCGAGGAATTGAGAATGAGAAGGTGCAGCACTTTCATAACCCCAACTTATCACCAATGGATCAAACAAATGTTGCAACTCTTTCCTGACATATAAAAAAGAACAACCTTTGGGAGTCATCATCCATTTATGACAAGCGCCTGTATAAATATCTGCCTTTAATTCAGAAAGATCCAAAGGCACATGACCAGGCACATGAGCACCATCAACAATGGTCAGCAATCCCTTTGCTTTAGCCGTCTCGCAGATCTCTTTTACCGGCAACTTCAATGCTGTGGCACTTGTTATTTGAGAGATAAATATTGCTTTGGTATGTTGTTCGTTATATCCTTTCCAAAACTGTTCTATAAAAGCCTCTTTAGAATGTACAGGCAATTCTATTTCCTGACGAATATATTTGGCATTATTCTTCTTGCAATAATAATTCCATGTCCTGTCTAATGCCCCATATTCAAGGTTAGTGGAGAGTATTTCATCCCCGGCATTAAGCTTTAAACTCTTTGCAATAATATTGATGGCATAAGTGGGATTGTTGACATAGACAAGGTCATCGGCATTACAATTAATGAATGATGCAAGAGCTTCTCTTGATCGTTTCAGGTTTTCGATTCCATTGACAGCAATGAATTGAACAGGCTCTGTTTCCAGCAGCAATTGCCATCTTTGATAATCTTCAAAGACTGGTTTAGGGCAGGCACCGAAGGAACCAAAGTTCAGATAAGTGATCTCCGGATTGAGAAGAAATTGTTCTTTTAGTTTTTTATAGTCGTGCATAAGTTTTATTCTATAATTTAATTGCGCATCCTGAAAGATATGATATTTTCTATTATTAATGGAGGGCGAAGATAGAAAAATAGATATTAAATATTCTGTAAAGTATTCAAACCACTTTATATTTTATGAAACAGATTCATCTCTTCTAATCCCTCATTAGTCACAGGATTCCTATCTTTGCAATCCTTTCCATCCCATATCTTTCATCCTAAATTTTAATATTAAAAATTGAAAATAATATTCCGAATAAAAGCAGCCGATCCTTTTCTCAGATACTATTTATGCCATCAGAATTAATCCGGTTTATTGCTGAATACGGCTATCTTGCTATTTTCATTTTAGTCATTCTCCAGGAATTGGGATTCCCAAATCCTGTGCCTAACGAATTTATATTGATCTTCGTCGGATACCTTGTCTTTACAGGGGCTTTAAGTATGGTATCGGTTTTGATAACTGCTATTTCAGCCGATGTGACAGGTTCACAGATTTTATATTCTGTCTTCTATTTTGCAGGGAATTATCTCATAAGTAGAAAACCAAAATGGTTGCCTGAAAAAAAGATCGAAAGACTCAAAGAAAGAATTACCAAAGGAGGAAAAGTCGCTATCTTCATTGGACGGGTAACGCCTTTGCTGCGAGGATATACTGCGGTATTGGTGGGGCTGTTGCAGATAACTCCAAAGGTCTTTATCCCGATGGTTATTCTTTCTGCAATCGTCTATAATGGAATGTATATTTTCCTTGGATACATCATGGGACCATATTGGGAATCCATTGCCAACAAAATGGGAGGCATCAGGTTTGTAACTCTTCTAATCATCTTAATGGTGCTGTTCACGTTTTTAATAAAAGCTATCATCCATGGGAAATCTAATTCCAAAGAAAGGAAGTAAATGATAAAGGAATATTTTAAGCTTTATTCCGCAGCCGGAGGTGACTTTGCTTCCTTAGCCGCTGCTTCTTTTGCTGCATCACTTAATGGAAGTGGGGGAGGAGGGCTGGTGTAGAGGTAACGGAAAATCGCTCCATCGGCTATCAATGAATCATGTTCATCGGTAGTAATATTAAGTGTTGTTGCATAACCTCCTATTTTCAATAAGAAAATTTAACCACCATGCTAATTGAAGTGGGATAGTACCGGGCCACCAGGGCTTTTTTGATTTTCTTGCCATAATTATTAATTTAAGTATTTATATATATATATATAATTTATTATCAACGTTTTTGACAAGTTGCAATTTATGGAATAATCGCCCAAGTGCAATTTTTCGCACCCCAAAAAACCAACATTTTTACCAAGAGTGCCAACATTTTTATCAAGAGTGCCAACATTTTTACCAGGAGTACCAACATTTTTACCAGGAGTGCCAACATTTTTTTCCAGAGTGCCGACATTTTCGCCAGGAGTGCCAACATTTTTTTCCAGAGTGCCAACATTTTTACCAAGAGTGCCAACATTTTTTTCCAGAGTGCCAACATTATTGCATAAAATAACCGGCAATTTCCCAAAAAAAATGCCCCTCTCAACTTCTGCCCCTCCTTTTATATTCTCTGAATTCTTCATTTCTCTTGTTATTAATCTATTTATAAGCCCTATACCCATTAGACTTTTAGGATTTAGAAAAAGGGACGATTCTTTAATAATTATTTTTATTTATACCTATGTCCTTTAAATATTTCTTCATTTTTGCCACTGCCCTGTAATATAATTTCTTCGCTGCACCAGCGGAAATGCACAATACCTGACCGATTTCACGATAAGAAAATTTCTTATTACATCGAAGATCAAAGGCGATGGCTTGATCCTTGTCCAAGATTCCCGTAATCACATCCGCCCTCGCCTGCGATTCTTTGCGCTCCAGATTTTTTGATGGATCAGAATCCCCTGAAATCTGATGGGCATCACTTATTTTTGAAATTTGGTCTTGATTATCATAAAACCCATCACCATTAGATTGCTGATATTCTGAATTTGAAATACTGCGATGGTCAAGGGAAACAAAAATCTCCGCATTTTTTGCAATAATAGCAAAGTGCGTCATCAGAACATTCTGGATAATTTTATAAATCCAAGTCCAAAGTTCGCTATCACAATTAAACTTTGGCAGCCCCAAAAATATCCTGACCATAACCTTTTGATGAAGTTCGTTGGTATAAAAAGGATTGTCCTCCAAAAATAAAATCCTCTTAATAATTTTCTCATGATACCGCGTTTCGAATAGTCTCCAGGCAATGTGGCATCTGGCAATCAAATCTTCAACAAATTTTTTATCCTCCATAATAATAGGTTTTATTTAACGCCGCAAAATTATCGGGTGGGGATTGAGGGGGTATTATATAATTCTTGAAAAGAGTTACATAATTCTTGGGTTTGTGTCTGTGAGCTAACCAAAAATAATCATGTGACTCAAAAAGTGATTCTGTCCACGTTCCTTTCATATCTTAGGTACACTTAGGATATTTACACACCTCCAAACAAAATGGTAGTTTTGTCCACATAAATTATGAATCAATGTTATAGGTTTCTATATGTTTCAAAGTAAATTTACAGGTATAAAATGGGAAACAGAATTATAAATTCGCTTTTGCTTATTCTGTCGGTTATAACATTGATCACACCCGCTATCATTAACAAATATCCGCTTGTATATTCTGATTCCGCATGTTATCTTTATTCCGGATTTGAAGGGAATGTACCTGTTGACAGACCTATTGTTTACAGCCTTTTTATTATCAACATTCCATTTGCAAGCACCCTTTGGTCAGTAATCCTTTTACAGGCTACAATCATTACCTCATTGATTCTTATTTGCTTCCAAAACCTCATCAAATTCAGATATAGTTATTTAGGAACATTTATTACTATTCTGATACTTTCTTATACCACTGGAGCTTCCAATTATGTGAGCCAGATAATGCCGGATATTTTCTCGGCAGCAGCTATTATTGCCATCGGAATAATATTAGCAATCCCTGATTTATCATTTCGAAGGAGGATTTATTTATTTCTTTTGATAATCTTTTCAAGTCTTGCCCATACCTCCAATTTATTTACTTCATCTTGTTTGATATTGGTATTCTTAATATTAAGTCTTATCTTTCGAAGAAAGAAAATTATCCTTCTTAAAACCCCTGTATTTATGCTATCCATTTTGGTTATATTTTCTTCATGGCTGATACTTCCATTAATTAATCAAGCCTATGGTTGCGGCTTTAAGATATCACGCACAAAAAATGTTATGATCATGGGAAGATTAGTTGAAACTGGTATCCTCTATACTTATTTGAATGACAAATGCGAAACGGAAAACATAAAGTTGTGTGAGTTTAAGGATAAATTACCAAATGCAGCATGGCAATTTTTATGGATTGATGACAGCCCTTTATTTGATAAGGAATGCCTGCAAAACGGGGGATGGGGAAATTGTTGGATACAAAAAGATAAAGAATATGCACCTATAATCAATGATATTATTACAACTCCGAAATATTTATGGCTTTGTATGAAGAGTTGTTTCTTTGAAACATTTCATCAATTGATTTCATTCAAAATAGGGTACCTGGTGCCACAAATGGACGATGGTGGAGTAATTGGCGCAATAACTCAACATTATAAAAAGGAAATCAAAAGCTACAGATCCGCAAAACAAGCAAAAGAAACACTGTATTTTAATACCATTTCCAAGATACAAACCTTTGTAATTGGACTGTCTGTATTAATTTTGATTCTATTCATAGGATTAAAAAAACAAAGAGTTAGTCTTTCAAAAAACATGAAAATATTTTGTTTGGTTTCCATCCTGGGATTATTCTTAAATGCATTTACATGTACGACATTCTCATCTTTGGTAGATAGATATGAAGGGCGAGTAATATGGGTTTTGCCGTTATTGGTATTATTGATATTATTCAATAAAAACCAGGATTATTTCACTTTAAAGTCAAAAAATCAATGATTCTATTTATTGAAGACGACCATTATTTCTTCAACCAATACACCACCGGCTTCCAGAGATTGATGTTGAATTGGCGGGAAGAATCAGAGATAGCTTTTAGATTAATGTTTTGTTTTGAATAGGCACTGTCACTGTCTGTTTCATCAGCTTCAGAAATAATTATTCGCGGATGAAAAGTATTAACAGGGTCTTCATGATAATAATAATCTTTCCAGATGGGGATGGAGCGAGCACCGCAATCCCAGGTGGCACTTGAAGACCAGGTACCTATTATAGTTTCATTCTTTAAATCATAACGACCAAGATATTCATTCATTTCCTTGATAAAATAATGACGGTTTTGCAAGGAGTTATTATAGAAATGAAAATTGGTAGCAACAATAAATACGAAAATCAATATCAAAGGATAAAACCATAAGTAACGAGAAGATATGATGCCTCTCAATATCATTCCGGATAAAGAAACTAAAGATAAAATGGTGAAGATAAGATATCGCTGCGGAAGGTAATGATAACCGAATTTATGCACCTCCAAAAGAAACCAGATGAGTGTGAACAACACGGGAGACATGTAATTCGGACGAACCTTCTTCTTTATCTTTAATACAGATAAAATTATCAGAAACACAAAAGTAAGTAAAGCAAGCCAGAAGTAAAAATAGAGTTGCGGATCATGAATAAGAATATTATAATTATAAGGAAGCATCACCCAAAAATCTTTCCAGGAGAAGGCAAAACCTGTTGCCGAATTAAGATAGTTTTCGTCTAATAATTCGAAGGTGTCTTTGTGAGGAAGATACCAGCAAAGAAGGTATATGCTGATAAATAAAACCGTGAACAAAATAGAGAACAGGAACTTGTATAATCGTTCTTTTTGATTTTCCTTTTTGAAAATAAGAGCAAGAATATATTCCATAAATAAACATGCCGGAGGGATTATTACCAAGTAGGAAGAACTGATTTTTGTATAGTAAGCCAGCGCAATAAACATGCAGGAAAGGAAGACATTCAAGACCTGCTTTTTAAGACTTAATTCCGATAATGTATTTTGAGTAAAGAAGAAAAGCGAGAGTAAAAGAAAATCGCATTGCAGGAGTTCTGCCTGCGCAAAATGGGTGTAATGAAACAAATAAAACTGGGTATCGGCAAGAAGAATAACGAAGAGCCAGGAAATCTTTTGCCTGGTATTATAAAGAATAAAAAGGAAGGTGCCGATGCTTGAAAATAGAATAAAACATCTTGCGACAATCCATTTCGTGCCAAAGATCAGGAAGAAAGGATAGATTAATAAATTGAATAACGGTGTCTTGGCGACACAATCGGATTCATTGATATCAAAGGTTCCGTGATTGATGGCATTACGAATTTGGGAGAGATAAATGCCTTCATCCGTCCAGGGACCGCGACTCCATGAAACTCTATCCGGCGGATCTGCCGTGAGGAAAGGAAGATGCAACAGCAGCAGTGCCAACATCGAAATAAAGATCCAATTCTTTCGAAAAAAGATAATAGTATTATTTATCATGGGGCGAATATATCAATTAAAAAAGGCAGTCCCGTTTCCGAAACTGCCCAACCTTTTATAAAAAAATTTTTCTACTCGGCGGCAAAACTATTAAAGATTTTTATTTCAACAAAATTTAATGATATTTTTTTTTCATGTGAATCTTGTTTATAGAATATTCCTGACAAATGGTATTCAGAAGGGATTAATCGGATAATATTTTGAGATAGGGATTTTGCTATTGCATACTTCCCTTCTTCATCTCATCATAAACTAGAAGAGAAATATCACTGATGACATTTTCAAGGGATTGGGTATCGTTACCACGAATCATTATTCCTAATAAATATGGTTGGTTTTTGAAATAAACTATTCCGAATTCATGGAGTTCCTTGTCTCCAGTGGTACCACGCTCCCCGAATTTACGGGCGACAGTTAGGTTTTTATCCAGGTGCTTTACCATACCATCATTGAAATCACTGTTGGATAACAATTCCAAAGCATATTCTGACATATCATTGCTTAAATAACTGGCATTGTAAAGGACCCTGAACAAACGCGAATACTCTTCGACAGAACATAAATAATCCAGATTAATATCATCAGGAGGCATTTGCAAATCGGTAAATAACTTCTTGTAAGTGGACTCTTTGCAAGCATCACATAGCAAATATCCGGCATCATTATCCGAATAACAGATAGCATACTTTAGCAATTCTTTGAGGGTATAATATTCGCCAAATGTCAAATGGTTTTTGATAATATCTTGCTTCAATATGGCACCAGTGTGTTGATTGAAATGAATCTTGGTCTCCAGTAATGCTGGATTGTTTTCGACATCCTTGAGAATGGCAACCATAAATGCTACCTTCAACAAACTTGCTATATAAAACTTTTCGTTTTGATTAATAACAAACCAACCATTGGCAGAGTCTAAAATATTAAAATAAACCGAAGCCGTTTTTAAAGTATTATCTACTTTCTTTTGATTAATGTAGGCATTGATATTATCTTTTAATGGCATTAATCTTTCATCCTCTGTTGATACATTTGCATATAATAACATGCGCGCCAGTTTCGGTTCATTCGTTCTTATCAGGGCATAAGGGAGATTGCAGCTTTCAGCCATCTCATCATTATGAGCCACCGGAATATTAAAATGATTGATATAAATGTTGAAAGGAATTACAGCCGCAGAGACAATAATAACAACCCAATAAAGAGAAATTTTTCTTGATATGGAATACCACTTGCCTGATATCTCTTTCTTCATCAAATGGTTGTTTTGTCCCTGTTAAATAACCTTCGCCATTTCCTGATAAGCCATCAAAGAAATATCGCTGATAACATCTTCAAGCGCTTTATAATCACTTCCGCGTGTCATAATTCCTAATAAATAAGGTTTACCATAAAGATAGACAATTCCATATTCATGAAGCTCCTTATTATCTTCAATTCCGCGTTCACCAAACTTTCGGGCAACGACTATATCCTTGTCTAATTTCTTAATCATTCCGTCATTAAAATCACTTTGAGTGAGCAATTCCAAAGCATATTCCGACATATCCTTACTTAAATAACTTGCATTGTACAGCACCCTGAAAAGTCTTGAAATCTCTTCAACTGTGGCATAATATTCTGTTTTGAAATTTACATGAGGCATATTTAAAGATTCCATCAGCTTCTGCAAATCACTTTCTTTGAAATTATCCACAACCTTATATGCAGCATCATTATCAGAATAGGCGAGCGTATAACGAAGAAGTTCCTTGATACTATAAGATTTGTCAGGTGGCAGTTGATGTTGAAGAATAGCCTGGTCATGAAAAGATGAAGAATGTCTCGAATAATAAACTGTTTTATCCAAAATAGAAGGATTGTTTTCAGCTTCCTTGAGCATTGTTATTGCGAAGGCGACTTTCATGATGCTTGCCGGATTATATTTCTCATCAGGGTTAATAACAAACCATCCGCTGGCAGAATCCAAAACATTAAAATAAACAGATGCAGTTTTTAAAACACCTCCTTTCTTTTCGTTGATATAATTGGTTATCTTTTCCTTCAGCGGCATTAATCTTTCATCCTCCGTTGTAAGCCCTGCAAATAATAAAGGTTGTACAAATTTCTTATTGTTCACCCTTGTAAGGTTAAACGGAAGTGAACAATTATCAATAGACTCATCATTATGTGCCACAGGGAGGTTGAAATGGTTGATATAAATATTATAAGGCAATGCTGCGGTCAAAGCAATAATAATTACCCAGTAGAATGGGACTTTTCTTTTTAACGAATACCAGCGTTCAACAATTTTATCTTTTATCATGGCAAAATATAATATTAGGATGCCTTATTAACAGTATCAAAAATAATCTTGGAGATATTACTAAACAGCAGCGCCAGGCTCTTCTTATCACTCCCTTTAGACATGATGCTCAAGAGGTAGTTTTTGTTGTTAAGATAAATGATAGCGAATTCATGCATCTCTTTAGAGTTACCATTATTGTTCTCTGCAAAGTAATGTACCGTTTTTACGCCATTAGGCAAATATTTCAGAATACCATCCTTGAAGGAGTTATTGGAGAGTAATTCCAACGCGATCTCGCAATTGGTTTCTGTCAAGTAACCCACATTATAAAGCACCTTTAATAGTTTGGAATAATTTGCAACAGTAGTGAGATAATTCGTGTCATTAATGCCGGGATAAGGTTCCTGAACCGCATCATAAATCCCCTTCAAAAGAGTTTGATCAATGAGTGGATTCAAAGCCAATGTGGCATTCTCATCAGAGCCTGCAAACATTGCATAAATCAAACTTCTAACAGAATACGATTTATTATTCTCTAATGAAACATTCGATGAAGGAGCTTGAGTAGTGCTGTTTATTCTCTTTTGATAAAGAACCTTTTGTTCTAATAATGATGGTTTCTTTTCGCTTTGTTTCAATAAAGCGATCATCTTGGTTATTTCAAGCATATCGGTAGGGCGATATTTCTGATCAGGATTGATATTGAATTGTGAGCCATCATTCAAATCACAAAAATAGACAGATGCATTTGAAATAACTGAAGTCTTTTCAAAACTTTCGATATTATCATTAATTTGCTTTTTGATCCCTTCATATTTTTTATCATCCCCTTTTGAGTCTGCAAGTAATATCGGGCGTGTCAATTTATAATCCGTCTCCCTGATTATACATAAAGGATTTACACATTTAGGTTCGACAGGATTTTCAATCTTTGGTTGCCCAGTATTGAAATATTTGAAGGTATAATTTAACCCATAAATAGTCACAGCGGATAGACTAAGAATCAAATACAACGGCATCTTCTTAACAAAGAAATTTTGCGATTCCTTTTTATCTTTCATAATCTTTACTTAGTCTTTTCAGAAAAATTCATTGCACAAAGTTACGATATTTTTTTCATTAAACACAGTGATTTTAGGCATTTTAAAGCTTAAAAGACCTATCCATGTCAAGTGTTTCTTAGAATTGTCCAAAATCTTACAAGAATCTTACAAACTTCTTCAACCCTGTTTAACAAAAAATTAACAGCCCTTATTAATCCAAAATCCCTTTCAAACTTTCATTTCCTAAATTCGCCTCGCTTTGAATTGGATAGAAATAGCAGGATTTATAACTGGAGTCATCGGAGTATGGCTCACCATAAAAGAGAATATATGGTGCTGGTTGTTGGGAATTATCAATGTAATTCTTTACCTCATCTTATTCTTCGACCTCAAGCTATACGCCGATGCCTGGCTACAAGGATTCTACATCGTAACACAAATCTATGGCTGGTATAAATGGAGCAAAGGGACTTCCATAAAGGATGAATTAATGATTACATTCTGCAGCAAGAAGGTCTTGTTTATTTGTTTAATCGCAACCATCCTAATGACTTTTTTGTTTGGGTTTTACTTCAGTCATTATACCGAAGCAGCCCTTCCCTGGTGGGATTCTTCACTGATGGCGATGAGCCTCACAGGCACGTGGATGGCGGCAAACAAGAAGATAGAAAACTGGATCGTCTGGATCATAGCCAACTTCATCTATATCCAGATCTACATCATCAAAGACACCATTCTCACGGCGGCTCTTTACTTCATCTTTTTCTTGCTGGCGATCGAAGGTTATTTTGAATGGAAGGCATCATGGCAGAAAACAAAAACATCCAAAATATTATAAAAGTAGCCATTCTCGGGGCTGAATCCACCGGCAAGACTACTCTCTGCCGCGATCTCGCCGCTCATTACCACACGGTTTGGGTTCCTGAATATGCCCGCGAATACATCGAAAAATTAAGCGTCCCCTATCAACTGAATGACCTGCTCTATATAGCCACCCAGCATCTGATCAATCAAACGAATGCTATTAGCCAAGCCAACAAAATCCTTTTCTCCGACACCGAATTAATCATCCTGAAAGTATGGAGCCAGGAGGTCTTCGCCACCGTGCCCGAATTCATCACCAAAGAGCTTCATCAACAGCACTTCGATTTATACCTTGTTACTGATAATGCCATCCCCTGGGAATACGATCCGGTAAGAGAAAATCCCGACAAGCGCGACTATCTCCTCGCCTGTTATATCAAGGAATTGGAGGCTATTGACGCTAATTATAAAATCATCACCGGCATGGGCGAAGAGCGGCTGAAAAATGCTGTTCGGGAGGTGGAATTATTGCTAAATAAAGAATAATTATTCCACCACTATCTTTCCTGTTACCAAAGGTTTGGAATTGGAATCTATCAGTTCATAGAAATAAATCCCTTCGGATAAATCATCTCTGTTCATCACATATTCCTTGGCATTGCCAACATAAAAACTCTTTACTTTTTGTCCTTGAATGTTGAAGATATTGAGCATGGTATTTTGGGGATTTCCGGCGATGGTAAAGGTTGTTTTATCGGTGAAGGGATTGGGGAAGAGGGAGGTTGGCATATTTGTTTGAGCAATTTCATTGATGCCAGTTGCGGCATCAGGAGTGTATTCCCAAAAGGCATTTGAGGAATCAGGAATATAGACATAGCCCCTATCTAAAATACCAAATCCAATTCCCATTGTATGCAAGTTATTATATGGCAGATCTGATTTCTGATTCCATTGATTATTTGTAGGATTATACTCCCAAAAATCTTTAAACCAATTGGTCTCATCTGTCCCAGCACCTGCATATCCTTTATTTCCAATTGAAAAACCAATTGCATATCTTCGTTGCCCAACAAAATTTGCTCTTGGAATCCATAGATTACTATCAGGTGAATATTCAAATAAATCATCATAGACCATTCCGCAATAACTAATCTTGCCTAATCCAACATATCCCATACTATTTATTGAAAATCCTATTTGATCTCTTCGGTTAAACTGACTCGCTTTTTGTGTCCAAGAATCTGAAATAGGATTATATTCCCAAAAGTCAGAGGAGCCATCAGCACTCATACTTTCACCAAATCCTACAAAACCTTTATTACCTATTGAAAATCCGATAGGAGCTGATCTTGCTGGTCCGATAAAATTTGCCTTTTGAATCCAAGTGTTTGTTGATGGATCATATTCCCAGAAGTCATTATTATTTACAATAAATCCTTTATCAACAATTGAAAAACCAGTAGCCGATTCCGTTGAAGAACCTGCATAATCTGCCATTTGCGTCCATGAATTTGTGGAAGGATCATATTCCCAAAAATCATTTAGATAAGTAGTTTGATTATTAGCATGATAGTTTCCTAATCCCAAATATCCTTTATTCCCAATAGAGAAACCTACCGCAGAAGACCTCCATTGTCCGCTAAAATTGGCTAACTGTGTCCATGAATCCCCCCTTGTAATCCCCGCCATTCCAATCATGGCTACTACTATTAATATTGCTTTTCCCATAGTATGAATTTATTATTGAACGACAAAATTAGGAAAATAGTTTGGAATAAGCAAAATCAAATATAAAACCGTACCCATATAATAGGAGTGTTGCAACGGGAGAAAAAGTTTTTATGCCACTTACGGCTTGCGAAAGTCGAGGCAAAAAGTTTTGCATGCCACTTACGGCTCACGAAGTGGCATAAAAAGATTTTTGCATGCCACTTACGGCTCACGAAGTGGCATAAAAAGATTTTTGCATGCCACTTACGGCTCACGAAGTGGTATAAAAAGATTTTTGCATGCCACTTACGGCTCACGAAGTGGTATAAAAAGATTTTTGCATGCCACTTATGGCTCACGAAGTGGTATAAAAAGATTTTTGCATGCCACTTACGGCTCACGAAGTGGCATAAAAAGATTTTTGCATGGCACTTATGGCTCAC
>Ga0206829_10134_pt1 | contig 27541 bp, 31 predicted proteins | sample Alteio_BWOrgCont_75_FD_152862 | JGI IMG/M metagenome (GOLD analysis project Ga0206829, IMG submission 152862) | Enriched cells from forest soil in Barre Woods Harvard Forest LTER site, Petersham, Massachusetts, United States -... | ecosystem: Environmental > Terrestrial > Soil > Temperate forest >... | reverse complement strand
GCATTTCTAAAAATTTGGGACTATGCTGCTTGAGCTCGTTCTTGATGGTTTTAATTCGCTTTTCCAACTCCACAAAATTTTCCAAGGTCGCCAGTTCAACCAGGTGCAGTAATATTTTGGTTCTTTCTAAATGTTTAAGAAACTTAATGCCCAATCCTTTACCTTGGCTGGCACCCTCAATCAAACCAGGAACATCGGCCATCACAAAACTTCTACCTTCGGCGATACGGACCACGCCTAATTGTGGTTCCAAAGTCGTGAAGGGATAGTCAGCAATTTTGGGAGTGGCGTGGGTGACGCGGGAAAGCAAAGTGGATTTTCCGGCGTTGGGAAAGCCGACGATTCCCACATCGGCCAAAAGTTTAAGTTCCAACCGAAGCGTCTTTTTTTCGCCTGGTTCGCCCCGCTCAGCGATTTTGGGGGCTTGTTGGGTGGCGGTAGTGAACGTGGTATTTCCCCGTCCCCCTCGACCGCCTTTAGCCACCAAAAATTTCATATCTTTTCGATTCAAGTCCACAATAAGCTCATGGTTCTCGTCAAAAACCATGGTACCAACCGGCACCCGGATGATCATATCTTCGGTAGCCTTGCCGTACATGTTCTTGCCTTTTCCATGCACGCCATGTTTAGCTTCGTAAATGGGCTTATAAATAAAATCAACAAGCGTCCCCACATCTGTGCGCGCTTCCATGAAAACATTCCCGCCCCGACCGCCGTTCCCGCCGTCCGGCCCGCCATAGGGAACAAATTTTTCACGGCGAAAGCTTAAACAGCCATTACCGCCACTTCCTGCTTCCACCGTAATGGTAACTTCATCAACAATCATGACTGCCTCTTTGAGAATTTTAGATGGGAAAATCAGTATAAACAAAAAAACCCCGCCTTAGGAGGCGAGGTTTTAACGATTTCTTGAAGGTTACTTTATGCTTCCTTAGAAGCGGCGACTTCTTTTGGAAAAACGCTGATGGTTTTCAGGCCTTTTTTAAACTCTCTGAAAGCCACTAAACCGGAAATTTTGGCGAACAAAGTATCATCTTTGCCAACGCCGACATTTTGACCAGGCTTGTAACGACGGCCTCTTTGACGAACCAAAATACTGCCAGCGGTTACAAAATTACCGCCATAAGCTTTGATTCCCAGCCGCTGACTGTGACTATCCCGGCCGTTTGTAGTAGACCCGCCTGCTTTGTGCTGACCCATGACGTCTTCCTCCTGAAATTAAGCCGAAATGATCTTTTCGATCGAAACGGTCGTGAACTTAGGCCTGGAGCCTTTTGTTTTCATTGTGTTTTTACGGCGTGTGTAGCGGAAAACACGGATTTTTTTGCCCTGGATTTGGCCGACGATTTTACCCGTCCCCTTAACGCCTTTGACTTCACTTTGTTTCACGCGAAGCTGTCCATTGTTTTCAAGCATCACAACTTGGGCGAATTCAATTGAATCACCGGGATTTCCCTTGAGACGGTTCACCGTAATCACGTCCCCTTCGGATACCTTATATTGTGTGCCGCCGGCTTGAATCACTGCGTACATAAAAATGCCTCCCTAAAATGCGCGCCTTCTTTATGAAAGGCCCGAAGAGCATTAGAGTTTATGCATGCACCTGGGTGTTGTCAAGCATTTGTCAGGGTTTAGCCGTGGGATTAAAACCAGAAAAGCAGGCCGAAAGTGTAAGTGTTTTCGACAAAAGTAGAACTAATGGCGTTCGGCTGCCAGGCAAAGCCCAATTCATATTCTAATTTCCCCAAATTGTAGCGAAGCGCCACTCCAGCGGTTAACCCGCCCTCAAGATTTTGATTATCGCTAAAGCGGTATCCCAGTCGAACAGCGATGATGCTTCGGTGCCAGTATTCCAAACCCAAGGCCTCTTGAAGCCCCTCGTCACTCACATTAAATACTTCAGCACTGGCCAATAAAGTCGAAGAAGGTGAAACAATTAAAGGTCTGGCCGCACCCAATCGAAAGGTTAGTGGAAGCGGATCTTGCCCTTGCGGATTTGGTTGGTATTGAACTGATGGTCCGATATTTTGAACCGCGAAGGCAAAATCCGTATCGAGTAATTCAATCTTAGCGCCCAAATCCACCGCTTCGGTAAATGCCTGTTTCTCACCCAAGTTTGAATAAATGGCTTTCAGTGACGCGCCAACAGAGATTTTTCCAAATTGTTGCGCATCCGCCACAGTAAAAAGAACGTCACTGGCCGAAATAGTGGGATCGGTGGCCAGCGTATTACTAATACTTGGTAATAAACGTAAAACTAATTGACCGCCAAAAATACCATAATCTTTTGTGGGAACCGCCACACTGAGAGAATCAACCTCGATACCGGCGTAACTAATGACGTGATCCAAACCAAAACTATATTGGGAAATGCGGGCCAAACCTGCTGGGTTGTAACCAATGACATAAACATCATCACCCAAAGCGGAATAGGCCCCTCCTAACGCGGTAGGGCGAACACCGATGGGCACTTTTAAGATATCCGCACCGGAGGTTCCCTCGGATTGCGCCCAAGCATGACTAGTTAAAAATAAAAGGGTCGTTAAATAGATGAGTTTACGCACCAAACAAAGCTACACGATGGGTTGGGATGGGTCAAGAAACAGTTGTCAGTTAAAGGTATATTGTAGTCCACCCGAAATAATCATACCGACTGGCTGGTCGAAATCGGGAACTGAAATGCCGATTCCGGCGATATTCTCAACAGAACCATAAACTTTGAGCTCTTTATCGAGGATTAAGGACAACCCCGATTCAATAAAAACAGATTCACCGGATAGACAGCGGGCAGTCATCCACCATTGATCTACCGATGTAAAACCAAATTTAACGGTTAATCCCGAATCATAAAATACCGATGAATTTTGATCTACAAGCGCCTGTTCCTCGAAATCAAACTGAAGATTTCGTATCAAGCTCAAAACATCATAATTATTTGTCTGCAATTGAACCTTGGCGCCGTTATAGGCCACAGTTCCCAACTGTTCGTAAACATATTTCATTGTGGCGTTCCAGCTATCATTGGGTTGAAAACGAAACCCCAAATCCGATTGTTGGACATCTTGAAGAGTGATCGGCATAACATCTTTATCGTAATCACCGAGCAAAACAAAGGAGTCAATCTTTCCTTGCAAACCAATGAGAGTGCTAAAGGTCGTGTTAGTCACACCAGAAAAATCCCATCGAAAAGCAAAATCCATATTCAAGTCTCCCAACACATCCACCAAATTGGTGGATTGCAAGAAAGCGTTATTGCTGGTCAACCCAGTGCTGGAACCGCTGTCTGAGTTAAATCCAATCCCCAGATGACTTTCCGTTAAACCTGCTAAATTGAATATATAATTCAAAACACCTCCCACTTCCTGAATCGATTGAGAACCAGCTTGAGCGGTTTGAAAATAAGGTTTTAATTGAATGGTTTGGAAGTTGGGACTCATCAAATCAAACGTCATATAAGTTGAATACCAATCATCGCCGTTCGATCCGTGGGTTCCCAAAAAACCTGAACCCAAACCAAACACGTCCGTCTTCAACCAATTCTCCCGGGAAATAAAATTAAAGTTGTCGATCTGATCCAAACCTTGTGGATTACCATGCCGGTAATTGAAGTCCATCCCCAGGAAGGTATTTTTAAACTGATCATCATCGCTAAAAATGCCCTGGCCCCCCGTGATAGAGAAGGAATCGATGGGTTTATCCTGTACGGTAGGCGCGACCAGTTCAATGGCTCCATTGGACGCCCTACTACCCCACCAGGCCGCCGCGGGAAAATTAAAAATCTCAGCCGTACCGCTGAAAGGCAAAATATTTAAAGAGGATGTGGAAGCCAGAGGATAAGGGATGCCCGCAAATACCACACCTGGAACGGCTGTATGTATTCCTAAAGAAGTTTGTCCCAGGGGATCAGTCCAACCGACCAATGGAACCTGAATAGCGCCCATCGTGTCGGATTGAAAATCGTTTGTCACCAAAGAGATGGGATGAGGCAAATCCCCCAGATAAGCGGACGTCGCGGGCAGATCAATCACGTCTCCCTGTCCAAAAGGCAGAGTTGAGTCTGTTGAAAGTTGGGCGAACAACAAGCCCGGTAAAACCCAAATCAATAATATAAAACCTATTTTGAAGAAAGGCACCATTGGATAAAAAATGGAGCGGGCGATGGGACTCGAACCCACGACGTCCAGCTTGGGAAGCTGGCATTCTACCACTGAATTACGCCCGCGTTGATGAGACATGAGGCGGAATAGCCAACCAAAGTTTGGCATAAACCCACCAATATTTTGATGAAAACTCATCTCTCGGCCTTTTGTTCTTGTTGCAACTAATAAGGCCTTTGAAAGTCGCCGAATTATATCACGTCATCGCCTTTGACTGTCAACGCCGCCAAACACTGGTCCGATTGCGTCGTTGTCATGAACACAAATGTTGTTATAATGCGCCAGTTTATCTGAGAAACAATCCATAGACTTTCCAAAACTTCGGAGGATTTTAATGCTAAGTACGTTACGGGATAAAAAGACCATGCAGATTGTTTTATGGGGGCTCGTTGTCGCCTTTGTAGCCACCATTTTTATCGCTTGGGGAGCCGGTTCCTCGCTTCAAAAGAACACGACGGATCCCAATGTGGTCGCGAAAGTGGGAAAAGATACTATTACCTATTCCGACCTGGATAAGATTTATCAACCTCAATTAGACCGGCTTTATAACACCCTGGGTGAAGCCCCCAGCGCCGATCAAATCGCCAGCCTGAAAAAACGCTCGCTTGATTCGCTAATTGAAAACTCAATTATGAGTCAAACCGCGAAAAAACTCGGAATAAGCATTTCAGATGAAGAACTAGCAGCTTCCTTGCAGCGCCTATCCTATTTTAAAGATGATAATGGCAAGTTCAGCAAAGACAAATACCTTCAAGTTTTACAGGCCAATCAGATAACGCCGGCCGATTTCGAGTCATCCGAAAGATCGGAAATGCTGTATGAAAAAGTCCGTTCTTCTTTAGCTGATGGCGTCATTTTCACCAATGACGAATTGGCTGATTACAAAAATATGCTGAATCGTGAAATTAAAGTTCAATACCTTTCCCTCAATCCTAAAGATTACGAAAAAACCGCCCAGATAAAAGAAGATGAATTAAAAGATTTTTATGAGAATCACAAAACCGAATTTGATCACCCCGAACGGATGAGAGTCAGACATATTTTACTGTCCGCACAGGGCACATCTAACCCCATGGACACCGACAAAGCCGCTAAAACTCTTGAGGAGTATCGGAATCAGGTGTTATCCGGTAAGGCGACCTTCTCCTCTCTGGCTGAGAAATATTCGCAGGATAACGGTTCTAAAAAACAAGGCGGCGATTTGGGCTGGGTAACCCGGGGTGAAATGGTGAAAGAATTTGAGGACGCCGTATTTTCGGCGAAAAAAGGTGAAGTCACCAAGCCTTTTAAAACCCAATATGGTTATCACATTGCTCAGATTATGGATGTAGAAAAAGAATACAAGAGTACCTTTTCAGAAGTCAGGTCAAAGGTATTGGATGAGTATCAAAAGTTTAAGGCTAATCAAAAAACCATTGAGAACGCCAATCTTTTAGCGGAAAAAATCAAAAACAAGGAAACCCTTTCCCAAGCCGCGAAAGAATTAAATTTGAAGTCGGAAGAAACACCCTGGTTTTCCCTGAATAATAGTATTCCCGGTATTAAAGACTCAAAACAATACAGCCAGGAATTGGCGAGTCTTTATCAAGGAGACTGGGATGGCCCAATGCCCATCAACAACAAAGAATATTTCTTTGAGCTCATCGACGCGCGTTCGGGTAAGAACAATGCTGAAAACATTAACTCGACTATTGAGCAGCAGTTTGCGGCCAATCACCAAAATAGCTGGCTGAAAAACTTCATTGAACAGCAAAAGAAAGTACTGGGAGTCAAAACTTTTTTAAACGGTTGATTTTTACCATTTGTTGAATCACCCACTGAGTGGGAAGGCCCATGACGTTAAAATAGTCGCCTTCCCATTTTTTTATCCAATTGGACGCGGTTGCCTGAATGTCATAAGCTCCCGCTTTGTCATAGGCTTCCTTGGTTTGGACGTATTTTTTGATTTCCCCTAATTCAAGCCGTCGGAAAAACACTGTGGTCTTTTGTGAATGACTTTCCCGGATTCCATGTTTTCCCCAAATCAGGGCGGTTCCCGTCCAGACTTCATGCCTGGTCCCCTGCAATGATTGGATCATTTTAAAAGCTTCTCGGGCATCCTTTGGTTTTCCATAAATTTTATTTTTTTTGACTACCACGGTATCCGCAGCAATTATCGGAAAACGAGAGTAACGCTTGGCCACGGCCAACGCCTTGTACAGGGATAGTCTTTTAACTAACTCGGGGGCGCTCTCTCCGGCCAAGGGGCTTTCATCGACTCCGTGGGGTTTTACCACGCGAAATGAGACGGATAAAAACTGCAAAATCTTTTTACGGCGCGGCGACTGGGAAGCCAGAATAATTTTATTTTGTCGGGTAAGGGACACTGGATTACTTCGAGTAATAAAGCCCAAGAATCATTCCGGCCACACCAAAAATATTTAATAAAATTTTAATCCCAAAAGTTAGAACAATGATCCGCAAGTCAAGTGTGATCGGATTATCAAACCCCAGCGTAAAACCTTGTGTAAAAATGGTATGAAGTATCCCTGTCGGCACCAAAAGCCCCAGCAATTCACCGACGTAACCGCCTAAAACGCCTCCCAAAACAATCATCAAAAACGCGGATCCAGCGTTCTTTGCCATAATACATTCCTTTATTAAATTTTGTGATCACTTGGCGTACTAAGTGTAATTTGAAGTTTTTTGACCGCTTCCTGGGCCGCGATCTGTTCCGCTTCTTTTTTGTTTTTGCCCATACCGGTCGCTAACGTTTTACCGTTCACCACACAGGCGGCCTCAAAATTGCGGTTATGGTCGGGGCCCCATTCGCGGACGATGTCATACCGCGGAGCCAATTTATGCGTCTTTTGATAATACTCTTGGAGAAGGGTTTTATAGTCTTTTTCAATCCGACCCGAAAACACGTTATCTACATCTTCGGCTAACATACCCAAAACAAATTTTTTCACCGGTTCCAAACCACCGACCAAGTAAACAGCTCCAATGACCGCTTCAATGGCATCCGCCAGCAGAGCAGGCCTATGCCGCCCACCGGACTTTTCCTCGCCCTTGCCTAACAAAATATACTGGCTGAGATTAATTTTTTTAGCTTTTTCACTCAAAAGATTCGCGCTCACAATAACGCTTTTGACTTTTGACAATCCACCTTCGGTCACTTCAGGATAAGTCTCAAAGACATGCTGACTAATCACCAAACCCAAAACAGCGTCTCCCAGAAATTCCAATTTTTCATTGTGGTAACCGGCGGGCATTTTACGTTCGTGGGTATAAGACTTGTGGGTGAGCGCTTCGTTTAAAACTTGTCCGTCACCCATGGGAATTTTGAGCGATTTAGTGAAAGCTTTAAGAGCGTCCAACCGCGATTTATCCAAAGGGATTCCCTCTTTGGATTCTTTTTTATTTTTCTTTTTAGGAATTAAACTTTTTAGCAATGAGAGTGACATTATGGCCGCCGAACCCCAGAGAGTTTGAAAGACAGGCAGTAACGGGCTGGACCCGTTTTTGATTAGGAATGTAATCCAAATCACATTCGGGATCAGGAAATTCCTGATTAATGGTCGGGGGCATAACGCCTTCTTGAATAGCCAAAACACAGGCCACAAACTCAACACCGCCGGCCGCACCCAGCAAATGACCAGTGGTGGATTTGGTGGAGGAAATGGCTACTTTTTTAGCTTGGTCACCAAAAACTGTTTTAATCGCCATGGTTTCAAATTTGTCGTTATAAGGCGTTGAGGTTCCATGAGCGTTGATATAGGTAATTCCTTGCGGAGTTAACTTTGCGTCTTTTAAAGCCAATTGCATAGACCGTGCGGCGCCTTCGCCATTTTCAGCTGGAGTAGTCATATGATAAGCGTCAGAGGTCATACCATAACCCACAAGCTCCGCGTAAATTTTAGCTCCACGAGCTTGTGCGTGTTCCAAACTCTCCAAAACCACAATTCCCGCGCCTTCACCCATAACAAAACCAGAACGTTTCATATCAAAGGGACGGCTACCCTGTGCCGGATTATCGTTAAAGTCGCGGCAAAGAGCGTGCATATTGGAAAAACCAGCGTAACCCAATTCGGTAATACAGGCTTCCGCCCCACCGGCAATCACCACATCAGCGTCGCCTTTTTGAATCCAGCGGAAAGCTTCACCAATTCCGTGTGCTCCTGAAGCGCAGGCCGAAACGGTGGCCGTGTTAGGTCCTTGAGCGCCCAGATATATAGAAGTCATACCTGAAGCCATATTAATAATCATCATCGGAATAAGGAACGGAGAGACCCGATCCGGTCCCTTTTCAATCAAACGAGCGTGTTGTTCTACCAACACAGGCAAACCACCAATACCCGAACCAATCAAAACGCCGACCCGGGTTTTGTCTTCTTGGGTCATATCCAATTTAGCGTCCGCAACCGCCTGTAAGCTGGCCGCAACGCCGTATTGAACAAAATAATCCATTTTTTTAACGTCTTTTTTCTCAATACCAAATTGAACCGGATCGAAGTTTTTCACTTCGCCGCCAATTTTACTCGGCACCCTGGATGTATCAAAGCGTGTCAGAAGCGTGATACCGCTGTTGCCATCACAGATATTTTTGAAAAAATCAGTTGGATTATTACCGTTGGGTGTTATGGCTCCCAAACCAGTTATGACCACTCGTTTCAATGGTTCCTCCCGGAACAAACTTTGAGTTACTCGGTAGCCTTAGACTTGATGTAAGTAATCGCGTCGCCGACCGACTTGATCTTCTCGGCGTCTTCGTCAGGAATTTCGATATCGAATTCTTCTTCAAAAGCCATCACTAATTCGACTGTATCCAAAGAATCGGCTCCCAAATCATCAATGAAAGCGGCTTCGGGCTTGACTTGTTCTGGCTCCACTCCCAATTGATCCACAATAATTTCCTTCACCTTATCTTCAATCGCCATTTCTATTACCTCCTCAAAATTTAAAAACATCATAAGCTAAAAACAGCTCTTTGCAACCCTTCTCAAAACCGACCTCTTATATCACCATTCCGCCATCAACGCAAACAACTTGTCCCGTGATATAACGGGAATCGTCGGAAGCGAAAAACGCGACCACATTGGCGATATCAGAAGTTTCGCCCAAAAAACCCAAAGGAATTTCTTTTAGCATCATTTCCTTTGTCTTCTCATCCAAGCTGTGCGTCATATCTGTTTGAATAAATCCAGGCGCGATAGCGTTGCAGGTAATATTACGGCTGGAAAATTCGCGCGCGGTGGTTTTAGTCAGTCCAATCATCCCCGCCTTGCTGGCGGCGTAATTGGCCTGGCCCGCGTTGCCTCGAACACCCACAATTGAAGTAATATTAATAATCTTTCCCTGACGCGCTTTCATCATTTGTTTTACAGTATATTTTGTCATCAAAAACGCGCTTTTGAGATTGGTATTTAAAACATCGTCCCACTCTTGTTCGGACATTCTTAACAAAAGATTATCTTTAGTAATGCCAGCGTTATTCACCAAAATATCTATTTTTCCAAACATTTCTAAAACCACTTTCACGAAGCTTTCTACTTCGGGCCCTTTCGATACATCTACTTTCATCTGAAAAGACTTAACACCCAGTTTTTCGATTTCTAACACCGCTTCTTTAAGCGTAGCTTCATTAGTACCGCAGATAGCAACCATCGCCCCTTCTTGGGCCAATTTGAGCGCAATCCCTTTACCAATGCCTCGGTTGCCGCCTGTAACGATTGCTACCTTATCTTTCAATTTCATTTTGCCTCACTCAAAATTTTTATCGATTCCACATCGCCTGCGTTGGATATAAGAGATTCTTTCGCGATTTTTTTAATCAAACCGTTTAGGACCTTACCGGGACCCACTTCAATAAAATGAGTAAACCCATCTTGATTCATTTTTTCGATAGTCTTGATCCACTGAACTGGAACCATTAATTGCCGTACAAGGCTCTCTTTAATTTTTTCAGGATCGGTCATTTGTACCGAATCAATATCGGAGTAATAAGCAATCTTAGGCGCGGAAAAAGTGATCTTATCCAGTTCCAGTTTAAAAGCATCTGCTGCCGGTTTCATGAGCGAGCTGTGAAAGGGACCGCTGACCGGTAGTTCCATCGCCCTTTTAGCACCCAGCGCTTTGGCTTTTTCGCAAGCCGCCAGTACGGCCGTCTTCTCGCCAGAAATAACAATTTGGCCTGGACAATTGACATTCGCCGGTTCAACCACACCCTGTGACGAAGCCTCCTGACAAGCCTGCGCCACTTTATCTTCATCGAGATTCAAAATAACCGCCATCGTGCCGCGGCCTTTGCCGGCTTCTTCCATCAATTCCCCTCGGCGACGAACCAATTTCACCGCGTCTTCAAAAGAAATAACTTCCGCGGCAACTAAAGCGCTATAGGCGCCTAAGCTGTGGCCCGCAACGGCTTCAAAACCAACCTTGTTTTTCTTCAAAACGGCTAGTGCCGCTAATGCGGTCACTAAAAGAGCCGGCTGGGTTGTGGACGTTTTCTTCAAATCTTCTTCGGGGCCTTCAAAACAAACTTTTGAAAGTGAAAAACCTAAAACCGAGTCTGCTTTTTCAAAAAGCTGTCGACTTTCAGAATAAGTTTCAAAAAGATCTTTTCCCATTCCAACACTTTGAGAGCCCTGCCCCGGGAATACAAACGCTTGTTTCATCGAATCACCATTTCACAATGGACGAGGCCAGGGTCGTTCCGGCTCCAAAAGCCACAAACGCCACGTATTGCCCATCCTTAATTTTCCCGGTTTTAACCGCTTCATCCAAAGCGATGCCCACTGATGCCGCCGAGGTATTGCCGATTTTATCGACATTCACAAAAAGCTTGTCAGGCGTTACCCCCAAACGCTCGCCAATCGCTTGAATAATTCTGTCGTTCGCCTGATGAGGTATCACTAAAGCAATTTGGTCTAATTGAATATTGGCTCTTTTAGCCGCTTCCAAAACCGCTTCAGACATGACTTTGACGGCTATTTTGAAAATTTGCTTCCCGTCCATTTTTAAGGTGTGAAGACGATTTTCAACTGATTCCAAAGAAGATGGGAAACGGCAACCGCCGCCAGGAATCTTCAAAAGATCCGCTTCAGTGCCGTTTGCGGCCATGTATGTGGAAATAATTTCATGTTTTCCTTCGGCTACCGGCGCAATTATCGCGGCTCCCGCTCCATCACCAAACAACACGCAGGTACCCCGATCTTTCCAATCAATGAAAGTCGTCAGCTTTTCAGCGCCAATGAGAAGAATGTTTTTATAGAGCCCGCTTTCGATAAAAGCTCGAGCCACGGACAATCCGTAAACAAAGCCCGAACAGGCTGCCGAAATATCAAAAGCCGCGGCTTGCGGTGCGCCCAATTTGGTTTGGACAAAACACGCTGTGGATGGCGTTGGCATATCGGTGGTAATGGTCGCCACAATAATTAAATCAAGATCAGACGGTTTGAGATTGGCGTTTTCCAGAGCCTTTTGAGCTGCCTTGGTGGCCATATCGGATGTAAATTCATCGTCTGCGGCAAAATGCCGTTCGCGAATACCGGTGCGTGTGACAATCCACTCATCGTTGGTGTCGACTAATTTTTCCATGTCTTTGTTGGTGACGATTTTTTCAGGTAAATAAGACCCTGTTCCTAAAATTCCAGCCCGTATCTTTTGGCTCAATGGGGGTTCCTATTTAGTCTCGGGTTTTTCGACAATCTGACCATGGATATTAATCTGCTCTTTTATGTAACCGTTCATGTCTTTAATCGCACAGCGAACAGCAGCGCGTATGGCGTTTTTAATCGTAAAAGCATCCGATTTTCCGTGAGCGATGAGGCAAAGACCGTCAATGCCTAACAACGGCGCAGCTCCAAACTCTTTCCAATCCACTTTCTTTTTAAAACTTCTAAAAGCCTTTTGCGCGATGAGCCCGCCTATTAAAGAAATTAAATTAGATTTTATTTCTTTTTTGAGCCCGTTCATTACCAACTCACCGGTACTTTCAATAGCTTTTAAGGCAATATTGCCCACAAAGCCATCGCAAACCGTTACATCACAATTACCGTTTATAATATCTCTGCCTTCAACATTTCCGATGTAGTTAAACGGAACCTTTTTGAGCAAAGCCTGGGTCTCAAAAACCAGTTCATTCCCTTTGGTTTCCTCTTCGCCAATCGAAAGAAGTCCAACTCGGGGATCTTTAAAATCGAGAGCTTTACGGGCAAAAGCATCGCCCATCAGGGCAAATTGAAGTAAATGTTTGGCTTTGCTGTCAACGTTGGCGCCAGCGTCCACCAATATGGACACTCCGCTCATACTGGGAACAATGGTGGTAATGGCTGGTCTTAGAACGCCGTCAATCCGTCCGCACATCATGAGGGCCGCCGCCATGGCCGCGCCTGAATTACCAGCGGATACGGTGGCATTTACTTCACCGGTTTTCACTAAACCAGCGCAACGGACAACCGAAGAATCTCGTTTTTGCTTACAAGCCTGGACAGGGCTCTCCGCCATGCCGACAACTTCTCGGGCATCGATGATCGAAATAGATTTTTTAGGGTAATTGCCAGCTTGAGATAGTTCGCGTTCAATATCTTCTTTGCGGCCTACCAAAACCACTTCCAGGTTATGGTCTGCCAAACCGAGAACTTCGGCATCACGAACCGCCATCACCGCCCCAAGAACTGTTTCTTTTGGAGCGTGATCGCCACCCATCGCATCGAGAGCTATTTTCATGGATTTTTTGGTTAAGCGATTTCTACGCTAACAACTTCTTTGCCCTTATAGAATCCGCAGGTAGGACAAACCCGGTGGGGCAATTTAGCGCTTTTGCACTGGGGACAAAGCGAAAGACCTTTCGGTTTGATTTTCCAGTTGGTACGACGCTTATCCCGGCGCTGACGTGAATGCCGCCGTTTAGGATTAGCCATGATCTACCTCCAAAAATAGTTAAGATTCAACGTTTTATTCAATTACAACAATTACTGGGGCTTCCAGTTTTTCAACTTCGACCATCTATCATCCATGGCCGGCCCTGAGCATTGGCACGAATCAACGTTTAAGTCACAACCGCAGACCCCGCAAAGGCCTCGGCAATCTTCCCGGCAAAGGGCCCTCATCGGGACCGAAAGAAGAACTGTCTGCCGGATCTGATCCGCGATATCCAAAATATCGCCATCAAAAAAAACCGTCTCTACCGTTTCATCAGGATTAATTTCCTTATCCTGCTCTTTCGCTTCATCAGCAGCGGGCCGGTAAACCACCTCAAAAAACGACTTATAACTACTCTCAAACTCTTTCAGACAGCGATCGCAGGACAAAAGCATCTTGCCCTGTATCCACCCTTTTGCCGAAACCACATCGTCGCATTTGGAAAGCTGGCAAAACACTTCCAACGGCGCCGGATTCAACTCGGGGGTAAGATCCACCCCAAGAACCTGGGGTAAGCCTTGTTCTTGGATAACCACATCTTCTTGTTCAAGAGAGCGCAATTCCACCTTCAACATCGTCGCGCTTCCTCCTTCAGACTCATGCAAATTCCAACATTTTAAACATATTACGGCTTAAAAGCTGGAAAAGAATAGGGGGGGATTATAGGAACCGAGCCCTATCAGGTCAAGAAAATACCCTGATTTATAGGGGTTTTGACAGCTATCTTGTTTGGCTGTCATTGCGAGAAATGGCCTCCGAATAGGAGGCTGTTTATGACGAAGCAATCACAGTTTAATACGCCTGTGTTGTTCTCGGTGTTTGCTAAATGCAACTGGGGTTGCTTCGTCGTTACCGAGTCGCTATTCGCGACTCACTCCTCGCAATGACAAAAAATTGGGAAATTATTTAAATTTTTGAAGCGCTTTTTGAACTTCGTGCGGGACGAAACCACTTACATCCCCGCCCAACTTAGCCACTTCTTTGATAGAGCTGGACGACAAGAAAATAAACTTTTCGTTGGGCACTAAAAACACGACTTCGATGTTTTTATGCAAACTGCGGTTAATCAGAGCCATCTGAAACTCGAACTCAAAGTCGGATACGGCTCGCAATCCCCTAAAGATAATGTTGGCTTTGATTTCTTTGGCATAATTCACCAAAAGACCGTTGAAAGACGAAATAACTACTTTTGGCAGATGTTTGGTGGTTTTCTTGAGTAATTCCACCCTCTCTTCAATCGAGAAAAGCGAGTTTTTAGAGGGATTGGCCACGACCGCCACATGCAGTTCATCACAAATTTTAAAGGCTCTTTCGGCGATGTCTAAGTGACCGTTGGTCACAGGATCAAACGAGCCGGGGTAAAGACCGATAATTTTTTTATTCGCCATGTTTTTTTCCGTTAGAGCTTCAAGTAAAAGTCAAAAACATCTTAAACCACCAAGACACCAAGGGCACCAAGTAAATCTTCAAATGTTTAAACCAAAATCTTTGTTTTTGTCTTCCTTGGTGTACTTGGTGCCCTTGGTGGTTAAATCTTTTTATCAGGTGAAGAATAGTGAAACAAGGTTAAGTAAGTATCCCCATATTTTTTCTGACGAACCATGGGGTAAGGAAAATCCGGCATTAAATCCGTATCGTCACTGCCGTGCTCCACGGCAAAAATCCCGCCTTCTTTGAGGATGGGATATTCCACCAACAAATGCTGAAGCCGCTTCAACACGCCCTTTTCATAGGGTGGATCGGCCAAGAGAATATCAAACTTTTTCCCTTCCTGATGAAGCAAAAAGAAAGCCTTGGAAACATCATGGGGTATCACCCGAACACCGCTTTTTAAATCGCGCGGATTCAGGCCGAAAGTTTGAAGATTTTCGCTAATTAGCTTCAGCCCTTCGGAACTTTTATCCACCAAAATCACTTCACTCGCCCCACGGCTTAACGCTTCGATGCCCAAGTTCCCCGTGCCCGAATAAAAATCCACCACCGTGCAATCCATAACGGGTTCGAGCATGTTGAAAAGCGCACCCTTCACCTTGTCGGAGGTCGGGCGAATTTTCATGTTGGAAGGGGCTTTGACTGCCCGGCTTTTATATTTACCAGCGATGACTCGCATATAATATTCCTAATTATTAATCACTCTATAATTTAACTAGGGTGCGTAAAGCTCACGATGTTTTTTAAAATGTTCATTGAATCGCTCCGTAATCTCTTTATCTGTTGTAGTTGTGTAATATATTTTATTTAATTTATTATCTTTATCACCAATTGATTCGTCGAATTCATTGAATTCGTTGCGAGCTTTCTCTAATAGATCTGCTGTTCCCGAAAAGCCAAAGTATCGGTATCCTTTACAAGCCTCTTTAAATTGGTCGGAAGATAGACATTCAACAATCCCATGATAAACACCGCCATTACATATATAGTTGTGTGCAAGTAAAAGTGCGCCAAGCGCAACATCGCCTTCCTTCAACCCGTCTGTTTTTTTAATTCCAAAATAACAGGCTCGATTCCAAACAGTTCTTTCGTCGTCAGTCATCGGAATCTCTCCAATTTAAATTGAACTCATTATTCAACTGATGAAATCTGTGCCAAATCCAACAAAGATTGAATCTTAGTCAATAAGCTGTCCCTAAGATTCTTTTGTTCTTCCGAAGTCAGTTTCAGGTCTTTGTCGAAGATGGTCAAAGCCATTTTGCTGGCTTCTTCCTCCACTACCTCATTATTGGCTGGCTGGTCGCCTTTGGGTAGCCCGGCTGGGCTGGACAGGCCTCGATCCTGCTCTAAGCCCATCTCCCCACCCCGGCCTAGAACCCGCCTTCGGGGGGTAACCCGACTTTTTTGGGAATTTCCCAAAAACTACCTGTCTTCCGGATCGGTGTTTATGCCGTCGGCATAAAACCACCCCCTATCTACCGCCAGGTTGTCAGATTCTGACACCTTAATGAGTCAAAAGGGTTGCCTACCGGCCACTTTTCAAAAACCCCATATTTTGAGTGGTCAAGCTTTGACCTCTAATTGGAAGAATGGTCCTCCGCCTTATGCAGACTGCATAAGGGGCCGGTCCGACTTGTACGGATTCCGTACAAGCCCCCTTAAATTTTATTATTTCCCTTATTTTTCAAATTCCGATTCGGAACAAGTCCCCCCCATCCGGCAGGTGCCGGGGCCCCAATGGGCCAGGTTGGAATGGTCATTTCCCAAATACCCCAAATTCCCTTATTTAGCTTGTTCGGATTCCGAACAAGTCCTCCCCGTTTTGACTCAGTGTAAGGTAGGTTATGACGCAAAGTCCTGGATGGCCTCAGGCAGGTCCAACCTTCACCAGGCCGAAACCTGCCTCCGGGGCGGGTTAGGGACGGCTATAACGGTAGGCTCGATGCCCGAACTAAGAAATCTGGGCCAAATCCAGCAAAGGCTGAAACTTAGCCATCAGGCTCTCCCTGAGGTTCCTATGTTCTTCCCAAGTCAGTTTCGGGTCCTTCTCCAGGATGGTCATAGCCATCTTGCGGGCTTCTTCGACCACATCAATATCCTTCTTCAAATCGACTATCCCGCCCTCCCGGCGGCCTGACTGGGCGACCCCAAAAATTTCACCCGGCCCCCGCATTTTCAGGTCAAACTCCGACAGCTTAAACCCATCCAGAGTGGAAGCCATGATCTTCATGCGTTCAATGGCATCGCTGGAAATAACCGGAGAAGTCAGCAAGAAGCAAAATGACTGCTTGGCGCCCCGGCCTACCCTTCCCCGCAACTGATGAAGCTGGGCCAGGCCGAACCTTTCGGCGTGTTCAACCACCATGATGGTGGCGTTGGCTACGTCCACCCCCACCTCCACCACGGTGGTGGAGACTAAAATTTGAATTTTGTTCTGGGCGAAGTCTTTCATGACCGAATCTTTTTCTTCTTTTTTCATCTTGCCGTGGATAAGTCCCACTTTAAACCCATGAAAGACTTCTTTTTGAAAATGCTGATGCATTTGAACAGCGGACTTTAAGAAATTTTTGGATTCATCCACCACGGGAAAAACCCAAAAAACCTGTTCACCCTGAAGCACCCGTTCTTTTGCGAATTGATATACCGTTTCTTTTTGGCTTTCACTTTTCCAAGTGGTTTTAATGGCTTTGCGGCCTTTGGGAAATTCGTCGAGGATGGATAAATCCGTATCGCCATATTCAGTCAAAACCAAAGCCCTAGGGAAAGGCGTGGCGGTCATCATTAAACAATCCGGCCATTTGCCTTTTTCTTCTAACGCGGCCCTTTGCATGACCCCAAATTTATGGCGCTCATCTATTACCAAAAATCCAAGATTTTTAAACTTCACACCCTCTTCAAGCAAAGCATGAGTACCAATAATTAAGTCGGTCGTTCCATTTTCCAACGATTCCAAAACTTCCCGCTTGGGCTTGGCCTTCATATCACTGGTCAACAAGGCAGTCTTGAGCCCCAGCGGTTCCAGTAGACGAGTTAAGTTTTGATAATGCTGTTGGGATAAAATTTCGGTCGGAGCCATAAAGGCGCTTTGAATGCCCGAATCCGCAGCGTAAAGAAAAGAAATAGCCGCCACCAAAGTTTTGCCACTGCCCACATCGCCTTGCAAAAGGCGGTTCATGGGATAGGTCTTGGCTAAATTTTCCCGAATTTCTTTTAAAACTTTTTTTTGGGCGTTGGTTAATTGATAAGGAATCGATTTTCTAAACTGAAGTATTTTTTCACCTTCGAATAAATACTTTCTACCCTTTTCCCGTTTTTCGATCACCCGGCGTTTGGCGATCAGAAAAAACTGAAGGGTCAGCAACTCTTCAAAAGCCAAACGTTTTCTAGCGGACTCGTACAATTCCAAACTGGTAGGCCGGTGAATTTCATTCACAGCCTCCACCAAACTTAACTTGCTAAAAGTCGTGGTGAAGTTTTTACTCTGAGGCAGTAAATTCAAATACTGGTCTAAAACATTATTCAGCAGGCTTCGCCAAAAAACCTGGGTCAAGGTAGGGGTCGAGGGATAAAAGACCAGCACCTTCCCCGCCTGAATGTCCTGCATTTCCTGATCAGTTAAAAACTCAAAAGTTTCGGCCCGGCCAACGACCTGTTTGCCCCATTTGGATATCTGCGGGGTTTCGTGCAGTAAAACCCACCGGCCATTTTGAAGTTCTTTGCGAAGATAGGGCCGGTTAAACCAAACCCAGCTCAAGTGTCCGCTACCATCCTCGATAACCACTTTAAGCACGCCCCTTGGGCCTCTTGCCACTTCAGAGATACCGTTTATACGGCCCAAGATAAAGTAAGGTTCTTCTCGGTTGGAACATTGGGAAATAGGAGTCAAAAGCGACTTGTGAACCGCCCATTTGGGGGCGTATTTCAACAAATCATCAGCCGTTTTTAACTTGGTCAGTTGAAAGGCCCGCAACTTGTCGGGCGGTACTAACTGGATAATCAAATCCGATAATTGAGATTTGCTTTTAGGGCTAACGGGCTTGGGCTTCAGGGGCAGATCAGCCACTAAGGTTTTGATTTGTTCTTGGGTTTTCTTAACCAAATCCCGTCGTTCAACAGGCGAAAGCGTCATGTACTGGCTGAATTCTTTTTTGACCTGTTTGAGAGACGCTTGAAAATTTTTGGAAGAACTCGTCTTGTCCAACTCGCCAATAATCCGGTCGCAGCCCTTGGCGATAAACCGGTCCAACCCGCCAACCACGGACCGGTTGAGAAATTCCTGTTTTTCCTCGAGCTGAAGGGGCTTTAACCAAGCTTCAATTTGTTCCCTAACCGAGAGCATTTGAGAGGGCCGCCTGAGGAAGAATGGGTCAACGGGCGCATCATAGCATTCAAAACCTTTAAAAGAGGCCATTTAGGGGGTGAAAAAGCTTGTTTATCGTTAAATTAATTGCTTATAATGCGCGTCCAGTTTCAAAAAAAGAGGAGTATTTTCATGGCTCAAGTTTGTGACATTTGTGCAAGAGGCCCGATTAAGGCCCGTAAGATTACCCGCCGCGGTAAACCCAAAAAGACAGGCGGTATCGGGTTAAACATCACCGGTATTCATTTGCGCCGTCAGATGGTGAATCTTCAATCCATCCGCGCGATCATTAACGGCAAACCCCAGCGTGTTTTGGTCTGCACCCGTTGCTTACGTTCAGGCAAAGTGCAAAAACGCCCGGCAGTCCGCAAAGTCGCTAAGACCGCTTAAGTTTAACCTTACAAAAAAAGCCGACAGTCTCAGGTGAGACTGTCGGCTTTTTTATTGTCTATCTGTTTAGATTAGCGAAGAGCTCTGCCGAGGTACTGCCAGGTAGAACCCTTTAAGACCCACACAAAAGTCTCACTTGAAAAACCAGTCACATTGCCCTGGCGAAAAGCCCAGTTGATTTTGACTTTAGCCGTTTTATCGTCTTCCCAGGCCATGGAAGCAATATCCCCGCCCGTTAAAACACTGCCATCCGGCAGGCTTTTCTGAAGATTTTCTTTGAGTTTTCCCGAACTGCCCAAACTGCCGGTCGTCATGGCGTAAACATTGTCCCAATGGGATTGAACCGTGTTATCAATAAAGCTATCCACTTCTTGTTTTAAAGTTTTAGCCAGTTCGTCTTTCTGATCCTGCGTTAAAGCGCAGCCGCCGGCAAATAAAACACATGCCATTAAAAATCCCAAAAGAACATTTTTTTTCATATCAACCTCTTAATGTTTAAAAACATCTTTCTCTAATTGAGCGATTTTAGCCATCCGGCGTTCATGACGATCAACATGCGTAAATGGAGTTTTAAGCCAAATATCGGCGATCTTCAAATTGGTTTCTAACGGCAATTCACGCCCTGCCAAAGACAGAACATTGGAATCATGGTGTTCTCTAGTAGCTTGAGCCATTTTTTCAGTAAAAGCCAAAGCGGCGCGGACACCTGAAAATTTATTGGCCACAATGGACATGCCAATACCGTTACCACAAATGACAATGCCTCTGTCCGCCTGATGATCCGCCACAGCCTTCGCCACTTTTTCGCCAAAAACGGGATAATCGCTGGACTCAGCGTTATAGGCTCCCACATCCTCCACTGTATGCCCTTCTTGTTTAAGATGCCGAACCAGGGCCTCTTTGAGCTCGAACCCCGCGTGATCGGCACCAATGGTAATTTTCATACTTTCCTCTCGGTCATTTTACGCCTGAAGCTTTTCTTTCGATCTCAGCAAGTATCCTTCAATTTGCGTCAAAATTTTCCTGTAAACTTCGATGGATTGTCCCACAGGATCTTCAACATCCTCAATACCATTTCCCGCAAAATCCGATAAAAGACATACCTTATCCGCCAATTGCGGCATTTTCCGAAGAATGGACTCTTTGTGTTTATCTGTCATGGTCAAAATCAGGGTGCTTTCCAAAACCAGTGTTTTGCTCAAGGGCTGGCTTTGGTGGATTGAAATGTCAATTCCCTTTTCCTGACAAGCTTCCACCGCTTCAGGAGTAGCTGGAACCCCGTTAAAGGCCGCTAATCCGGCGGATTGAACTTCCAATGGCCATTGGTTGTTTTTGGCCATTTTTTTAAGCAATCCTTCGGCCATGGGACTTCGACAGATGTTACCCGTGCAAACAAAAAGAACTTTTTGAGGCATTAATTGTCCCTCAGACGATTAACCTTGAACCAACTGTGCCACCAGCCGTTCCACTCGGGCAACCTCTTCTTGCGAAACACAGCCGGTCCGAACGATGTTGTATTGTTTGCGGTCAAACTTGACCACCGCCGTTTCACCACCCAGGGGACAATTACCCGCATCAATGGCGGCGTCAACCTGTTCCAGAATTTCAGAAGCAACTTCCTCAAAACGAACCGGGCTATTGCTGCCCGAAAGATTCGCGCTGGACACCGCCAGGGTATCTCCCACATTACGAAGTAGTTCTAAGGCGATGCCGTGATCGGGGCAGCGAAGCGCCACTGTTCCATCCGGGCCAACGCCTCCCTGGGCCATATGAACACGAGCCCGGGTAATTAAAGTCCAGGGTCCTGGCCATATTTTTTTGAGAATATCCAGGTCTTTATCCCTGAAATCGGCGATTTCCAAAGCCACTTCCGGACGGGAAATAAGGATCGAAAGCGATTGATTAAGAGGGCGATCCTTAATTTTAAATATTCTTTTAAGCGCGTCCGGCTGCTTCACCGAGCAGCCAATATCGTAAACCGTATCCGTTGGAAAAACCGCTAAGCCACCTTCTTTAATGACTTTAGCGACTTCCAAAAGATTGGCTTGAGAATAAGGTAAAGCTTTATTGGTTTTCTCGTTCACGATGATTCCATTTCAAATCGATTCCAAACATCTAAACAACCTAACGGCACAATTTTGCCAAAAAATCGGCTTTTTTTCAGCACTAAACAGCATTTTAACAGGTTTTTGAAAAACCATTTTCGACACCCTGTTAGCGGTTCAGAGCCCGCCATCCAATGTCTCTGCGATAATGGGCACCGTCCATTTGAATCGCCCTTACTCCTTGATAAGCTGTTTCAATCGCTTTTTCAATGGTATCTCCAATGCCGGTAACGCAAAGAACCCGACCGCCATTACTTACAATTTTACCATTTGTTTGGGTGGTTCCGGCGTGAAAGACAAAGGTATCGGGATATTGGGCAGCCGTTTCCAGCCCTTCGATCACTTTCCCTTTTGGATAAGATCCAGGATAACCCTCGGACGCCATAACCACACAAGCCGTGGGACGCTCGTCCCATTCGATTTTGATTTTATTCAACTCACCTTTAGCCACTGCCAGACAAACTTCCACAAAATCCGTTTTTAAACGGGGCAAAACCACCTGAGTTTCGGGATCGCCAAAACGGCAGTTGTATTCAATGACCTTTGGTCCCTCCGCCGTAATCATGAGTCCGGCATAAAGAACACCTTTATAAATAATCCCCCTGTTTCTCAACGCCTTAACCGTGGGTTTGAGAATTTTTTCCAATATTTGCTTGTTCATTTCGGGTGTTACAACAGGCGCCGGCGAATAGGCGCCCATGCCGCCCGTATTGGGCCCTTTATCCCCGTCAAAAACCCTTTTATGGTCTTGAGCGCTCACCATAGGGATCACAGTTTCGCCGTCGACAAAAGCCAAAATAGAAGCTTCTTCGCCATCTAAAAACTCCTCAATAACGACCTTAGCGCCCGCTTCGCCAAAAACCTTTTTGTCCATCGCTTCTTCCACCGCTAATTGGGCCTGTTCCAAGGTTTCACAAACCGTAACGCCTTTACCCGCGGCCAACCCATCCACCTTAACCACAATGGGGATTTTCTGTTTTTTGAGGTAATCCTGCGCTTTTAAGGAGTCCGTAAAAGTAACCGACCTGGCCGTGGGTATAAGGCTGCTCAAGAGAATCTGCTTGGTGAAATCCTTACTCGCTTCCATTTGAGCCCCGTCTTTGGTGGGGCCAAAAACCAAAAAGCCTTCTTTTAGAAGTTCGTCCGCTAACCCCATGGCCAGCGGCGTTTCAGGACCAATAATCACCAAACCGGGGTTGTAGGTTTTGGCCCAATGGACCAAACCCGAAATATCATCCGACATGATATCGACTAACTCAGCGAGAGAAGCGATACCTGCATTACCAGGAGCGCAAAAGAGTTTTGATTTGTGACGGGATTTGGCCAGGGACCAGCAGATCGCGTGTTCCCTTCCTCCCGAACCGACTACCAAAATATCCATTTCGATCTCCCTCAACCCATCAATGTTTAAAGTGTCGGTAGCCGGTTAGTATCATCGGAATATTATGCTGATTAGCGGCATCAATGACTTCCTGATCCCTTACGCTTCCGCCGGTTTGAATAATCGCGGCGATGCCAGCCTTCGCGCAGGCATCCACCGAATCGCGGAAAGGCAGCAAAGCGTCCGAGGCCATCACGCTTCCCTTGGCTTTATCGCCTGCTTGTTTTATCGCGATCTCCAATGAACCCACTCGGTTCATCTGACCTGCGCCCACTCCGATGGAAACTCCGTCTTTTACCAACACAATGGCGTTGGATTTAATATGTTTCACCAAGCGCCAGCCGAAATCCATATCCTCCATCAACTTGGGACCTGGTTGTTTAGACGTTATAACTTTATGAAGTGATTTGTCTTCGGCGGCTTGATCAAATTCCTGAACTAAGAAACCGCCCTCCACCCGGCGCAAATGGTAACCCGGCACATTTTCCAAATGAGACCCCAAACCTTCCACAGTCATAACCCGCAAGTTTTTACGAGCTTCAAATAATTTAAGCGCGCCCGCGTCATAAGAAGGAGCCAGAATGATCTCAAAGAAACTTAACTTTTCTAAAATAGTCCTTGTTGTTGCTTCATCCACCGGTCGATTAACCGCCACAATACCGCCAAATGCCGATAGCGAATCGGCCTCAAAGGCTTTCACAAAGGCATCCGCTACGTCTTTACCAATGGCCGTACCGCAAGCGTTGGTGTGTTTAATGATGGCCACAGCGGGTTTGCTGAATTCCTTCACCAGGGCCAGCGCAGCGTCCGCGTCCATAATGTTGTTGTACGAAAGCTCTTTGCCCTGTAACTGCTTGCCGTTAGCGATAGTCGGCAAGTTGTTATTCTTGTCTTTGTAGAAAGCGGCAGGCTGATGGGGATTTTCCCCATAGCGCATTTCCTGAAGTTTCACGCCGGATAATGTGAAAATGTTAGGCCATTTGTTTTCCGAAAGACGGTGATGAAGATATTCATGGATAGTCGCGTCATAACGGGCGGTGTGGCCAAAAGCCTCAATGGCCAACTCTTGGCGTAATTTAAAAGTCGTGGCTCCATTGTTTTCTTTGAGTTCTTTGACGACATCCGCGTAGCGGGCTGGCGAAACCACAACCGCCACACTGCGGTAGTTTTTGGAGGCCGAGCGGATCATGGACGGGCCGCCGATATCAATGTTTTCAATAACATCGTGCAACTCAACACCCGGCTTAGCAATAGTGGCTTCAAAGGGATAAAGATTCACTACCACAATATCGATAGGTTTGATGTTGTGTTTGGCGATGGTAGCCATATGTTCAGCGTTATCCCGCAAAGACAATAAACCGCCATGTACCACCGGATGCAGGGTTTTTACCCGGCCATCCAGCATTTCGGGAAAGCCTGTAATTTCTGAAATGTCAAAAACCTTTAAACCGGCGTCTTTAAGAGTTTTCGAAGTTCCACCTGTGGATATCAACTCCACTCCATGGGCAGACAGTTCCTTGGCAAAATCAACCAGCCCTGTTTTGTCCGACACACTAATAAGGGCTCTTTGGATTTTCACTTTATCGTCGGCCATGACTTCTCCTTAAAATAGTATTTTGACTCGGTCATCCGAGACTTTAATTTTTTTATCGCAAAACAACCGGACCGCCTCGGGATAAATTTGATGCTCCACTTTCAAAACCCGCTCCGCTAACGTTTGCGGTGTGTCATTCGGCAGAACTTTCACGTTGCCTTGCAAAATAATGGGCCCCGCGTCCACACCTTCCGTCACAAAATGAACCGTCGCGCCTGATTCTTTTTCTTTCGCTTTAACTACCGCTTCGTGAACATGGTGACCATACATGCCCTCTCCTCCAAACTTCGGAAGAAGTGCGGGATGAATATTCATCATTTTGTAGAGATAAGGCCGAATGAGAACGGGCGTGATGATTCGCATATAACCCGCGAGGCAGATCAGATCAATTTTTTTGGCCAGGCAAAGTTCTAATACTTCTTGATCGTACTCTTCTCGGGTTCCGGGGTATCCCTTACTGGCGATCGCAATCGATTCGATCCGGTGCTTCTCAGAACGTTCCAGTGCCCCGCAATCAGGTACATTGGAGAAAACCAGACCTATTTTACCCTTAAAAAGGCCGTTTTCATGGGCATCCAGGAGGGCTTGAAGGTTGCTGCCGCCTCCGGAAGCAAAAACCGCGATTTTAATCACTGACGGGCCTTTCCGTAAGGCCGATGAAGAAGTGGGAAGAGTGAAGTAATCGGCTAAGTTTTTTAAGAAAAATTTTAAGCGAACTCAACGCCTTTTTGACCGGCAACCACTTCACCAATGATCAAAGGTTCAGCGCCATTTTGTTTCAGTTCAGACAATACTTTGTCGGTATTTTCTTTACTCACAATTAAAACCATTCCGATACCCATATTCAAGGAGCGATGAGCTTCAAACTCAGTGAGATTGGCCGTTTTAACCATCCATTGAATGACCGGTAAAACTTTCCAGGAACCTCGTTTAAAACGGATACGGCAGCCGTCTGGCAGAACCCGGGGAGGATTATCAATCAATCCACCGCCCGTAATATGGGCCATGGCGTTGACTTGAACCTTGTCCAGGATGGGATAAATTTCGGAGTAATAGCTTTTATGAGGAATCAGAAAAGCATCGCCAACAGACATTCCATTAAGCTCCGGAAGCGTGTCGGTGTACTTCAATCCGGAAACCTCAACCAACTTGCGGGCCAAAGAATAGCCGTTGGTGTGAAGCGAAACCGACGGTAATCCGATGCAAATGTCTCCCGGTTTCACATTTTGACCGCGGATGATTTTATCTTTCTCAACGACTCCCACAATGGTTCCGGCGATGTCGTAATCCCCTTCTTTATAGACCGAAGGCATTTCAGCGGTTTCGCCGCCAATCAGAACCAGCCCTACCTTGGTGCATTCCTCAACCATGCCGGACACAATTTGCTCAACAACCGAGACATCCAATTTTCCAGCCGCCAGATAATCCAAAAAGAAAAGCGGCTTGGCGCCCTGGACTAAAATATCGTTGATAGAATGGCCGACAATGTCCTGACCTAACCCTTTGTATTTTTTTAACGCTACACCGATCTGGGTTTTCGTGCCAACGCCGTCGGTCGAGGAAACTAAAACAGGCTTTTTGTATTTCGTTGTATCAAATTCAAATAAACCGCCAAAAAGACCTATGTCAGCTAAAACCGCCGAATTAAAGGTTTTTTTAACAAGACCCTTAATCCGTTGAACCGATTCGTTGCCTTTTTCAATATTAACGCCAGCGTCTTCGTAGCTGATTTGACTCAAGGAAACCCTCCAAGGGTGTTCGAAATTTCGTGCCTATCGTAAGGGTACCTCTAGGCAAGAACAAGCATTAAAAAAGAGTATGAACCGGTTTATAAATAGATTTCATGTATACAAATCAAGAAGCGCTGGCTAAATTAATCTCATCTCTTTCCTGAGGAATATCCGTGTCCGATAAAGCACGCTGGGCCGGCATCTATCTTTTAATTTGCGCGATTCCGCTCTTTATTTATTTTCTTCCTCCTCTAAGCCCGGAAATCATGTCGCACAAGATGTTCACCAATTTTCTAGTTTTGGTACCTTATTTAGGCCTTTTCCTCATCGCTATTTTAGGCTGGCAAATCAACCAAACCCGCGTTTTTTGGTCCTCCCTTTTACTGGTCGGGCTTTACCACTTTTTCATTCACTCTTCAGAGTTTTTCGAACAATCAATCACTCGGGCGAGGAGTATCGAGATCATTACCGTTTCTTATCCTTTGGCCATATCCATTATTTATGTCATGCGCGAAAGCCAGTTATGGAGCGATAAAAGTTTAACCCGCGTTCTACTGGGATTATGGCCTTTTCTTATTTTCACGGGTCTTTATAACTGGGCGCCCGCTATCTATCAAAATCTTTTCTTCTGGTCGCCTTCCAATACAGCCCAATTATTTCACATCCCCACCCTTACTATTTTGGCTTACGCTGTTTTTTTACTGGTTGTTATTTTCGAACCGGATTCAAAACCAAAATCTTATTTAATTGCTTTGGCCACTACTACCATACCTTTTCTTTTCTGCGCTCAAATCAGTTTGATTACCAACGACTCCCCTACTAATACATTTAAAAACTTTAACCTGATTATGGCCTTTAGCATCACGACCGGCATTCTGCTTCACGCTATTTTGAGGCTCTACTGGCAAAAAGTTTACTTGGATATATTGACCGAAATTCCAAATCGTCAGGCGCTCAACGAAAGGCTCATGACCCTGCAACACCCCTATGCCTTGGCTATGATTGACATTGATCACTTTAAAAAATTTAACGATGTTTACGGACACGCCGAAGGAGACAATGTTCTTCGACTGGTTGCCTTAACGTTAAAAGAGCACTTGGAGCAAAACGTGTACCGTTATGGGGGTGAAGAATTTTGTGCAGTTTTCACCGACGCACAGGCAAAAGGCGCGCACATACATATGGAGCAGACCAGACGAACACTTGAAAAAAGAGAGTTTTTATTAAGAGTACAGGATCGGGAAAAGCCGAACTTCATCAAAGAATTAACCCAAAAGACTTCGCTCAAACCCGAAAAAGGCGTTCAAATTCATATTAGTGTAGGTGTAGCCTATTCTAATCCAAAAACGAAAAGCCACGAGGATGTTATTCATTCGGCGGATAAGGCTCTTTATAAGGCAAAAGAAAAAGGACGAAATCAGGTAGTTTCGTCGGAAGAATCCTAGCACTTTGGCTCAAGGCTGTACTTTTCGGTTTCCATGTCAAAAGG
>Ga0206829_10132_pt2 | contig 27552 bp, 23 predicted proteins | sample Alteio_BWOrgCont_75_FD_152862 | JGI IMG/M metagenome (GOLD analysis project Ga0206829, IMG submission 152862) | Enriched cells from forest soil in Barre Woods Harvard Forest LTER site, Petersham, Massachusetts, United States -... | ecosystem: Environmental > Terrestrial > Soil > Temperate forest >... | reverse complement strand
CAAAGTAGGCGGCGCCCAAGCTATTGCGGCGATGGCTTACGGAACCGAAACCATTCCAAAAGTGGATAAAATTTTTGGACCTGGAAATTCGTGGGTCACAGAGGCTAAACTTCAAGTTTCCTCGGATCCTCTGGGTGCGGTATGTGATATTCCAGCAGGCCCGTCCGAAGTGATGGTGATTGCAGATCAAACTGCAAATCCAGCTTTTATTGCGGCGGATCTTTTGTCACAAGCCGAACACGGTCGGGATTCTCAGGTGATTTTGCTGAGTGATTCAAAGTCTCTCCTAGAGAAGGTCTCGATCGAAGTCGAAATGCAATTGTCTGTGCTTCCTCGCCGGGCCATCGCTTCAGAGGTCATTTCTAAGAGCGTTCTGATCGAGGTTTCTGGACTTCAAGAAGCTCTAGAAATTTGTAACGAATATGCTCCAGAGCACTTAATCATCCAGACCCAGAATCCTAGAAAATTGGCAGATCAAGTTGAAAATGCTGGTTCCGTTTTTCTAGGTCCATGGACTCCTGAATCCATGGGGGATTATGCGAGCGGGACTAATCACGTTTTACCGACCTATGGCTTTGCGCGAGCAATTGGGGGACTCACCACAGAGAGTTTTATGAAGTCGATGACTCTTCAGGAACTTTCCTTTGAGGGGCTTAAGGAGTTGGGGCCAATCGTAGAAGAATTAGCGAAGACAGAGACCCTAGATGGACACGCTCGAGCAGTACGTGTTCGCCTCGAAGGGAGGAACCCGTGACGGACCCGCGCCTCTTAGCTAGGCCAGAGATTCTAGCTTTGACACCTTATGAATCAGCTCGGAGCCTTGCTCTTCGGGGGGAAATTTTTCTAGATGCGAACGAGGCACCAGCGAGTCCGTTTCCTGACTCTCGCCTCAATCGCTATCCCGAGCCGCAACCCCTCGCCTTGGTCGAAAGGTTCTCAAGCTACTACGGCGTCAATAGCGAGCAGATGGTGATTACGCGTGGGTCAGACGAGGCAATCGATCTTCTGATGCGTGTTTTTTGTAGGCCTGGATCAGATCAGATTCTTATTTGTCCGCCGACCTACGGGATGTATGAGGTGAGTGCGAAAATTCAAGGGGCAGGAATTATTCGTGTTCCACTTAAGAAAGACGATTTTGCTTTAGACGTAGGCGCAATTGGCGCTGAACTTGCCCGGACTCCTAATCTCAAATTAGTCTTTCTTTGTTCACCGAATAATCCGACCGGAGGTGTCTTTCCTCGTGAAGCCTTAAATGCAGTTTGTAGACTTGCCGATGGCAAAGCCCTAGTGGTTGTCGATGAGGCCTATGGTGAGTTTTCGGGCGACTCAATGATTCAAAGTGTACCGAGCTATCCTCATTTAGTTGTCCTGCGGACACTATCCAAGGCTTGGGCTTTAGCAGGAGTACGCTGTGGCGTGGCTATTGGGCAAAAGCCATTGATCGATCTTCTTCAGAAGGTACGCCCCCCTTATCCGCTGAGTGCCCCGGCCGTTCAAACAGCACTTCAAGGAACGGATACACAAGGGCTTCAGCTTCTAAAGGAGAGAATTGCCGAGATCCAAAGCGAGAGAGAAAAGCTCCGCGAGGAACTTCTTCAATTGAAAGAAGTGAGAACGGTTTTCCCGTCGAACGCGAATTTTCTACTCGTGCGATTTGAAAAGTCTGGCCAGGTTTTTGAGGCCCTCCGAGCCCGAGGAACCATTTTGAGGGATCGGAGTCGAGAGCTTGGCCTAGAAGGCTGCATCCGAATCACAGTAGGGAGTCCGCCTGAGAATCGGATCTTAATCTCTCAAATCAGAGAGGCGACTCGGGAGGTTGGAACATCATGAGCGAGCAAAAGTATTTATTTTTAGATCGAGATGGAACCCTTATCGAGGAACCAGCGGATTTTCAAATCGACTCTGTAGAGAAGTTTCGTCTTTTAGAAGGCGTGATTCCGGCACTTCTGGAGCTTAAGAGGGCTGGCTATCGCTTCGTCATGGTGAGTAATCAGGATGGACTAGGCACCCAAAAGTACCCTCAGGCGAGCTTTGATCAAATTCAGACTTTGCTTCTTCAGATTCTGACCTCCCAAGGAATTGAATTTGAATCGATTTTGATTTGTCCTCATTTTGAAAAGGATCGCTGCTTTTGCCGTAAGCCTCAATTGGGCATGGTGAAAGACTATCTATCTCTTCCCCAACTCGACCGAACCCGATCCTATGTGATTGGCGATCGAGTGACCGATCTTATTTTGGCGGAGAACATGGGAATCGCAGGAATTCAGATCACCCCTGAAAACAATTGGAGACGAATTACACAGCAACTCTTGGGTCACTGCAGACAAGGTTCTTGCAATAGAAAAACCAAGGAAACAGAAATTCAGACTCAAGTCATACTTGATTCCAGCGGGTCGAGCCCCCGAAGTCAAAAAATCTCGACTGGCATTGGCTTTCTGGATCACATGCTAGAACAGCTGAGCTATCACGGCGGATTGAGTACTTCGATTCAGGTCAAAGGAGACCTGCATATTGATGACCATCACACGGTAGAAGACACTGCCATCACACTGGGAGCTGCAATTAAGAAGGCTTTGGGTGACAAAACCGGCATCGAGCGGTTCGGCTTTCTGCTTCCCATGGACGACTCGTTGGCTCAAGTCGCTCTCGATCTCTCAGGAAGAAGTTTTTTCCGGTTTGAAGGAAAATTCACCCGAGAATCCATCAACGGCTTAGCCACTGAGATGGTTCCGCATTTTTTCAGGAGCTTCTCGGAGAGTTTGGGTGCGAACCTTCATATCAAAGTGGAGGGCGAGAATACCCATCACCAAATTGAAGCCGTGTTCAAAGCGGTAGGAAGAGCTCTTCGAATGGCGACTCAGGTCTCGCAATCTGGCTTAACTCCCTCCACCAAGGGGGTCCTATGATTGCCGTCCTGAATACCCGAATTGCGAATGCATCCTCGGTGCTTTATGCCCTTGAGAATTTGGGCTATTCGGCCAAGCTTTCGCAAGATCCGGAGGAACTCACTCGAGCGAGTCGAGTCATTTTGCCCGGAGTTGGGACTGCCTCGGCTTTAATGGAGCACATTAAAAACGGTGAGCTCAAGCAATGCCTTCTTGAGCTCAAGGTGCCCGTGCTCGGGATCTGTCTCGGGATGCAGGCCCTTTACGACTTTTCTGAGGAGGGCAATGTCGATTGTCTAGGGGTTTTTGGAGGCTCTGTGAAGAAATTTGTTCCTCGTGTGCCTCTTCCCATTCCGCACATGGGATGGAACCAGGTGAACTCCTTAGGGCAGAGCGCGCTCTTGCGTGGGATTCCTGATGGAACCTATTTTTACTTCGTGCATTCTTTTGTGGCTCCTTTTGGCTCAGAAACTCGGGCTGAAACCGAGTATGGAGGAAGAGTCCCTGCTGTTGTAGAAGGTGGAAATTGGTTTGGAACTCAGTTCCATCCGGAGCGTTCCGGTAAAGCTGGAGAGGTTCTTCTCAAGAACTTTCTCGAAAGGATATGAAGATGCAAATTTATCCAGCGTTAGATCTATTAGACGGACAATGTGTTCGACTTCGCCAAGGAGTTTTCGAAGAAAAGACCATTTACTCGGAGAATCCGGAGGCAGTGATTCAGAAAATGCGGAGCTCAGGAGCAAGGTTTCTTCACCTGGTGGATCTCTCGGGGGCGAAGGATCCAGAAAAGCGTCAAGTTTCTCTGATTCGGGACCTCGTCCAGAAGTCCGGGCTTCAGGTACAAACCGGCGGCGGAATTCGTTCCTATGAAGAGGTTAGAGACCTTTTGGCAACAGGGGTCGATCGAGTGGTCATTGGGAGTCTCGCTTTTCAGAACCCCCAAGGTGTCGTTGGGATTCTCAGGGAGTTCTCTTCTCGACGTATTACTTTGGCGATGGATCTTCACGTATCGGCATCAGGGGACTTGAAGGCCGCAACACAAGGTTGGAAAGATTCTGTTCAGGAAGATGTCTTTGAGACTTTGTCCTTTTTTCAAGCAGCCGGTATCACTCGAATTCTTTGCACGGATATCAGTCGAGACGGAATGCTGAAAGGGCCGAATCTAGGGCTCTATCAGAAGTTGATGGCCCAGTTTCCTGATCTAGAAGTTCAAGCATCGGGCGGAGTTTCATCTCTCCAAGATTTGATTGCTTTGAAGAAGCTAGGGATTCACTCGATCATAGTCGGCAAAGCTCTTTACGAGGGCTGTTTTAGCCTAGAGGAGGCTTTAGCGTTATGCTAGCCAAACGAATCATTGCATGTCTGGATGTCCGCGACGGACAAGTGGTCAAAGGGGTGCAATTTAAGAACCATGAGGTCGTCGGAAGCATTCTGGAGCTCGCTCTCCGCTATCGAGACGAAGGCGCCGATGAGCTAGTCTTTTACGATATTGCTGCAAGTGCAGATGGTCAGAGAGTTTCAAAAAAATGGGTGACCGATGTTGCCAAAATTTTGAACATTCCATTCTGCGTGGCGGGCGGAATCCGAACTTTGGATGATGCCGCTGAGATTCTTCTATCAGGAGCAGATAAAGTTTCGATTAACTCGCCGGCCCTGGAGAAACCGGAATTAATCACGGCATTAGCAAATCGATTTGGGCAGCAGTGCGTGGTGGTAGGTGTGGATTCAAAAACGTTGGATCAAGACTACCAAGTCTACTGCTACACCGGGAGAGACTCTACCAGCAAGAAAGCTCAGCGATCCACTTTGACTTGGCTGAAAGAAGCCCAAGAAAGAGGAGCGGGTGAAATCGTTTTGAACTGCATGGATCGGGACGGGACCGGGCATGGATATGATATTCAGCAGCTCGCTCAGGCGAGGGAGGTAGTTTCAATTCCTCTGGTCGCCTCGGGAGGGGCACGCACCGTTGAGGACTTTGAAATTGTATTCAAAGAGGCGAGAGTGGATGCCGCCTTGGGCGCAAGTGCCTTTCACAAAAAGATGCTTTTGATTCCACAGCTTAAAAATGAACTTCGGAATCGCGGAGTTGAGGTGAGATTATGAAATTAAATTGGAATAAGTCAGAGGGTTTGGTTCCTGCTATCATCCAGGACTCCAAGACCGAAAAGGTATTGATGCTGGGGTACATGAATTCTGAGTCTTTAGAAAAGACCCTAGAATCCAAGAAGGTTGTATTCTTTAGCCGAAGTAGACAATCCCTATGGGTTAAAGGCGAGACGTCTGGGAATTTCTTTCATGTGGTCGATATTCAGCCGGATTGTGATGGGGATGCGCTGCTGGTGAAGGTCACTCCAGAAGGGCCTGCCTGTCACAGAAATACTGAAACGTGCTTTGATGTCTCTCCAGCTATTAGGTTTTTAGAAGGGCTGGAGGAAATTATTGATGAGCGGTTAAAGAATCCGGAAGCGGGTTCCTATGTGGCCAGTCTCAAAGAAAGAGGACTAGATCGCATCGCCCAAAAGGTGGGAGAGGAAGCTGTCGAAACCGTAATTGCATCCAAAAATGGCGATTCAGCCAAGTTTGAGGAAGAGGCAGCGGATCTTCTTTTCCATTTAATGGTGCTGCTCAAATTCAAAAATTCATCTTTAGAAAGGGTGGCTGACCAGCTCAAGGGCCGACACGAGTTGAAAAAACGCCACAGTCATTAGATTTTTTAACTGGGATAGCCCCGTGCCGAGGCTATCCCCGAGTTAGAGATGGAGATGATCTAAAAATCAGCCCTTGTCGCAACATTTGCATAGGTGTCGCCCAAGCGATTTCTTTAGCCCTGCGAGAATGAGGAGACTTGGCCAAACAATACCTACTATGTGTTGACTGATAACTTCGAGGTTTCCTAGTAAGAAAACCAACCCGAACAACACGACCATAAATCCCTTCATTTTGTGGCACATGCAATGGCAGCCGTCGTGAGAGCTATGTGATTTATCAGCGTTTTCCATAATTCCTCCCTTATTTAGAACGTATTAAGCAGATTTAGCTAATATTATAACACAGGTAAATAATAATGCTGCTCGGTTTTAAATGATCTAGGAATTCCAGTGTTTGCTAGCGCCCGGCTATAAAGAAAAAGTGCTTTTTTGGAAAAAACGAATAGACTCTGTAGTTATGAAAAACTGCAAATTTATTCCAAAGTTATTTTTGTGTTTTGTTTTTCTGTCCTTAGCAAATCCGGTCGGAAGCTATGCTTATCATCCGTCCAATTCAAATTCTTATAAATACGATCGAACAGTAGTCGGTGATGATTCTACCGGCCTGGGCATCATGTTAGGTGCACCTACCGGTCTCACTTTGAAGCACTGGTTTTCAGACTCGAACGCTCTTGATTTCGGCTTGGCTTACGCCTTTGCTGACTATTTTGCCCTGATTGGAGACTACCTTTGGCATTTTAGGAGTGCTTTTGGAGGCAAGAATGGCCATCACCTTGTCCCATATCTCGGTATAGGCGGCGCCCTCTTCTTTAATACTTATAATGGCGCTTATGTAAATCAGGGCCTATTCCAACAGAACTGGGGATCTAGCGTTGCATTTGCCGTGAGAATTCCTCTCGGGATGGAGTATTTGATTAACAAACCTCCTTTGGGGATCTTTGCGGAGCTTGTGCCTGGACTTGGAGTAGTTCCAGCTACGTTTGGACTATTTCAAGGTGATATCGGGGCGAGGTTCTACTTCTGAGAAAAACCCTAAAAAGGTAGCCCCTGCCGCAATTTATCTTTGTTGAATTGAAGTAAAGTCTCTACAAACGGAATTTTGTCAAAGAAGTCGGTGGTTACGACATTTAAAATGTATCCGCGCGAATGCCATCCCCGAAGCATTTGAAGGGTTCGGGCTCTTAAGTCAGTACTATACTTGGAGAGGCTGTTTTCCTGCAAAAACGGAGAAGCCCAGTAGGTGTTCTCTACAAAGAAGAACCCTTTTGTAGGAGGGGTGTAGATGAGTTGAGTGTCACTGATCATATCTCCTATGTTGCCTTGAACATGTCGGTCTAGGAAACTTTCCACTCCGTGCAGAGTATAACAATTGGGCCAATAGCCATTGTAGCTGTCTATAAAGATCATGATCGACTTATTTTGACTCCAAAAATCGTTGAAGGTCGCATCTTGGGAGAAATTTAGGATCTGACTGCCAAAATATTGAGTGATGAGCTGGGTGGCACGGCTGGTTTCACTCGTCCCTCCATCTGGGAGAGAACTGGTGTAGTCTGAAGACAGAGTGTATCGCAGGAGAATGATTTCCTTTGGATGGGCAATCGAAAACTTTCGGATATCCTTTAAGACCGTATTCAGAGAAGTCGATACCAGCCCATGGGCAATGACGGCCCTTTGTTTGTCGTCAAAAGCGATTCTTAAATCAAGGTAGCGAATTCCATGTTCAAGCTGCTGGTAAACATTTAGGAACTGAGTTTTCGCCCAAGTTGCTACGAGAGGCTTAGACGTCGCATAGGAAGTACGTTCGCCCGGTTCTGCAGCCGAAATCCATGAAATTCCATAGGAACCAGACTCATGAGTTCCTGGAATTACGACATTTCGGATAGGAGTCTGAGGATAGTTTTTATAGAGCTCGTACATCCAGTCTGCCGTTCCAGCATAAGAACGAAGAGATCCAAGAAGAAAGAGCAGAACAATAATTTTAATTTGGGCCCACACGAGATCGCTTTAGCTAACTATATTCACAGAGTCAAGAACTCACCTTTACATTCGGATTCTTTTCACCTATACCCACCCGGAAAATCCTTTGTGGGGAAGGAAAGGGGGAAGTGTGAGAGGGTTAGTCTTTATTGCGGTCTTGATTTTTGGGCTGGGTTCGGTGGCTCCTGTGCGGGCGTTTTCTGTTTCCGAAGAGGATATCTCGGCAATGGAAGTCCAAGTGCAGACGTTAAAAGAGCAACTGAGCCGGGACAACTTGATAGTCACTCAGCAGCGTTCAATCAATTGCCCGTCTGAAGGTGGCAAATTCAAGGACCTTGCCGATCAGGTCGTTGCCATCAGTCAATCTTTAACAGAAGGCAAATGTTATGAAAAACACGCAGAAACAATAGGCAAGCTCAATCAAATAGCTCAGGACGAAGGTTGGCGATCGAGCTTCGATATGTCGCCTTCTGCGAATGGGTCCTTTATCGATTCAACTTCCACGACCTCGATCAATATTACGAATAATCAGATTCAGAACGTGGAAAACAATAATTCCGTAATGAACGGACTTTTTACGATCGCCAAGGATAAAGATTGCGTAGAATCTCTCAGACGTTCCAATATGCTCTCATCAGTAGCAAGTTCTCTTACAAAACTGGGGACATTCGGACTTTTTCTACCTTCGTCCCTAGGAATTTTTTCAAGTGGCATTCTATTAGCAACCGGAAGCTCTCTTTACATCCTCGACAGGCTGATCCAACCTGAGTTTACTTGGCACGTGCAGCAGGATAGACAGGATTTTGTGGCGCTGACTTGTTCTTTCTATCATCTGCGGACACAGCTTTATAAGCATGGCTTTTTTGACTCTCTTGTCGAAGAGCCAGAAGTGACCTATAAGAAAATTGATACCTCGCTCGAGCAGCTCAAAGCCCTAACAGGAGCGGCTCAGCGTTTTAAAGAGTTCTGGGTTCAGGATCAAGATCTTGCTCTGAACCAGTTTCTTTCGGGGAGGAGCAGAGATGAAGAAAGTACCCGTCTCTTTCAGCTCCTGCAGAAGAGTCTACAACTTTTGGAAAGCAGCGCAGGCAGAGGTGAGAGCCCTATAGATCGGCTAACTGTTTCGGCCTATTTTCTGAAAAGAAGTGAGAATTTTAGAGACTTACTTCCTCATCGTGTCTCAAACGTAGACTTTAGGAGAAAGGTGATTCAAGAAATTGAGGCGGTTGCATTCTTGCCTGCGAAAGAAGTGCAGTCCATGTCCACCCGAGCTTGGCAAATTGGCTTTAACCTCACACTTCAAGAGTTCTTCAAATCTATTTTAGCTGAAAATCTTTCAGACATTGCAGCTGAAATGAAGGAGTATGAGCACGTCCATGCAAATGAGAATGTTGTAGTTCTCCGTGTTAAAAAGCTGCAATCAGAGCTAAGTCAGCTGATTTCGGATTTGGAAATCAAGAGGGAAAATATCAGACGGGCCGAGCTTCGGAGGTCTACGGGATTAGATCATATAGGAGCTAGAAATGAGTACGACATCCATCGCGAGTTTTCGAATATCAGGAAGATCTTGCTGGGCAAAAAAGGATGGAGCTATATCTCGTTTTTGATTTCCGACGCCAAACACCATATTGATAAATTCGACGGCATCTATAATAGTTGGAAGCCGAACTCCGAAAACAAGGGTGAAATGTGTCGCTTAGCTCGGAGCTTGGCTTTGGAGTATGACACTGCCAAATCGGCAGCTGATTTGGCAGAGGACTACCTAAAGACCAATCAGGATCTCTGGAGTGATTATCATTCAAAGGTCGTTGAGTATTTTAGCTTTCTTCCATTGTACTCGAGCTACAAGTATTCGATAGTCAAGGCTTACCGATCATCCGAAAACTCAAAAAAATATATAGCTTCCGGAAGCCTAAGCCTGCTGCGCGAAATCGACTGGTACGGGTTGATCCTTCTTCAAATCAACGGAAAAGCGAGGACAGAGGCAAGGCAAGCCCTAGAAACCTATCGTGCGCAGAACGGTTGTGACTCCATATAGATGTCCAGCAATCATTTTGTGGAGCACCTATGTAGACGCTTGAGCTTCTGAACTGGGCTTGCGAACTTTCTTCTTCGTCTTGCGTGGGCTCAGTTTTTTCTTTTTATTTTGCTTCTGGGTACGCACGTGTCTTGCGGAATCCTTGTGAGTAGGTTCTTTTTCGGGTTCAGCTTCGAGCGATTTCTTTACGTCATCGGAAAGCTCCTTGGCCTTTTCTTGAATTCTCTTTTGAATTTCCCGTCCGAATTCAAGGGGACTGAGCTGAGAACCGTCGTCTTGCCAATCTTTGACGAGAGGGCGAGCCAATCCCTCATCCGAGAAATGGGTAGGGGGAGGCAAAAGGCCTCGATACGGAGGGTGAGGCATCGGAGGGACGAGGTCTAATTTTTTCATCAGTTCGACCAGATCCAATCCCAGCGAGAAAAGGTAATTGTCATAGTTAGCGCTAATGTCAAAACCACCGCCAACGTAGAAGATCCACGGGTTAGCCTGCAATCCAAAAGTAGCGTGGAGACGACTGGGAGTATTGTTTATTCGAGAAATCTCCAAGTAGGTTCCAGCATAGGCAGTGGCCTTAATCAGGCCATAATCTACGAAGTTGTATCCCACTCCCAGACGAGGCATGAAGGTATAGTTTTGCCCCACTAGGATGCTATCATCTCTGAGTAGGGCGGCATTGGGCGAAGGGCCAATTAAAAATGTACTAAAGTCGGCGCGGAAAAATCGATTTGGAATCCACCCGAGTCCCAAGCCGATTCGACTTGGCACTTCGATCGATTGGAAATAGTTCGAGATCCCTGGTGTAGGACCTTGCATACTAAAAGCATAGTGCATGGGGAGAGAGTAGCTGAGTCCCACAAGTAAATGCTGAGGAAGTTGAATAGAAGCCCCTAGCGTACCGCCTATTGCATAAGACTGCTCGGCATAGTTGGCACCTGAGCTGGCTACGGTCATTTTATTCTGAGCCTGGCCAAGTGTTAAACCTAATCCTAAAGCCACACGATTATCCAGAAACACGTGGGCGGCAGACAGTCTAAATTCTCGTACGGAAGTCTGGAGGGCGTAGTTGTCGTTGTTCAGGCTGTAGGTCTGGCCTTCAGTATAGGGGACCACATATCCGAGGCTAAATCCCCATGGGTATCCACTGACAGCAAGGCCCAGGGTATTTCGAAAGGTGGGGTTGTTGCTATTTTGAATATTCCCATCGTAAACAGTGTCTTCGGTAAAGGAAAAATCGGTGTGGTCTAGCGTCATCGCAAGCCCAGCGGGGTTGTCTAGGCCCGAAAAAAAGCTGTTCTCGATTCCCAAAGTTGCTCCAGACATTCCCACGCTTTGGATGTCGCCGTAAGGTGACGTACCGACAACTGTGAAGTTGCGAGTCCTGGTGGAATAGGGCAAAGGATCCGCGGCAAAGGCATTGGAAAGGGCGCCGAGAATCCAAAAGCTCAAAATCAGTTGACTGAGAAACCGATTCGCTGAGTTTTTTGGCACTTTAAAACTATACCCGAAACTTTTTAAAACGCTGCCAAAAAATAATTGCGGAATTTAGGGATACATGAGAAAGGAGCTCGCGTTTTTACCTTGGGGGAGGGAATATTATGAAGGGGAATCTGTTAAAGCAGGTACTAGTAGGTGCCTTTTTCTGGGTGTGTGCTGTTCCTACGGCTTATTCTCATAGTCATCACCATTCAGATGACGATGAATGGTCAGTGGGGGAGCTATCGGAGGCAGACGAGGCGTCCTGTTCTTCTGAGGACTCAGAGGATCATTCGAGCTACTATTCTCAGGCTTATCCGCGAGGAGATTATACCTTTGCTTGGGATGAGGATCGGCACGACACTTCTCGGAAAAAATTTGATCGTGTGGCTGAGGGACTTCGCAACTTGGAGGAGCAGGGATATCGGACCATCTTGGAATTCCCTCCTAGTCACTCCGGAGACGACTATCCCAACGGGGATTTTTACCTTCTTTGGGGAAACTTGGAGCTGAAGTGGAAGTTTGGGGATTTGCAGGCCTTCGGGGATACGTTGAGTGATCTCAATGAAATGGGGTTTCGCATTATCGTGAATTTAAGGGCCTCGGATATCGATGTCAGAGAGGCTGTGACAAATCCTCGGACCGCGGGACTGATTTGGATCAGTCATGGGGATGAAGACGGGGTGGTCTGGGGGGATGATCAAAATGAAATTCACACTACCTCGTTCTATAAGGGTTCTACTCATTCGCTGAAATATGTTGTTTTGAATAACTGCCACAGTGAAGTTTCTAAGCATCACTATGATTTTCGGAAGGGCACACAGATTCATCATTGGCATGGGAAGACGAATCGGAACGAGCTCTTTGCCTACTTTGATGGCGAGGAGTGGAAGGACGATATTTATGAGGCTTTGGGGGTCCAGGTAGACTGATTTTGAACCCTTGACGCTCGGTGTTGTGGCAGGATAGGCTAAAGGAAGCGCGTGTCAAGGGAATCACAATGTTAAAAAGAGAAATCAGTAAGTCCCATTTATTGTTTATTTCATTTGCGGCGATCTTTGGGTCGGGGTGGCTTTTTGCTCCTCTATATGCCGCGCAAATTGCGGGTCCGGCATCTCTGATTGCGTGGGCTCTGGGTGCTCTGATTTCTGCAGTTATTGGAATTACCATGGCAGAAGTCGTGGTGCTTTATCCTCGATCTGGAGGTCTGAGTCAGATTTCTGGGATGACCCATGGAGAGTTTTTATCCCTATTAATTACTCTTTTAAACCTGGTGGTCTTCACTATTCTGCCGGCGATTGAGGTTCGAGCCGTGTTGCAGTATGGCGCTTCTCATTTTCCGGAGCTTGTAAATCCAGATCGTTCATTTTCGATGATGGGATATGGTGTTGCTCTCGCTTTGCTGGCTTTGATTACCTTAGTGAATCTCTATGGAGCTCGGATCACGGCGGCGCTGACTCAGGTGATTGTCTTATTTAAGATTGTGACTCCGGCATTGATCTGCTTTTCCTTTCTGTATGCCATCGGAGGCTCTCGGGCATTTGATCTTGCACGTCTTCTGCCTCAAGAGGCCGGGAGGGGTATTCCTTGGACGCAGGTTTTTCAGGCGATTGCTACGAGCGGGATTATCTTTTCTTTTAATGGATTTAACCAAGCCACGATGTTTGCAGGGGAGGCAAAGAACCCTCAACGGGCCATTCCGTTTGCCATTCTAGGTTCGCTTTTGGCTTCGGGTTTGCTTTATTTGGCGATTCAATATGCATTTTTGATGGCGGTGCCGGCTGAGAGTTTTGCTCATGGGTGGAACAGTTTGACGTTTCCTCACGATGAGGGCCCTTTCGCAGGGCTAGCTATTCTGTTAGGTTTGGGATCTTTGTTGGCTGTGATTTATGCAGATGCGGTCATTTCTCCTCTGGGTACGGCTTTTTCTTACGCAAGTGCTGCCCCTAGAATCCTCTATGGGCTCACGGAGGGCTCCAAGCTGTCGTTCAGTCGGAATCTTTTGAAATTGAATTCTTATGGGATCTCCCCGGTTTTAGTAGGTCTGATTCTGATTGTAGAATGCTTGGCATTTATTTTTCTTCCTTCTCTGAAGGCCATGATTTCTCTTTTGGTTGCTGCATTTGTTCTTTCTTATACTGTTGCACCTGCAAGTTTACTGGCACTTCGAAAGACCCATCCCCAACTGCACCGACCTTTTCGAGTCTTTTGGGCTCCTTTAACCTCGTTTCTATCGGTATTTTTTTCTAATCTCATGGTGTTTTCTTGTGGCTGGGGCGCAGTCCGAAACTTGATCGCAGTGGTACTTGTTTTGGTGGCGATTTTTGGAGTGCAGGTGACCTTGCGCGACCGTTCTGTCTTGTTTGTCAAAATGCGTGGGAGTATTTGGTTTTTTTTCCAGCTCTTTGCTCTCGGCGGCCTGGCTTATTCAGATCATCAATCCCAGCTCCCTTTTTGGGTTTCGGCAAGCTGCGTTGGAGCCTTGAGTGCAGTCGCTTTAGTGCTTTCTAGAAAATTTTCAAACGAAGGGATCGAGTCTCATCGAGTAAGTTAAGAAAGTGATCTCGGCTGAGAGTACGAGCGCCGAGGGCTTTCATATGGGGCGTGAGCATTTGGATATCTAGCCAATCCAAACCTCTCTCGTGGAGGTGCTCCATGAGGAAAAGAATAGCTAATTTTGAAGCGTCAGATTCTCGATGAAACATACTCTCTCCAGCAAAAATGCCACCGCCATCTACGCCATATAGGCCTCCGACGAGGCGATCTCCATTCCAGACTTCGACGCTGTGTGCATGGCCGAGCTTAAAGAGTTTGACGTAGGCAGCTTGGATCTCTTGGGTGATCCAAGTGCCCTCTTGCTCGGGACGTGGGATGCTTGCACATTCCTGAATGACACCTTCAAAGTTCCGGTCGATGGTAATGCGGAAGGCCTTCTTTTTTCGGCTGCGCAGGAGACTTCTCGGAATGTGAAGACGCTTCCATTCTAAGATGGCCCGTCGAGGTGGGCAAAACCAAGCAAGCGGGATTTCTGGCATGGGCCACGGGAAGATGCCCTGACTGTAGGCCAGCAAGAGGCTTTCAGGCTCTAGATCTCCGCCCAGAGCAACTATGCCCTCAGAAGTAGATTTGCGTGGATTAGGAAACTGGACAATCGGCATTTTTCTAGTATGCCATATAACGATCCGCTAGATACTTTCATCAAATATGAGTTCGAGAAAGTCATCTAAAACCTTCGTGCTCCGAAAATCCACGGCCAATTCGGTGTGCTCAATAAACCGTGACGTATCGAGTTGTTCACCCACAATTCTAAACTGATAAATATTGGTTCGAACGAGTTTGTTCCTGTTTGAGTCAAGGAACTCATAAGGGGTTGGGCTGAGTCTTGTTGCCGAGGGGTCAGTTGCTGCGCCCATATGATAGAAGTCGGGGTTGTTGACGAAAACTCCAGACAAACGCGTAGCGTACCAAACCCCTGAGGGATCGAGGGGGTGTGGGACAGGTTTCGAGATTCGAAGCTCGGGTGCGGTGAAGATTTCATTCCCAGTGATTTTAAACCCAATAGCCGGATTGAGTGCGATAGGCAGGTTTTCAACGGTGTTCCAAACCCGGACTCTTTTTAACCCCTCTTGCCCTAGAGTTTTGGATTCTAGGACTTCGAGGATGTCTTTTGCGTGTCCCGGTGCCTTTTTATCAAATTCGACAATGGGATGGTCTTCCGGGCTTGAGGAGCATGAGCTGGCTGTACAATCGCCTGAATAGCTTTTTTCTAGCTGCCAGAGAGAATCGAAGGAGACGTAACCCAGTCGATCGCTTGCATTTGTGTAGATTGGAATTCCAATCCATAAAAAGAAAGTGACCCAAATCAATCTCGTGCGCATGGCTATTTTTCCTATCCTAAATTCCAGGTCGGATCAAGGGCCCATGCTGGCTGAGTTGAGGAGCGTGCTAGAAGGCCTCAGCAAAAGTGACGGCATTCCGGCTGGACTCAAAACCCTTTGAGTACTCCGTGACCCGCTTCTCAAAGAAGTTGGTGAGGGGCTGTACGTCTTGAAGAACCATAAATGAGAACGGATTCTTCGTAAGATATTTCTTGGAGAAGCCCATTTGAACAAAACGCTGATCCGCTACGTTTTCCAGGTACTGCCTCATCAATTGAGGAGAAAGCCCGGTCACACCTTGAGTGAGCGCATCCTGGCAAAAGTTCATTTCGACGTTGATGGCTTCTTCGATCATTTTCTGGACTCTGGCTTCCAGCGAGGCATCGAAGAGATGAGGGTACTCTTTTCGAAGTTCCTCGATCACGGCCATGGCCCCTTCAATGTGGAGACTTTCATCTCGGAACACCCAATTGGTAGCGGTCGCTAAGCCAGGGAGGAGCCCCTTGTTTCTCAGAAAATAGACATAGGCAAACGAACCAAAGAAAAACAGACCCTCTACGCAACTTGCAAAGCAAATCAGGTTTTCAATGAACTGGCGCCGCTGATCGTCAGTATTTAAGGAGCCTAGCTCCTCGATTGAATCCATATACTTGAAACAGAAATCAGCTTTCTGCTTCACAGAGGGGATGCTCTGATAGGCACCAAAGGCAGCTCTTCTCTCCTCGTGATCCGGGATGTAGTTGTCTACCAGGAGTAGATAGGTCTCTACATGCAACATCTCTTCAGCAAGTTGTCTTCCCAAAAACATACGATATTCAGGAGAGTTGACATGCTTGTAAAAGTTAAGGACGAGATTGTGGGCCACGATATTGTCGGCGGTCGCGAAAAAAGCAACTAGGCGCTTGATCAAGTGGGCTTCCTGAGGGCTCACTCGGTCTCGGAGATGTTCAAAATCGACCGAAAAATCGATCTCTTCAGTTGTCCACGAATTCTTAATCGAGTTCTTATAGAGCTGAAAGAATTGCGGGTACTTCATTGGCCTCAAAGTGAGGTCAAGCTGTGGGTTTAGAAGCATTTGTTTCTCCGTGTTGCTAAAGTTGGATTTACTGGCAAGCCTCGCAGCTAGCAGGGTTTTCAAGTGAGCAGGCTACAGCTGCTGAAGCACTGACAGCAGCAGGTTTCTCAGCAGGTGCTGAAGTGGTCACTGTGGTCTTCTTAATCCCTGTTTTGGCTCTAGATCGTAAATAGTAGGTAGTTTTAACTCCTTGTTTCCATGCATACATATACATGGATGACAATTTACCTACATTGGGTTCTTCCATAAAAAGGTTCAAGGACTGGGACTGGCAGATAAAGGCTGAACGCAGAACGGCCATGTCGATGAGTTCTTTTTGAGAGATTTCCCAGGTGGTTTTATAAAGCTCTCGGATTTCAGCTGGAATTTCGTCGATGCCCTGGATTGATCCATCGGCTGCGATGATCTTTGCCTGAACGTCGCTGTTCCAAAGGCCAGCTTTCTGTAGGTCTGCAATGAGGTACCGGTTGACTTGAAGGAACTCTCCAGAAAGAGTTTCGCGCTTAAAAACATTTGCGATCTGAGGCTCAATACTTTCATAACTTCCCATGATGGAAGCGATGGTAGCCGTGGGCGCGATTGCAATTAAGAGGCTGTTCCGAATTCCGTTCTGGCGTATGTCCTGTGCCAAGCGATCCCAATCTTCGTTCAGTTCAGGCATAACGGGTTGGTGTTTTCGAGCCAAATGGACTTGAAGTTCCCCGGAGGCATAGCGGGAATCCCGGAATGCCGGGAACGGAGCATTCTTTTTGGCGAGCTCCATACTGGTTCGCATGGCTTGATAGTAAATGGTTTCAGAAATACGTGAAGAAATTTTCTTTGCTTCTGGGCTTGTGAAAGGAAGTCTCAATTTGAAGAAGACGTCCTGGAGCCCCATGATTCCCAGTCCTACAGGCCTCCATTTGTGATTGGAATTCTTTGCCTCAGGTGTTGGATAAAAATTGAGGTCAACGACTCGATCTAGGAACTTAGTCGCGGTCGCTGCAACGATCTTGAGGCGCTCAAAATCAAAACCTTTGTTTTCTGTAACGAAGGAGGCCAAGTTGATACTGCCCAAATTGCAGACTGCAGTCTGGTCAGAGGCGGTCACTTCCAGAATTTCCGTGCAGAGGTTGGAGCTGTGAATAATATTTCCAGGGCTCCCTGTTTGCGCAGATCGAAGGTTAGATTTATCTTTGAAGCAAATCCAACCGTTGCCGGTTTCAGCCAAGGTCTGCATCATCTTTGCATAGAGGGAGCGGGCCGGTAGTTGTTTTAACGCTTTACCGTCCTTTTCATACTCCACATAGTGGGCTTCAAACTCTTCTCCAAAGGTGTTGAGAAGTTGGGGAGTGTCGCTAGGCGAGAAGAGGGACCACAAATCATCGGTTTCAACTCGCTTCATGAACAGATCTGGAATCCAGAGGGAAAGATTGAGATTATGGGCTCGTCGTTCAGCTGCGCCTGTATTGTTTCTGAGCTCAAGAAAGGACTCGATGTCAGCATGCCAGGGCTCGAGATAGACGGCCGCGGCTCCTTTGCGTTTTCCGCCCTGGTTAACAGCATGAACGGAAGAATCAAAGACTTTGAGGAACGGAATAATGCCATTGCTGAGGCCATTAGTTCCACGGATCAATGAGCCAGAGGCGCGTACTGGAGTCCAGTCGATTCCAATCCCGCCGGAAAATTTCGACAGCTTGGCACAATCAGCAAAAGATTTATAGATGCCTTCGAGGCTATCGCTATCCACGGTGAGTAGATAGCAGGAGCTCATCTGCGGATGGCGGGTTCCTGAATTGAAGAGAGTCGGAGTGGCCGGAGTATAGTAGAATTGGCTTACAATCTCATAGAGCTCAAGGGCCTCGGAGATACTCTGAGACAGGCCTAGGGCGACTCGCATAAAAAGCCACTGAGGGCGCTCAATAATATTTCTGGTTTTTGGATGTCGCAGAAGGTAGCGGTCGGCTACTGTCTTTAAGCCAAAATACTCAAAAAGATCATCCCTCTCATGCCGAATAGCGTACTCGAGGCGGTCCATGTCTTGGCCGGCAAGTTCCATGACAGAAGAATGAAGGAGTCCTAGCTCATAGGCATTTTTCACGTAATCACGGAATGCGGTGTCGCGTCCCACCGATTTGCGAATGCCATCTGAGAGCATACGAGCCGCAACTTTTGAATAATTGGGTTCATCAGCCATCAACATCACGGCGTTAGAAATGGAGAGCTCATCCAGTTCTTCCGTTGTGCTCCCCTCGTGAAGTCCGCTAATGGTTCTTTTCGCCACTTCAACTGCTTCCACATTGGCTAGCCCGCGACATGCACGGTTGACGGCGTGAAGAATCTTTTCAATTCTGACTTCTTCCTGAGTTCCATCGCGCTTAATTACTTTCATTTTTCTCTTTCCTCGATCTCACAAGTCTTTTTCACACTGATGCCGCGAGAAATCGCGAAGCTCTGTTTGAGTCAAACTGAAGTAAACGTAAAGCCAGACCCTTTTGGAAGGATAAAACTAGGGTAAGTCATTCTGTTTCTCAGCGAGTTGTGCCTCTGAAGTCACCTTACGTGGCGTGTGCAAGAATTGTCAATGAGGAGAGTTACCCTCCTGTTTTTTTTTCTTTTTGCTTTTTGGGATAAAGGAGGATTAGAAAAAAATCTTTCCACTAACCGATGGAAACAAAAGACGAAATTTTTTCTTTGTAAAAAATACTAGAGCCTATCTGTATGTTTATCAGCTCAAGCGACGGACCTGTACTCCTCGCGGTGCTCGATTTTCTCCCAAGGGACGGATAAAAAAATTTCCTTTTTTCTCCAATCGACTGTTTTGATCCACTCTATGGGAATGAGAACCAACTTTGAAACGAACCAACTTCCGATATCCACCACGACGTTGCGAATTTTCCAGGAACCTTCTTCCATTAAAAAATCATTTACTTTTCCTCGCCTGTCGTCCTGAGTCTTGATGTGGTACCGGTTGGTTTCATGAATGGATCTGAGGTGATATTCTCCCGTTAATTGATTTTGGGAAGAAGCTTTTTCAGATTCCTCACGGGGTGGAAATGCAAAGTCTCCTTCCAAGGTTGCTGCTGCGGATCCCCAAATCCCTTCCCCGGTCCAATAGTAGGGCCAGCGGTAGTGGTCCAAGTATTTCATTTCTACTTCTCGATCGATGGGTCTCGCCGTGTCGATCGGGGGGCTCTCTAGAACCTGGCTGCGGGTGAGGTGCGTAGTGATTGTGCGGTCCGGCAAAATAATTCTATCTATAGATATTGGAGAAATAAGCAACTCTGTCCTCCCGTACCAAGGGCCAATATCGACTATGGCATATCGCGTGACCCATTTTTGATCATCGAAGAGGAAGTCTTCCAGTCTTCCTATGGGGCACTCTTTGACTTGGAGTGTGAAGCCTTGGAGGGTTTTTAGGGATAGCAGCATTGGGTGGGCCCTCTGGTGAGGTTTGGAGTGCAAGGGGCTTGCCGAATGAATCCTTGGCCTCCGCGTTGCAGCGGATATTGGGGTATGTTGAGCGTGGTCATTGAAGTTGGAGAAGCTCGGTTGCGGGGCATTGTTCGGGTGCCTGATAGGCCCAAGGGATTTGTGATTTTTGCGCATGGGAGTGGGAGCAGCCGGCTGAGTCCTCGAAATCGGCAGGTTTCACGTGCTTTGAATCAGGTTGGGCTAGCTACATTTCTCTTTGATCTATTAACGGATCGAGAAGCTGAGGAGCGTCGGAATGTTTTTGATATTTCTTTTTTAGCGGGTCGCTTGGTGCTTGCTACTCGGTGGCTGCAGAAGCAGCCGTTTTTTCACGGGCTGCCTATTGGCTATTTTGGCGCTAGTACTGGAGCGGCAGCTGCTCTTTGGGCTGCTTCTGAGTTGGGTGATGAGATTAGGGCGGTGGTGTCGCGAGGGGGAAGACCTGATTTGGCGATGTCGAGATTGGCTCAGGTGGTGGCTCCCACTCTTTTGTTGGTGGGTGGAAATGACGAGGTTGTCGTTGATTTGAATCAAGAGGCACTGTCATATCTTAAAGTCGGTCAACTTGAGATTGTGCCGGGGGCGTCGCATCTTTTTGAAGAACCTGGAACTCTTGAGTACGTGTCGAAGAGGGCGGGTGAGTGGTTTGTCAATGTTTTTGTGAACGGTCGAATCGCAGCATAACATGAGCCCGGTTCGTAAGTTCTTCATTGTACACCGTTTATTAATTCTTAACTACAATGAGCTTTTCAAATAAATGAATACCTGATTAAATTGAATTATATGAGTTTAAGAATCCTTTTAGTTGAAGACTCAGAAGATGATGCCGAGCTTGTCATGCGATTTGCTCGACAAAACAGAGAAAAGCCGGACTTTCATCGGGTTGATTCTGAGAGTCTGATGCGAGATGCGCTCCAGAAAGGTCCATGGGACTTGGTGTTATCTGATTATTCTCTGCCGTCTTTTTCTGGCCTGAAGGCGATTCAGGTTCTTAGAGACACAGGTGCAAGGATTCCATTGATCATTGTTTCTGGGACCATTGGTGAAGATACGGCCGTTGGGGCCATCAAAGCTGGTGCGACGGATTATGTTCTCAAGAGCGACTTAGGTCGATTGCCTATTGCGATAGATCGCGCAATCCAAGAGGCTAGAGATCGAATTCAGGAAGAACAGCGACTTCAAGAAGCTCAGCAGCAGTTGCTTCAATCTCAGAAGATGGAGACAGTCGGGCGTCTTGCCGGCGGTGTAGCTCATGACGTTAACAATGTTTTGGCAGCCATTACCCTTTTTGCTGAGCTGGCTATTGATCAGGTCAAAGCTAACCAACTCGATCCAGCTGTAGAGAGTCTTGAGGCGATTCTCAAGTCTAAGGAGACGGCGGCTGGGATTGTCCGGCAATTGCTCCTATTTAGCCGCCACAAAATAGGCCCTGCGCAAATCATTGACTTGGTCTCGGTGATTTCGGGAGTCGAGTCACTGATCAAGCGACTGATTGGAGAGGGTATTCAATTAAAATTAACCAAACCCACAGAACCCATATTGGTGCAGGGCGATCGCGCGCAAGTTGAACAGATTGTTCTGAACCTCGCCGTTAATGCACGGGATGCAATGAGTGAGGGGGGAGTTCTCACGGCCACACTTGAGTCCCAAAAGCTGGATAAGACGCCGCCTGATGCTCGTATGCCCATCAAGCCTTGGGCTTATGCCGTCCTCACTGTTACTGACACGGGATGTGGAATGCCCGAATCCGTCATTCAAAAGATATTTGAACCTTTTTTTACGACGAAGGAGCCGGGAAAAGGAACTGGGCTCGGTTTGTCAGTCGTGTATGGTATTCTCGCGCAAGTTGGGGGAACGATCACCGTAAACAGTAAACCCAACCAAGGCACTACAATCACAATCTATTGGCCATTGGCAACTGGCCAAACCCAAACATCGGTGGATTTATCAACAAAAATTGAAGAATTTAATCGAGCCAAGGAAGGTCCAATTACGATCCTCTTGGTAGAAGACGAAGGCTATCTGAGAGAGGTCATGGCTAGGACTCTCAAGAAGCAAGGTCATACGGTGCTTGTCGCCGAGGGTGCCCGTGAAGCCCTCAAAATTTTAGAGGAAAAGAAAGCGATTATCGGTTTACTGATTACGGATGTGATCATGCCCGAAATGTCGGGGACCGAGTTGGCAAAAGAGGCTAACCGTGTTGCTCCCACTCTCAAGATTCTTTTTCTTTCAGGATACGCAGACCAAAGTTTACAGGACTTCCAAATCAATACGAACTTCATGTGGTTTCAAGAGAAGCCTTTTAGTTCTAAAGCTCTGATCGAAAAGGTAAACGAAATAATTCGAAGTGAGTAATGAGTAAGGAGAAGTATGGCACACACGATTCTCTTAGTTGAGGACAATCCAGATGATGAACTTTTGACACTTCATGCCCTAGGTAAAGGGAAAGTTAAGAATGAGGTGATCGTGGTGCGAGACGGTCAAGAGGCATTAGACTACCTTCATTTCCAAGCGAACTATGCATCCAGACCCCCTGGCTATCCTCAAGTTGTTCTCCTTGATTTGAAGCTCCCTAAAATCGATGGTCTTGAGGTGCTGAAACGAGTCAGAGCCCATCCGTCTACAAAAACTCTCCCGATAGTGATTCTGACTTCATCCCGCGAAGAAAGAGATCTCATGGCAGGCTATGCTGGGGGTGCCAACAGTTATATTGTCAAGCCAGTCGACATGGATCAGTTCCTTCAAGCGATTCAGCAATTGCAGCTCTATTGGTTGGTCCTGAACGAGCCTATTGGAGGTTCTTGAGTTCTAGTCCTGGAACTGTAAAAAAGAAGGTTGCGCCTTTTCCGATTGCACCTTCGGCCCAGATCCTACCCCCATGTCGATGAATAATTCTCCGAACCGTCGCCAGCCCGATTCCGGTACCGGCGAATTCCGTTTCTGAGTGCAGGCGTTGAAAGGTTCCAAAGAGCTTCCCGACATATTGCATATCGAACCCGGCTCCATTGTCTTTTACGAAGTAGACCTTCTCGCCATTGACTTCCTGAATTCCAATTTGGATTTCAGGAGCTTCTAGTTTGGAAGTAAATTTGAAGGCGTTGTTGATTAAGTTCTGCAGCACTAACTCAAGGAGTTGGGGATCGCCAGAGACTTCCATGTCGGCACGAATGATAAAATGAGTTTTTGCCCCTGGGTTTGCCTCTAGGATTTCGTCTCTGAGGGTTTGTGCAATTTTCGAAAGATTGACTGGGCTGAAGTGGATTTGAGAACGAGAGATTTTGGAGAGACTCAATAGACTGTCGATCAATAGTCCCATCCTTTGTCCGGCCTGTATAATTCTCTGAACAAGCTTTTTACCCTCTTCGCTTTGGGACTCCGGGTGCTCTTCAAGAAGGATTTTACCAAATCCCACCATGCTCCGCAGAGGGCTTCGAAGATCGTGGGAGACCGAGTAACTGAAGGACTCCAGTTCCTGATTAGCGTTCTCGAGGTCCTTGAGAAGCTTGGCTCGCATCTGACTTAAGTTAATTTGAGTATGAACTCTGGAGATCAACTCCGTGGCCGAGAAGGGTTTAGTGAGGTAGTCATCCGCACCCAATTGGACTTCGCTGGCTCTTGCTTCTTCTCCGGCGCGAGCGGAGAGCAGAATGACCGGCAGGTTTTGGAATTTACGATCGGCTCGAATCGTTCGCAGAAGCTCATTGCCGTCCATGACGGGCATCATGATATCCGATATGAGCAGGTCGTATCCTCCTTGGCGAATTGCATCGAGGGCTTCTTTTCCGTTTGCTACGGCAGTAAGTTCATACTTTTCAGCTAAGAGTTTTGTGACATATTCGCGCATGTCTGCATTGTCGTCGGCTACTAGGACGTGCTTCTTTGTTCCCGAACTTGCAGCAGGGCCCTTGGCCACAGGGGAGTCCGCAGTCCATCGATTTGCCTCCTCGATAAAAGCTCTGGACTGACCTTCGCTTGCTTCTAGGCTGCGGACGACCTTGGAGACTCGTTCAGCAGAGAGGTGTGCTGAGCCAAAAGGAATTCGGATGATAAACGTTGTACCCTGGCCCAGTCTGCTTTTTACTTCTGCAGTACCGCCGTGGAGTTTTACAAGCTCGTGTACCAAGGCAAGTCCGATGCCGGTGCCCTCATGCGTGCGGCCTTGAGACCCCTGTACTCGATGGAACCGTTCAAAAATCTTTCCAATTTCGTTTTCCGGAATTCCAGTGCCTGTATCGGCAACGGAGAGTTCGACAAAATTCCCGTCAGATTTTAGGGTGACGCAGATCTCTCCTTTGAGAGTGTACTTAAAGGCATTCGAAATGAGATTGAGTACGATTTTTTCCCACATCTCTCGATCGACATAAACGGGGTTACGGAGAGCCTCGCAGTTCACAATCAGTTTGAGACTGGCTCTCTCGATAGCAGACCGAAAAGTACTTGCAAGATCTGAAGTGAGAGTGCCTAAGTCTGTTACTTCAAAAAACATCTTCGCTCGCCCTGCTTCTAGCTTTGAGAAATCCAGCAGGTTGTTGACGAGCTTTAAGAGTCTCAGGCAGTTTCTATGCACTGTTTCCAGAATATTTTTTGAGTTTTCCTGGCCAGGATCCAAGGTTGAGATCAAGTCTGCCACCGGTCCCATAATGAGGGTGAGTGGGGTTCTGAATTCATGGCTGATGTTGGCAAAAAAGTCAGTTTTCAATCGATCTAACTCTTTGAGCCTATCATTTGCTTGCACGAGTTTATTGTTTGCTTCTTTAATCTCTTGGGAGCGGAGCATGACCTCATTTTCCATTTGACCGTTAAGTTTTTTCAATCGAAACAATTCGGTTACGTCTTCCACTCTTTGTGCGATCTGAACTACGTTTCCGCTGGAATCAAGGACGGGCGTGTGAGTTGGGCTCCAATACCTTTCTTCAAAACCTCCACCTTCTGCTTCTGATCTTGGAATATCGTACTGTTGAATGGGCATGACATCGAATTTTCGGGTTTCCATTACGCGTGCGAAGGCTGCGCGAAAATTATTTTCACTGGATCCCGTGGTATCATTTGGATTGGGAGGAAACGCCTCAAAGACCCCTTTACCAACGATGTCTTCCCGCCTTCTTTTGGTGTTTTCCAGATAGATGTCGCTGGCGCCGACAATGGTAAACTTAGGGGCGTCTGGAAGTAAGATGAGGTACAGGATCGGACCTACATTGAATAGGTCTTCATAACACACTTTGGGTAGGCGTTCAGTCGCGTCCTGAGTTGGCATGTTCATCTTTTCCTCACACCTTTTCGAGTTTGGACTCTTTAGTCTACTTTATCTAAGGATAAATTCAAGATTTGCGGTGTGAAGCTAAGAATTCTAAACCATGGGACTAGGCAGCAGCTTTTCGAGCCCGTTTGTATCTTCCCATTAAAACCCCTTCGCCGAGAATATGGCCTTGCATTTCTTGACGCAACTCATCAGCAGTTGCCTCTGGAGACAGGGCTATTTCGCGGTCCAAAGCATAAACATGGAAATAATAGCGATGCCAGGTATCTTTCTCGGGAGGCAGTGGCCCCTGATAGCCGTTTGTTCCCGACGTGTTCTTGCCTTGACGAGCTAGAATAGGGACCTCGACTTCTGCCCCTTCTGGGAAGCCTTCTGGAAGTTGAGTAATTGAGTTTGAAATTCCGTAGATGACCCAATGGACCCACGGGGTTTCTGTGGGAGCATCTGGATCTTCACAAATGAGAGCAAATTCCCGTGTTCCGTTCGGGACATTAGACCATTCGATTTGCGGACTTCGATTGGTGCCGTCACCGGTGAAGGTTCTAGGAATTGCACTACTTTCTAAGAAAGCCGGGCTTGTCACTGTCATAAAAGAGGTGGACCTTTCGAAAACGTGAGTGGGTTGGGCTTTTGTGTGAGCAATCGGTTCAAAATAAGGATGGAAATCGACTGGCAGTTGGGCCTTGAGATGATCTAGCTGACCAGGACTCATCCAAGTTGCAAGCCCAAAGATAAACCGGTGAAGAACCAATTGAGAATAGGTTTCTGTCAGGTAAAAACGACTCACCAGCTCGTCAATGATCATCCGAGAAGAGATCATTTTATCGGGCCCGGGAGGGAGCTGTTGGAGTGGGTCTTGAATGAGTTCTGGGAGCTGGGCAATGAAATGCATTGCTCCTGTTAAGCTGATTCTCATGATAAGACAGCCTAAAATAAAGTGAGTGATGGGAGAAATGAGGTCTTTGGACAACCCCGTAGTTCCAATCATATGAGAATAGAATCGTTGGAGCGTTTGGTTTTTGCTGTCGTCAGAACCTCGGGAGGTTGCGAAGGGACGTCTGTTTTCGAGGAATCTTTTCCCGAGTTGCCTGCGAATGACGCGCGAGAGTTGGGATGGCTCAATGAGCTCGGCAGCAATTAAGTCGTCCAACGTGACCAGACCCACGAAGCGCCTTTTTTTGTTTGTTTTTTTCGCCTGGCGCTGATCACCCCCAATAATAGGGATGCGGCGAACCCCGTGGGTTTCCATCAAGTTGATGATGTTCTCGAGGCCTGCACTTTCGTTGGCGGCAATCAGCTCATGGGTCATGACCTCATCTACACTGCGATCTGCCCTTGGATCTTCAGTTCCCCAGTGACAGGCTAGGTCTCGATCTGTAATGATCCCAACCGTCTCGCCTTCGGGCCCAGAAATCAAAGCACAGCCCACCTGATTGTCCAACATAGCCCGCGCCACTTCTCTTAAAGTCGCAGTGCGAGGAAGAACAATAATCTTTCTATGAATCAAGGAGTGAAGCGACGTCATCGGATACCTCCAGCTGAAACTGTTCTCGCAAGAACTGGGCCCGTGATTGAGCAGAGGACTGACCCCGACCTTCAGGGGCGGGGTGACTTCCTTGACTCAGATTTTTTAGTGCATCCCGGAAAAGATGCTGATAAAGTTGGCGTTACATTTTCAAGAGGGTGCCGTCATGAGGAAATCGATCTTTGCGATTTGTTTTTTAGTACTTTTTGTGGGCTGTTCTTCCACTCAGGTTCAGAATGCTCCCCAAAAGTTGAATAGCGCAGAGATGTTGGATCACCCTTACGTGCTTTTGATTTCCATTGACGGATATCGATTTGATTACACGGATCGATATTCTCCTTCAGCCTTAAAGAAGTTCAGAGACGAAGGTGTAGCGGCGTCTGCCTTGCTGCCCGTGTACCCTTCGAAGACTTTTACAAATCACTACAGTATCGCGACAGGTCTCTATGCAGAATCCCATGGAATTATGGCGAATTCTTTTTATGACCCGGTCAGAAAACAAGAATACAATCTCAAGAATCGAAAAGCAGTTCAGGACGGAACTTGGTATGGGGGGGAACCCATTTGGGTTTCGGCCGAGAAACAGGGGATGTTATCCGCAACTTTGTTTTGGCCTGGATCCGAAGCGGCAATTCAAGGCGTCCGTCCCTCTTATTTTAAGGTCTACGATGCGTCATTTCCACTCGAAGCACGGATCGGACTTGTGAAAAAATGGCTGACCCTAGCTCCGGAGGTCCGACCTCACTTTCTCTCCATGTATTTCTCGGATGTCGATACTGCTGGCCATCGTTTCGGACCTGATTCAGAAGAGCTCAAGGCTGCGGTTTTGAAAGTGGATCATGCGATCTCGCAACTCTTAGCAGAGATCAAAACGACCTCATTGCCCATTGATGTCGTCATCGTGTCTGATCACGGGATGCAACAGATGGACCCCAATAAAGTGATCTATCTGGACGATGGTACAGATCTAGGTCAGATGAGGCTAGAAGGGTATGGACCCCAAGTTCTCATGTATGGGAGTTCTCCTGCAGAGGTGGATCGGGTTTACAAGGATCTTAAAGCGAAGGCCAAGCACTATAGTATTCATAAAAGAAACGAGCTTCCGGCCAGTTACCACTTCTCTAAAAATCTCCGAGCAGGGGATCTTGTGGTGACTGCCGAGGCACCCTACGCCGTGGGGAGTCGAAAGTTTGGCTTCACGTTTGAAAAAGGAGCCCACGGATTTGATCCAGACACCACCGCTACCATGAGAGGAATTTTCTATGCGCAGGGTCCGCATT
>Ga0206829_10131_pt1 | contig 27925 bp, 26 predicted proteins | sample Alteio_BWOrgCont_75_FD_152862 | JGI IMG/M metagenome (GOLD analysis project Ga0206829, IMG submission 152862) | Enriched cells from forest soil in Barre Woods Harvard Forest LTER site, Petersham, Massachusetts, United States -... | ecosystem: Environmental > Terrestrial > Soil > Temperate forest >... | reverse complement strand
TTTTTAGCATACATAAAGGCCAGCTCGCTTCAACATGCCATGTTGATGAGAGATAGATGGAACGATAGAGATAAACGTGGTGGAAGTGGTGAAGAAATAGCAGCGTAAACCCAAGCCCAGACTACAACAGGTCTGGGTTTCTTTTGTAGTTGACATAATAACGAACTTGAAAAACCGCCAGCTAAACCGCCACCTCATTTATGAGAAAAAATAAAACCCGCTCTGGGAGCGGGTTTCGAGACTTGCTTGCGGACCGGACGGGACTCGAACCCGCGACCTCCGCCGTGACAGGGCGGCATTCTAACCAACTGAACTACCGATCCTTTTTGTAGTTTGGGCTGCAAAGATAACAGCAATTTCCTGACTTTTACAACTCTTTTTTACAAAAATTTAAAAAAAAGTTTAGCCCCTTTATATAAACAAAAATCCCGGAGCGTTGGATGCTCCGGGATGATATATTCTTGTATTTTGTATTGTTAGTTCTTCACTACTTTATCTGTGCGCAACAGGTGGTTATCCTGATCGTAAACAGATATCATATACATGCCGTTTGCAAGCCCTTCTATGTTTATAGCTTTTGTCTTTTCTGCATGCATCAGCAATTTACCATCAATACCTGCTACGGTTACATTCACTTGTACCGGTGCATCTATATAAATCACAGACGATGCAGGATTAGGGTATAATCTAATATTGTCTTTAAGATTTACACTGGCTACAGAGTTATTCAGTACATCGTATATGCTACTTGTAGCGGCGCAACCTGCAGTGTTGGTTACAGTAACAGAATACCCGCCAGGCAGGTTGATATTGGTGCATGAATTAGTTTCACCCGCAATAGGCTGGTTATTGAAATTCCATTGCCATGTGGCGAAACCAGGAGCACAAAGCTGAGAAACAACCTGACTTATAATAGGATTAGGTATAGTACCTGTAGTTATTGTTGCGCTTGTTGTTGTTAAAGTACAACCAAGCGGTGTAGTTACAACAACGGCATAAACACCCGGGGCAGTTGCACCATAAAACTGGCTGAATGCACCGCTTATAGGTGTTCCTGCTTCGTACCACTGGTATCTATAGTTTGTACCTCCTGGCGCAGTTAATAACGTTGGCGTACTGCCGCATATGGTACCCGGAGCAGCATAAGTAATATTGCCTGTTGGTGTTATACCTGAAGCAACATAAACTGAAGACGATGTAGCAGAGCAGCCAGGGTTAGATACTTTAACACTGTAATTACCTGTGTTATGTACTACCAGTGTGTTCAACGTATCGGCCAGTATAGTACTGTTGTTGTACCATTGGTATGAAAGGCCAGGGGCCTGTGCTGTTACCAAGGTGAGGCTGTCTGGTGAGCAAAGCGTATCAGCATGGTTGCTGGTAATATTTGCAGCAGGTGCAGCAAGGGCTGTAACAACTACAGGAGATGAAGTAGCAGAGCAGCCGTTGCCTGATGTAACACTTACGGTATAACTGCCGCCTGTTGTGGCAGAGTATGCAGCATAAGTTGCACCAGATATTGCAGTGCTGTTCAGGTTCCACTGGTAAGTGGTATTGGCAAGGGCATTTGCATTTAGCATTGTTGCTGCTCCAGGACAAATAAATGTGCTGTTTGATGGTGTAGCAACAGCCGCCGGCGATGGTATTGTAAAAACAGGATAGATAGACGAAGTAGCAGAGCAACCAGGGCCACTGAATACCTGTACTGTATAATTACCAGCTATGCCGGCTGTAAATGTCCTGGTCGATCCGTTTGGTTGTGCAGTACCGTCCAGGCTCCACTGATAAGTGTACCCGGTACCGGTGTTGGCATTCAACGTTACGGTCTGTCCTGAGCAGAAGGTAGCAGAACCGGTATTAGTGATGGCAGCTTGCGGTATAGGACTGGCCGTAACTACAAGAGGTGCAGATAAAGTACCGCAGGTACCGTTATTCTCATACAGGACATAGCTACCAGAAACCATAGCGGTATCCGCCGGGTTGTTGGCATTGCTGATGAAGTTGCCATTTAGCTTCCAGGCATAAGTAACGCCTGCATTTGTGGTACCGGTAAGGGTAACACTGCTGCCCTGGCAAAACCCAAGCGGGCCGCCTGCAGTAATAGCTACTGCCGGTGCTGCCAGATAGTGAACAGAGTCTGTTGCAGAGAAGCTGGTGCAACCAAAACCATTGGTTATACCTATTTTATAACCACCGGCAGGATTGGCCCTGAAGGTATCGCGTACAGCGCCCGGTATAGCAGTATTATTATAGTACCACTGGTAAGTATAGCCAGGGGTAAAGAGACCTACAAACGAAGCACTGTCTGATGGGCATATAGTAGTGTTACCATACGCTGTAATACCAACAGCCGGTAATGGATTAATATGCAAGGTATCTACAATGGTAGTGTCTTTTGGTGCGCAGGTACCTGTAATAATGCTGCGGTACACATACCCGTTCATGGCTGTTGTAACACCTGTAAGGATAAGCGAATCTGTGTTTGTACCACTATATACACCTCCACTCACAGGGCTGAATGCACCACCTGTGCTTACCTGCCATTGATAGTTGAGGCCGGCACCGGTTGCACCTACGGTAAATAAGGCATTGGCATTATTACACGTGATTGCATTGGCTGGTTGCGATGTGATTGTTGGTAATCCGTTTACATGCAAAGTTGCAAAAGTAGATGTAACAGGACTACATGCACCGCTTACTACCACACGATATTGATATCCGTTCATAGTGGTATTAGGGATCAATTGAGTAAGAGTGCTGGTGGTAGCACCGGTATAACCTATACCGTTTGGCAAGGTTACAAAACCACTACCTGTGTTTATTTGCCATTGGTAACTTAAGCCTATACCTGTAGCCCCAACACTGAAAGATACCGGGGTGAGTGCACATACCGTACTATCGCGCGGCTGGGTAACAATTGCAGGTGCCGGGCCCACGAAAACAGAAACAGGGTTACTGGTTTTGCTTGGGCCACAGCTGCCTGTAACCACTACCTGGTACTGGTAGCCATTCATGGTAATGGGTACACCGGTAAGGTTAAGCGTAGCTGATCTTGCCCCACCGTAAACACCGCCATTAGTTATATTGTTAAATGTAACACCGCCATCTATACTTACCTGCCATTGGTAGGTAAGTGAACCACCCAAAGCACCTATTGTGAAAGAAGCATTGCCACCTGTACATGCATTGGTAGTTTGAGGCTGGGCACTAATAGAAGTACTCAGGTTAACCGGCACATAGTATGCAGCGCTTGCAGCGCCCTGGTGCGAGAAAGTACAAGTATCTGCAAAACGATAGTAAACAGAAGAATTGAGTGTAGGTGTGGTATAGTTTAGCGTATTGGCACCACTGCCACCAACCGCATTAACCCATGGGCCACTGGCACTTGCAGACTGCTGCCAGTAACCACTAATACCCGGTGTTGTTGAACCGCTAATAGTATTTGCCTCAGCAGCATTTAGTGTATATGTATTGCCCGAGCATAAAGGTGTAGCAAGAGGTGCATTTGTAATAGCAGAAGCCGAGGGGGTACCAACGCAACCTGAGTGCGTTACTATAACATCATCAACAAATTGATCATTATCCCAATTCGATGAGGCTTCAAATATTATATAAATATTTCCAGTATAAGTTGAGGGGATAGTGGTTGTGGAAAGTGTCCAGCTACCGCCTGTAGAGGAATTAAAAGAAGTTAATAATGTACCACCTGTGATATTGGGTGCAGTATTTACATATACTTTCATTGGATCACCACCATAGCGAAATGTATAAAAGGTGAGCTTATTTGTGCCGCCTGGATATGGTGTTAGATTGATAGCTGGTGTAACTAAGTCCGCAATTCCGCCGGAACGTATATTCCATGAGTTAAAACCTGCAGAATGTATGCCGCTATATGCTACTGCAGGTGAATTATTGACATCATTACCATAATTACTGAGAGGCGCAGACCCAGACACAGTAGATAAGGACCATATAATAGGTGCTCCAGGTCCACCATCTGTAGGTGGATTATTTGACGCTTGTACAATCAAGTTATTTTGCCAGCCAGTTGGTGGAAATGTTGTACTGGTGTCAAAATTTTGAGCCAATAACGTTTGGGCTTTGCTCCCCGTACTAGTAAGAGTAAAACAGCAGATAAGGGTAATGTAAACAAGTAAATTTATTCGCTTCATAAATAATGTACTTTTGAATAAACAGAAAGATAGAATAATAATACATAACAATTTAGGGATTTTTTATGAAAAAAGTAAAAAATGTCTGCATAACTTATTCATTTGTGACAATGCGAAAAAAAATCGGCTGCCGTTGTACGGCAGCCAATTAAAAACCATCATTTCTATTTAATTATTTATCTAATTATCATCTAATATGCAGTAATTGTAACATTTTTAGTTATCGGATCTCTCGACCAGGATACGTTAATAGTAGTCCCAGCACATGCATCGTAATAACTACCTGTAGCAGACCACCCAGAACAAGATTCTCCAAATTTCACTCCGTTACCATTCATACATGATGGAGGTGTATGTGCCTTTGAATACGAAACATTTATAGGAGTGCCACTACCACCACTAAATCCCCATACTGGGTCAGAAACAAGAGTTGCGCCCCCATTAAATGTAGTACCTGCAGGTACATCAATTAAACTTAAACCTCCTGCAAAATCGCACAGTGTGTGGTAATCTCCAATAATGTAAAACTCAACATCAAAAGAAGTGCTATTGGTAACCGTTAAATAAACCTGACTAAAACCAGAAAAACTACCCATGCATAACAATGCAAGAAATAATACTTTTTTCATAGAAGTTTGTTTTTGTTTAAGATGAATAATAGTTTGCTGTTTCTATGCAAGGCAAAGCTGATAACAGGTTTAAAAATTATAGTCTCATTAAGTGAGTGCTTTAACCTTAATCAAAATATACTTTACATATCTACATGCAATAAAAATATGTAAACATTTTGTTAATGCATATTTTTTTTAATTAAACTGTAGGTATTTATAGCAAGGGCTATTTACTGAGCAGAAGTGCAGATATATCCTTCTTAGATGATGATTGCTGAGTGCAAAAGATCAGCTATAAACCTCGATTGAACGGATCTCTCCGTCGCTGAAAACGCTCCTGCGAGATGACGGCCACTTTACCAGACCGACACTTTATACTCCAGCGTGATGACGGCACTTTATCAGACCTGCAATTTATGCTCCTCGAGATGACATTCACTTTACCACACCTACACTTTACCCTCCTGCGAAGTGACGTTCACATTACCACACCTGCACTTCGCGTTCCAGCTCTATACCAAAACGTTCTTTTACAGACTGCACTACTTTTTCTGATAACTGCCATACTTCGCTGCCTTTGGCGTTGCCATAATTCACCAATACCAGCGCCTGTTTGGCATGCACACCAGTGTGGCCTTCTTTGTAGCCCTTCCATCCGCATTGCTCTATCAGCCATCCGGCAGGCACTTTTATATGGGTCTCATTTACCGGGTAAGATGGTATCTGCGAGTTGGTCTTCAGCAACTCCTCGTAGTGGGCTTTAGTAATGGTTGGATTTTTAAAGAAACTGCCCGCATTCCCTATCACTACGGGGTTGGGCAGCTTACTGCTGCGTATAGCAATTATAGCATCGGCTATAGCTTTTACACTGAGTTCCTGCACATGCATTTTTTCAAGCTCTTCGGTTATAGCCCCGTAGCTGGTATTAAATTTAGGTACCTTATTCAGCTTGTAGGTTACCGATGTTATAAATACCTGGTCTTTAAGTTGGTTCTTAAAAATACTATCTCGGTACCCAAACTTGCAGTCACTATTAGTATAGGTAACAAATTTCTTTTCGCCCCAGTGCCAAGCTGTTACCTCATCTATTGTTTCTTTGGCCTCTACCCCGTACGCCCCAATATTCTGTATGGGCGATGCACCGGCGGTACCAGGTATCAGCGCCAGGTTCTCTACCCCACCGTAGCCTTTTTCTATGGCCTGCATCACAAACCAGTGCCATACCTCTCCACTCTGCACACGCAGCCACACATGGTCTTCACTTTCTTTTTCTGTGGTTATGCCCTTCAGCCTGTTCAGCAGCACCAGCCCTTCTATGGGTTGTGTAAGCAATATATTGCTACCCCCGCCCAGCATATATAGCTTCTGGTTTTGCGGTATTTCGGACAGTTGGTTTTCGTTATCTATTGTTGTAAAGGCCGATGCGGGTACATCTATACCAAATGTATTGTAAGGCTTTAAAGAGATATGGTGTTGCAGGTGCATTGGATGCAAGTTATGTGTTATTGCTTTGTTCTTTTCTGTTCCCAAAACTGTATGCCCAGACCGGGGCCACCACTGAGGATTATCTTTCCATTGTCATAATTAAGCCCTGCCGCCACATCTTCCTGCAGCAGCAATGGCCCATCTGCATCCGCTTCATCTGCCAGGGGCATGATATTGGCTATTGCCGCGCTGCCCACAGTCGATTCGTTCATGGACCCGATCATTACTTTCAGTCCATTTTCGCGCGCCTCTTTTATCATGCGCAATGCGGGGGTTATACCCCCGCACTTGGTAAGCTTTATGTTGATACCATGGAAGCTCTCTTCACATTTTTTGACATCCTCCTCTCCCCGGCAGCTCTCGTCTGCAAACAACGGTATAGACGATAATGCTTTTAGCTCCTTCATGGCCTCCCATTCCTCCCTGGGCAGGGGCTGTTCTATCATTGTTATATTCAGTTTCACCAGTTCGGGCAGCAGCGCTTTGATCTCGTCAAACGTCCAGCCTTCGTTGGCATCTATGCGTATAGGTGCACTGGTATGGACGCGCAGAGCGCGGAGTGTATCAATATCGCCAGGCTTACCGGCCTTTACTTTATATATGGGCCATTTCAGTTCTTCCATTTTTTGCACCATTATATCGATGGTGTCTAGCCCTATGGTGTAGTCGGTAGTGGGCATATTGGCGGGGTCTATACCCAGCAGCCGGTACAGTGGCTGGCGGCGCAATTGCGCAAAGAGGTCCCACCCGGCAATATCGAGCGCAGCTATCAGAAAGTTTTGGCCGGGCAGCAAGTGGTGCAGAAAATGCCAGTAACGGTTAGGGTCTGTGAGGGCATAGCGCTCTATCACCTGACGTTTTGCTTCAAGCGATGCCATCATCTGCTCAACCGTAACATTATAATAACTTATGGCCGGCGCTTCGCCATAGCCACGCAGGTTACCCAGCCCCAGCGATACCACAAGGGTTGGCTGGTGCGTTTTGCTGCCTTTAGAAATGGTGAATGGGTGTTTAAAAGCCAGATCAAAAGGGTAATATTGTAGCTGAAGCATAATGAGGGCTAAATTGAGATTATTTTTGTTAGCAGAAAACTATTCGCATGCCTAAAGTTCCTTTTTGGGTTTTTATTGTATTAGCCATTTTATACTTCATGGCCGTGCGGGTGGATACTATGGACGTGGATGCATCGCAATACGCCGAAATGAGCCGTGAAATGCTGCGCGCCCATGACTACCTGCATGTATATGACCGGGGCATGGAATACCTGGATAAGCCCCCCTTCCTGTTTTGGGTGAGCGCAGGCAGCATGAGCCTGTTTGGTATAAATAATTTTGCGTATAAGCTACCATCTATCCTATTCGCCTTATGGGCGTTGTTTATAACTTACAAACTGGGCAAGAGATTGTATAACGATGCTACTGGCCGTATGGCCGCCCTGATACTAGGTAGTTGCCAGGGCATGTTCCTGATGACCAACGATGTACGTTGTGACACTATACTGCTGAGCTGGGTGATCACCGCCACATGGCTGATAAAAGAATGGCAGGTGCAGCGGAAACTTTATCTGTTACTGCTGGGCGCTGCAGCCATAGCCTTTGGCATGATGACGAAGGGCCCTATAGCTATAATGGTGCCTGTGTTTTGCTTTGCTACTGACTGGGCCCTGAAACGCGACTGGAAAATGTTTTTAAAGCCACAATACCTACTGGCTATAGTAGTAATAGGCATGTTGCTGATACCTATGAGCATAGGACTATACCAGCAGTTTGACATGCACCCTGAAAAAGTGGTTGCTGGCAAAACAGGAGTATCGGGCCTGCGCTTCTTTTACTGGACACAAAGCTTTGGCCGTATAACGGGTGAGAGCCCCTGGCAAAACGGCGCTGATTTTAGCTTCCTGCTGGTAAACATGCTGTGGTCGTTCTTGCCGTGGATATTTCTATTCCTGCCTGCACTGGTGGTAAGTATTATAGAACTGGTGAAACAAAAATTCAGGCTACAGCCGCAGCAAGAATGGATATGTGCAAGTGGCTTTTTACTGGCGTATATAGCGCTGGGGTCATCTAAGTACCAATTACCCCATTATATATTTGTAGCCTTTCCGCTGGCTGCTATAACCACAGCAAAGCTGCTGAAAGACTTTTTTGAGGAGAACAAGTACCGCAAGCTGCATACTATAGTGCGCCAATACGTGCTGTATATATCGACCCTACTTTTCCTGGCCTGCCTACTGGTAGTTACGTTTGTATTCCCGGCAGGTGCATGGGGTATAACTATTTGGGCTGTATGTTTCCTGGTATGGCTATATGTGGCTACTACCAAACGGGAGATCAAGGGCAGGCTGTTCTGGGTATGCTCCTCGGCTATAATATTGGCCAACATTATCATGACCAACTTTTTTTACTATCCTTTACTGCAATACGAGGTGGGCGCACAGGCCGGCAGATACTTACATTCCAACAATATTAGTACGGATCATTTTGTAGCCTACAAAATGCACGACCCGTTGAACGCACTACCCTTCTATGCACAGGGTGTTACCCGCCGCACAGATACAGCCAGCGAACTGGGCGATAATAAGTACATACTTACAGGCGATGAGGGTATGGCTGACCTAACCAATATGCATTACAGCTTAGATACTTTAAAGACTGGCAGGTTTTTTAAAGTAAGCGAGCTCACGGGGCCATTCCTGAACCCATCTACGCGGGGCGGAGAGACTCGTGCTTATTATTTGGTGAGGGTGAGGTGATACTGTTACGAGCAGGGCGAGGATAAACCTACAAGTGTTCGAAACCTACTTTCTCTCCAAACCCGTCCTTCACTTCCTTACTTTCTTTTTGATGCCAAAAAGAAAGTAACAAAGAAAAAGGCAGTCGGCAGCTATGACAGCTGCAGCCGACACGGCTTTGTGCAGGCAGCGGTGCTACTGTTCTGCCAGACTAAACAATTCTACCTCGTAACAACTATCTCGCATTCAAACAGTTTTAATATCCCGAACACTGATAGGACAAACGTCACCCCTACGTGGACAATACTTTTACTTAAACGCCTTAAAATAATAAGTGATCCCGTCTTCCTCCAGCACAAGCTCCTGATTGGCGCACTTAAGTACACGCAGGTTGCGTTTGTCCTTGCCTGAGCATTGCAGTATTTGGTCGCTGGTATAGGTGTCTATAGCCCATGACGGGGAACCGGGAGGATCTAATGTGGCGTAGATATAGCCCAGCTTTTTATCAGAGCTACCGGCTGTTATATCTACCATCTTTATGAGTTTGTTGTAGTCCACCTCGCCCTGCTGGGGGCTGGTGCGCTTGTATATGCTCCAGTGCCCTACCATCTGGTTGATGCTGCCAACGGGCAGGTAAGTTTCCACCACATGTCCATTTTTATACTTGGTGGTATCTTTTATCACTTTGCTGGTATCGGTAATGAAGTAGTGTATTATGGAGTCTTCCCGCAGTATCAGCTTACCCGGCTTCCGTGACACCAGTATGAGACTGAAAGGGCCAAATGCCAGCTCTTTACCCACAAGCGTATATGTTTTCTTGTATTGAATGCCGTTTGCCTTGGTCCATACATAGTTGTTCTTGCGCTGAAATTCTACACGTATCGTATCTTTAAAGGGTCTTATTGTGCTGTCATTGTTCAGACGCTTTACCTCTACCCAGCGCGATATAGGCACGCTGGTGGGCGATTTCTTTTTGTTGGGAAGCAATTTGCAGGAAAGTACCATTACTGGCAATATCAATAACAACAGAAGTGCTGATTTTCTCATAATTTGTAACCACAAAACATTTACTACTTCAAAAGTATCCAAAATACCATTTAATGGCAGGAGAACATTTAAACATAACGCTGATACAACCCGATATAGTATGGGAAGATAAGGAAGCTAACTTTAAGCAATACGAGCAACTTATCAGCAGCATTACAGATAAAAAAGAAGTTGTTGTATTGCCGGAAATGTTCAGCACAGGTTTCAGCATGGCTCCTGAACAACTGGCCGAACCCATGAGTGGCGCATCGGTACAATGGATGAAGGATATGGCAGCCAAGTACAGGTGCATACTTACGGGCAGCCTTATTATAGAAGAAGAGGGCAAGTACTACAACCGCATGCTATGGGTGCAGCCCGATGGCAATACCGGTTATTATGACAAACGTCACTTATTTGGCTACGCCGGTGAAAATGAACATTATACAGCAGGCACACGCAGGCTGATAGCACAGGTAAAGGGCTGGCGCATATGCTTATTGGTTTGTTATGATCTGCGCTTTCCCGTATGGGCACGCAACCAGGATGAGTATGATGTGCTGATATATGTAGCCAACTGGCCCCAGCGCCGTAACCTGGCCTGGAAAACCCTGCTACAGGCACGGGCTATAGAAAACATGAGCTATATAGTAGGTGTGAATCGGGTAGGTATTGATGGAAAGGGCCTCGCATATTCCGGCGACAGCAGCGTGTTCGATCCTTTAGGTGCAACGCTATGGCAGCAAAGTGATAGCGTAGCCGTACACACTGTTACACTCTCAAAAGATGTATTATCAGATGCACGCAACCACTTTCCTTTTTTGAAGGATGGGGATAAGTTTATGTTTTTGTAGGGCGGGAAAGGTTTTGTGAAGTAGTGTTTACTAAGTAACTTAGTATAAAACTGAAGAATATGGATGCGCGGGCTTCAAAACATACAAATGAAGCGTTAGCTTTTATGACGCTGTTTAAATCCATGCGTCCTGAAATAAAAGAGGAAGTGAAAGAAATGATTGTTCATGAATTGGAAAATACTGATTCTGAAATATTTACTTCGCTTTCTTTTCAGGCTTGGGATGCGGAAGATGATGCCATAAAAGAAAGCGAAGTATGGGAAAAATATTATCATGAACGCAGGAAAATATAAGCAAGGTGATATTCTTATTGTCAGATATCCATTGTCTGATAAACCGGAAAAAAGTATAGTACGTCCTGTGGTAATTATTTCCAACGAAGTTTCTAATGTTCAGGACAATGATGTTTTAGTCTGCCAGATTACTACTACACTGCGTAATGGGAATTTTTCCTACCTGCTCAATAAAGAACGGTTAACATTATCTATGCCGGAGATTTGTGAAGTGCGCTGTAACAAAATTGCTACTATCCGTATTTGGGACAAACTTGTATTAGATAAAATCAGTTCACTAACTTCCACCGCATTAACCCAACTTTTGGGTATTGTCAAATCCACATTTTAATATTACTTATTCCTCTCGCAATGTCAAGGTACAGGCTAATTAGTATTTACTGTATTTTTCTAATCCTATTCTCCATATTAAAAGAAAGTGCCCACGCCCAGCAGATAACACCACTCACAGATACCACATCGGTAAAGATTGAAGTAAAAGCTAACGCTATATACAATAGTGGTGAGCTTATAGGCAGCTACAGGCAGCAGTCTATAGACAGTGAACTTACCTTTATAAAAGTGTACAACAGGGCACACTCACGTATTGCGGAAGTGACCCACGAAAGAGGCGCTGCTACATGGACCATTGTAACCCCCGTTGACCAAAAGAAGATGGATGCACCATACTTATCTGCAACACCACTTGCAGGCCTATTTAGGTATCTTGTACTGCAAGGCTATTTTTAAGCAAACGTTGCCACTATCTCCAAAGGCAAAACAATCATTATTACGTACTTTTGCAGCCACTTAATACTATAAAAACATATGTGGCACCGCATAGCCGCCTTCATTATAAAATTCCGGGTGCTGCTCCTCGTTATTTTGTTAGCCATTACAGCAGTTTTTGGTTATTACGCATCCAAAGTGGAGCTGAGTTACGATTTCACCAGTGCCATACCTACCAATAATCCTGAATATATATCTTATCAGCAGTTCCGTCAGCAGTTTGGTGAGGATGGCAATCTTTTGGTGCTGGGCCTGCAAACAGAAAAGTTTTTCGATCCTGCCTTTTTTAGCGACTATACATCACTAGTGCATAGAATAGAGAAAGTACATGGCGTTGAAAATGTGCTTAGTGTTCCCGGAGCTATCACCCTGGTGAAAGATACTGTTTCAGAAAAGCTGAATGTGGTCAAACTCGCAGGCAATCCGGCATACGCCAATATGGATAGTTTTAAGGCTGCCTTTTACGGTCTTGTATTTTACAAAGGCCTGCTTTATAATCCTGCAACACATGCCTACCTCATGGCCATCAGTATCAATAAACAGATACTGAATTCAAAAAGCCGCACTCAGGTTGTAAATGATATTGTAAGCCCTGCAGATTCTTTTGGCAAAAAATATAATATAGAAGTACATTATTCGGGCTTGCCCTTCATACGTACGCAAATGGCCAATAAGGTACAATCTGAGATGAAGATGTTCCTGTTCATGTCGTTCCTGCTTACTGCGCTTATCCTTTTCATCTTCTTCCGTTCATTTACAGCAGTAATATCTTCTATGATAGTTGTAGCGGTGGGGGTTACCTGGGCTGTGGGCACTATAGTGTTGTTGGGATACAAGATCACATTGCTTACCGCACTTATTCCACCACTTATAGTTATTATAGGTATTCCCAATTGTGTATATTTCTTAAACAAATACCATACTGAATTTGGCAGAACACAAAATAAAATAAAGTCCCTGCTCGTGATGGTGGAAAAAATGGGCATTATCACTTTGTTTACCAACCTCACAGCTGCTATTGGCTTTGGCGTTTTCTTCTTTACCAAAAGTGCAGTACTTAAGGAATTTGGTTTGGTTGCCGGTATCAATATTATTGCATTGTTCTTCATATCACTGGTGTTCCTGCCAGCTGTTTTCAGCTTTATGCCCCCACCTAAAGGCCGGCATACCAGCTACCTCAACAGCAATTGGATCAACAAGCTACTCACCACACTTACCAATTGGGTGTTTAGCCACCGTAAATGGATATATGGTTTCACTATTGTTATTTGTGGCGTTTCTGTAATGGGTATTTTAAGGCTCAAGAGCGATGCCCATATTGTAGATGACCTGCCCAAAAGCGACAAGGTTTATATGGACCTGAAGTTTTTTGAGCAAAACTTTAAAGGTGTGATGCCCCTGGAGATCATTGTTGATACTAAAAGGAAGAATGGTATATTATCATTACCCACGCTACAAAATATGGATCAGCTGAGTGCTGAACTGAAACAATATCCAGATATCGGCACCCCATTATCATTAACTGAAGGCGTAAAGTTTGCCAGCCAGGCCTATTATGGTGGCGATAGTGGCAGTTACAAGATGCCCGCTGACATGATTGAAGCGTCTTTTATTCTCCCCTACCTGCGTGGCAAGAAAGGCGCTGATCGGTCAAACATGTTCAGCAAACTCATCAACTCTTTTGTGGATAGCACCAAACAAAAAGCGCGTATTAGTGTCAATATGGCCGATGTAGGATCAAAACGTCTTCCCTTCCTGCTGGATAGCATACGTGCCCAAACCAACGAGCTGTTTGATAGCACTAAGTACCACATTACGTTTACAGGTACATCTATCGTTTTTCTTGAAGGCAGTAAGTTTATTATCAATAGCCTCCGGGATAGTCTCATACTTGCATTCATCATGATATTTGGCTGTATGATCGTTTTGTTCCGGTCGTGGCGTATTTTACTCATCTCTATTGTTATCAACATAGTTCCGCTGCTTATTACTGCCGGTGTTATGGGCTGGGAAGGCATACGAATCAAGCCTTCTACAGTTTTGGTGTTCAGTGTAGCTCTTGGCATAACAATTGATGTGACAATCAGATTCTTAGTTAGTTTTAAACAAGATCTTATGAAATATGACGACAGCATTGCAGAAACGGTGCAGCGGACCATACATGATACCGGACTAAGTATCATTTACACGTCCCTTATTCTTATTGCAGGCTTTGGTGTTTTCATGCTATCTCAGTTTGACGGTACTAAGTCATTAGGATATTTAACTTCATTAACCCTCTTCCTTGCTATGATAACCAACCTTATATTGCAACCGGCATTGCTGGTATGGATGGGTAAGGTGAAAATGAAAAAAATGGCAAGTGCCGATAAGATCCTTAATGATATTGGTAATGATGATTTAAACCTTACTAAGTAGAAAATGATGTAAATTCGATAGGTGGTTTTTATGCAAATCAATAAGATACAAAACAAGGGACAGGCCAGGTTGTTTAAGAGTGAGTTGATGGAGCAGATGACCAAGACACATCCTGTAGTTATCTACAGCATTTACATCCCTCTTATTGCCTTCATGCTTTATTATGGTGCGGCTTATAAAGGACTTAGCATCAGTAAAGAATTGGTTTTATTTGTATTCGGCGCACTTGTATGGAGTTTCTACGAATACATGATGCATCGCTACCTTTTCCACATGATATCAGATAGTCCGCGTGCGAAACGTATATTATATACCATGCATGGTGTGCACCATGAGTTTCCTCGTGATAAGGAGCGTTTGTTTATGCCACCGGTGCCTAGTTTCATTGCTGCTTCAATTGTTTTTTCAATTATTTTCTTCTGTATAAAGTGGAATGCACTTGCATTTTTCCCAGGCTTTTTATTAGGTTATCTTATGTATGGGAGTATGCACTTTGCCATACATTCATTTGCCCCTCCAAAATACATGAAGGCACTATGGCGTAACCATCACCTGCACCATTACAAAACACCAAACAAAGGCTTTGGTGTTAGCTCCACCTTATGGGACGTTATTTTTCAGACCGTTCCGGCAAAAGAAGAATAGTACTTTTGCCTGTCACTCTCATATTATCTTCACCTCATAGCAACGGCACATACCATATACGTTATTTGCGGACCTACAGCTGTAGGCAAATCGGCAGTGGCGATGGATCTGGCCGCAAGGTTAGGTACGTCCATCATATCGGCCGATAGCAGGCAGTGTTATAAGATTATGGATATAGGAACCGCAAAGCCTACTATTGCAGATCGTGCAGCAATCAAGCATTACTTTGTGGATGAGTTCCCGTTCACGCAAAACATTACTGCTGCCGACTATGAAACGCTGGCACTTGGCTACCTTGATAAAATATTTACAGCACATAGTACCGCGATAGTATGCGGTGGTACCGGCTTGTATATAAAAGCCTTGTGTGAAGGCTTGGATGCAATGCCTGCCATAGATGACAGAATAGAAGTGCAGGTGAATGAGCAGTACAAAGAGAAGGGCATTTTATGGCTGCAAAATGCAGTAAAAGAAAGTGACCCTTTATTTTATGCGCAAGGAGAGATACAAAACCCTATGCGGCTGATACGCGCATTGGTCTTTAAATTATCTACCGGCGAGAGCATTACCACGTATAGAACAGGTATTAAAAAAATACGCTCCTTCAATATTATTAAAGTAGGGTTGGAGTTACCACGCGAAGAGCTAAACCACAGGATAAACCAGCGGGTAGATATAATGATGAAAGAGGGTTTGCTTGCCGAAGTAAAACAACTGTATTCCTACAAGGATCTCAAAAACCTGCAAACCGTTGGCTACTCGGAACTATTCGATTACCTGGATGACAATTACAGCCTGGAAGAAGCCGTTTTAAAAATAAAACAGAATACCCGCCACTATGCCAAAAGGCAAATGACATGGTTCAAAAAGGATAAGGATGTCATTTGGTTCAATGCAAATGAACACAACCTTACAGAGCAGATACTCTTGCTAAAATAAACAGTCCTGCAAAACATGCAGGACTGTTTATAAGTCAATTCAGTCTTATAATTAAGAAGCTTTCTTTTCTGCTTTAGCGCCTTTTTCGCAAGACTTTGCGCAATTCTTAGAATCCTTGCAACATTTAGAACCTTTGGTGCAAGTAGCACTTTTTTTACAACAAGCTTTTTGTGCAAAAGAAACTGTTGTAGTAGATGCGATCAATACGAGGCTTAATGCCAGTGCTATTTTTTTCATTTCTATGCTATTTTTTTGAGATTATGAGTAAAGATAAAATAAATACTTGATGTAAGACTATATATGGGCCAATATGGTTAAGCCACCCTGTACCACATCGCCTATCTTCACATCCACCTTAGTACCTACCGGGAAGTAAACATCAACGCGTGAGCCGAAACGGATAAAGCCAAACTCATTGTTCTGTTTTGCAGCATCCCCTTCCTTTACGTAGTAACAAATACGGCGCGCCATGGCTCCAGCTATTTGCCTCAGCAACAATTCTGTTTTATTGTTGCCTATTACAACAGTAGTGCGTTCATTCTCTGTGCTCGACTTAGGGTGCCATGCTACCAGGTACTTACCAGGGTGATATTTAAAATATTTTATGACACCGTTTATAGGATTACGATTCACGTGTACGTTAAGCGGCGACATAAATATAGACACCTGCAAACGTTTATCTTTAAAGTACTCAGGTTCAAAAGTCTCTTCTATCACCACTACTTTACCATCAGCAGGAGCTATCACCAGGTCATCACCATACACAAAATTGCGGCTGGGCAACCTGAAGAACCACAACACCCAGAACCATATAAGGAACAATGGTATATTAATAAGCCAAGCCAGCCAAATGAAATCTGTAAAATAATGGAACGTAACGTAGAGAATAATGGCCCATAAAATGGTAGCCAGTGTTATATACTTGTACCCTTCGCGATGTAATGTCATTTTATATAATTGGACTGCAAATTTAGCTTTTAAATGCGGGTAGGCAAGAGATGTTTTAAAAGAGCCTGAAAAGATCAATCATAGATATCTTTTCTGTGACCGATGTTCCGCACATTCACAATGCGTATTACATCGTCTATTAAGTAAATAATTCTGTAGTTACCTACACGGATGCGCCAGAGATTTTCGGCAGTACCTTTTAGTTTTTTGCAACCAGAGGGGCGAGGGGTTTCAGATAATTGTTCAATAGATTGGCTGATAATTACAACTATAGTTTTGGGAAGCTGTTTAAGTTCTTTTAAAGCTTCTTTTTTTATTATGATCTTATACATTACAATTTACCAGCCTTTTTTAATTCTTTTTTTGCAGTGTACCAGCTAATATCTTCATCATCTTTACGGCCTTCAGCAACTATAACATCTAAAATATCTTCTATCGCATCCTGTTTTTTGCCAAGTACTTTTAAATCAATTTGAACAGCTATTCTTTCATTCTTTTCATTAGTCACAAAACTTACGCCTTTCATATTCATTAATTTGATACAAAATTATCACTTTTATTCAATAGCATGTACTTTGATTATGCTAAACACCTACACATGGATTTTCAAAATCATATCATACCTATGCAACCCTTGCCCATATGCATCAAGAGTAATTTTTATTGTTTCAAACCCAAAGTGTTCAAAAAACCTGAACGTATGTTGTGAGGTGTCTAAGACAATGGCGCGGGCGGTATTCAGTTCTTTTATCTTTTCTATACGGTAAGCGAACTGCACTGTACCCAACCCTTGCTTATGAAAAGCTGCATGCACCATACCCCAAACCATATTGACGGTTTGATTATTCCTTGGCATATAAAAGCCACCACAGGCTACCACCTCACCTTCATGTTCTAATACAAAGAAATGTTCTGACAAATTGCTTTCATAGACAAGCCTTCCATTATCCAATCCGGTTAGCCAGGCTTCCAGGTAGTTTTGTTCAGATGCATCAAAGTATTGAGGACAATTGCTTTTGAAGATATTAAGACAGGCATTGCTATCGTTAATATTGTAAGGGCGGATGGTCATGATGAATTACCAATATGATCTAACTATTTCCAAATATTTTGTTGAGAAGTTAAGTATAATTGCAATACTACCCATATGAATGTACTCTCTATTATCGCAATCGTTTTAATTCTGTTTTCTTTTTGGTTACCCTACAGAATGAAAGAAAAGAACTTAGCAATAATTGCTAGTGGAATACTTGCAATGTTATTGCTGGTGAGCATTGCATTTTCTGAACAACTGTTTTCGCTATTTATTTTGGTGCTATTACTTCTTTTCTGCCCTCTTTTTATTGCCTATTGGGCATTGAAAAATCTTGGAGTCAGAAATTCAGGCAGGATATTAGCTTGGATAATAGGCATAATTTCGGCCTTTATTTTACTACCCTTCGCTTTAGAGGATTATTGGTTTTTCAAATCCGATGCAAAAAGATTTTTAAAAGAAGATGGCGTGATATTAAATGATGAATTCACAATTAAATCCAATCACATTACCGGAATGAAAGACATGTACCAGCGATTTGAAATGGAAATTAGCACATCTGATAGGAATAGATTGATAAATAAATTTCAACAATCTTCAGCTTTTATTGGCCTGCAAAAGAAAATGCGTAATCTTCAATACGATATGGACAGAAAAGAGTCAAAGAAAATATACAGGGACTATTGTTTTTTAGACTATGTCATCCGGGAAACATATGAGAAACCTAACGTAGGATATAAACCCAATGAAGATATTATAACCATTAGCAAAACAAACAACGTCTTAGTTTTCGAACGTGTTAACAATTAATCATTTTCCCTGAAACTAAAATCCGGTTGCAACTTTCGCTGCAACCGGCTTTTAAAATGTCTTTGTATGCTGTCTTATAGTTTTATCATGTCTTCTGTCTTCGGATCGTAGAAGTGATAAATGGTAAGCGGCGCATTATTATCTTCAACAATTTTCAATTTCACTTTGTACTTAAAATACCATTTCCATATAAGGCTGTTGAAGAACATACCCTTGGTAAGATAAGCTGCCAATATAGGATGCACGTGCAAAGAAAGCTCTTTGTGACCCTGGTTGATGAGGTAGTGAAAATCTTTTTCAATATCGTCAGCCAGCAACATAGTTGGTCCAACTTTACCCGTGCCTTTACAAGCCGGGCAAACTTCTGATGTAGTTATATTCAGCTCAGGGCGCAAGCGCTGCCTGGTGATCTGCATAAGGCCAAACTTAGTAATGGGCAGCAGGGTATGACGTGCACGGTCGTTCACCATCAATTCTTCCATAAATTCATACAGCTGCTTCTTATGCTCGGGCAGCTTCATGTCTATAAAGTCAATGATAACGATACCACCAAGATCGCGCAGGCGCATTTGTCTGGTTATTTCGGCAGCAGCTTCCATATTGGTAGCCAGGGCATTTTGTTCTTGTCCACTGTCTGCACTACGGGTGCCACTATTTACATCTATAACATGCAGGGCTTCTGTATGCTCTATGATCAGGTACGAGCCACTACTCAGGTTCACCGTTTTGCCAAACGAAGATTTTACTTGCTTGGTGATGCCAAACGTATCAAAGATGGACTGTCCGTTATTGTGCAGGCTTACTATCTCTTCTTTTTCGGGCGCAATACGGGATATATATTCCTTCGTCTCAGCCATCAGCTTCTTATCATTCACCACTATGCGCTGAAAGCTTTCGCTGAGCAAGTCGCGGAGAATAGAAGTTGTTTTATCCTGCTCGTTGAGGATAATAAGTGGAGCCTTTGCACCTTTCAGGTTACGTTGTGTGTTTTTCCACATCGTTTCCAGTTCCAGTATATCAGCATGCAGTTCGGCTGTAGCTTTGCCTTCAGCAGCAGTACGTACTATTACTCCAAAATTTTTGGGCTTTATACTTTCCACAATGCGCTGTAAGCGTTTACGCTCATCGGCCGAATGTATTTTCCGGGATATGGCCACTACATCGTTAAATGGGGTGAGCACAACAAAACGGCCCGGCAGGGATATTTCGCAACTTAAACGGGGGCCTTTTGATGAGATGGGCTCTTTCAGTATCTGAACCAGTATTTCGGGGCGGTTGCTGATAACATCTGTTATCTTACCACTTTTTAGTATTTCCTGTTCGTTCTTGAACTTGCCAAAGTCTTCTCCCCAACCGTGAGCGCCGTCAATAGATTCTTTAGTAAACTTAAGTAATGAGCGGAAATAAGGGCTCAGGTCTGTATAATGAAGAAAGGCATCTTTCTCATATCCTACATCAACAAATGCAGCATTAAGGCCAGGCATCAGTTTCTTTACTTTTCCCAGGTAAAGATCGCCTACTGCAAATTGGTCCTGCCCATGTTCATAGTGAAGTTCTACGAGCTTCTTATCCTCAAGAAGTGCAATTTCCACACCTCCGTCAGAAGAATTAATAATTAGTTCTTTGTTCATTCTTACCGTCTTTTTTCCAATGCAACAGGGTTATGATACCCATTTGCATTATTCCACAAGGAGCTTTACTACAGCAGCATCAATAGCAAAGCCTTACACCTGTCTTGATAACTGCATAAAGCAACTAGGTAACAGGTATAAGGGAATGCATATGACAGCGGCTATGCGCAAGGCATAGTACCAGTCTGTTCCTATTTTTTCTTCTTATGACGGTTCTTTCTTAAACGTTTTTTACGTTTATGGGTAGCAATCTTATGACGTTTTCTTTTTTTACCACAAGGCATTTTACGTAATTTTTTTAGTTATTTAATAGTACTGATATATTGGTCCACATCCCTGCTAAATTCAGGTCTGTTTACTAATTTCTTACATTGTTCAAAGAGTTCAATTGCTTTCTCTTTGTCACCCTTGCCCTTATATGTTTCAGCCAGGAAATACATGGCTTCCGCATTCTTTGGCTGCAGTTTCAAGATCTCTTCAAATCTTTTTTGTGCTTTGTCGTATTGACCTGATTGTATAGCCAGTTTACCCAACATCATGTTGGCCGGTACATTATCAGGTTTTTCACGTGTAATGCCTAACAGCAACTGCACACCCTGCATTGTTTCCCCTGTCCCCTCTATGTAGCCTGCGGCAAGCGCCATCTTGGTGCTGTCGCTATTGGGGTTAACAGCAAGTGAACGTTTGAAACAATCTACTGCTTCCTGTGCTTCCCACATATGCATAGCCGAAGAAGTATCTTCATGCATCAGGTCCAAAAAGAATTGGCCTGCAAAATTGAGCTTTTTTTCCGAATTTTCCAACTTTGCTGCTTGTGCACCAAAATAAGCTGCAACGGGTGCTTGATTATTGACTTCCCAAACATGGGCAAGTCGTATAAAAACAGAAGCCATCCGCGACGAATCACGGGTGGCTTGAAGTTCATTTTCAATGGTTTCTACCGAATCAGCAGCTGTTTTCGGAAGCTGCTTACGCGATGCGGCAAGTAAAGAGTCAAAAGAGGCCGGTTTCACGGTGTTAGGGCCTGGGGCACCTCCTATCATCTGCGGTGGCTGCTGTAAAGCGGCTCCGCCGGTCTTGGCAGGAGGGGTGGTGTTTCCTCCCCAATATAAAAGAGCTGTTAATGCTATTGCTGCTGCTATGCTTATGTAGTGTACCGGTCGCAAGGATCAAAAATTAATCCCGCAAAGGTAAGGAAATACACAGCTATTAATCTTGTTCAACAAGATCAGCTTCTGAATGTTCTACTAAATCATACTTAGAATCTTTCACAGCATGTACAAACTCTTTTGCGGGTTTGAATGCGGGTATGAAATGCTCAGGTATTTCAACAGCGACATTTTTCTTTATATTACGGCCAATTTTAGCAGCACGTTTCTTCAAAATGAAACTGCCAAAACCACGCACATAAACGGGTTCGCCTTCTACCAAAGAAATTTTCACTTCTTTAAAAAATGCTTCTAGTGCTACCAGGATATCAACCTTAGGAATTCCTGTTTTTTCAGCAATACTGCTCACAACATCTGCTTTTCTCATACGATATATGATTTTAGGTTTTTATCGTTTTCAATATATTACCAAAAAAATTGGTAACTTTTTAATACAGTGCAACTTACAAAACTGGTTTGTATGATGTTCTAAAAATCATACCTCACCGTGCCACAGGTTGCAATTTTTAAGCCAAAGATTACAAGTAAGCCATTCCCCTTTTCCATAACCCCTTGATAATCAGCTAAAATGCTCATCATTATCGCTAAAAGGGCTTACCAGCAAATAACAGATGTTTTTTACTAATATTTAATTGATACCATTTATATATAAACTATCTACAAATCCTTGAGTATAAATGCTTTAAAGCTGTAGAAAGCATATTATTTCTGTAGAAAAAAATACACACAATAATTACCAATGAGATATAATTATGGGGAAAATACAATATGTAAATAGGTAGTTTGTTTAACAATCTTTATTTTTTATTGAACAGTTTATCGTGCCTGGGATAGTAAATTTGCATTCTAAATAAAAAAACCTTGCAAGACACCCGAAAAAGAAAAGCTGTAGCATACTGGCTGATAGCTGGTGTAATCATGATCATCATCCAAACCTTACTTGGCGGTGTGACAAGGCTTACCGGATCTGGCTTGTCGATAACTAAATGGAATCCTTTATTTGGCATTTTACCTCCGTTAAATAATAAGCAGTGGGAAGAAGCATTTGCAGGATATAGGCAAATAGGGCAGTTTAAATATATGAACAGCGATTATACCCTGACCGATTTCAAAGCGATATTTTTTTGGGAATGGTTTCATCGTTTCTGGGCGCGCATGCTAGGTATCGTGTTTATGATCGGCTTTGTTTACTTCCTGGTAAAAAAATATTTTGACAAAGGGATGATACGGCCCTTCATCATACTTTTCTTATTAGGTGGCCTGCAAGGCGCTATAGGATGGATAATGGTTGCAAGTGGGCTTAACGATAGCCATCTCTATGTGGACCATATAAAACTGGCTATGCACTTTGTATCTGCTATGATACTTGCTTGCTATACTTTATGGTTTGCATTAAAGCTGCTTATACCGCAAGAAAGCAGGGTTGTAGATAAACGGGCATATACTGCTTCACTTATTATTATTGTATTGCTATTTGTACAACTTACGTATGGCGCTTTTATGGCCGGTCTCAAAGCTGCAATGGCTGCCCCCACCTGGCCCACCATAAACGGTATGATACTGCCCGCAAGCCTGGGTACAGAAAGCCTTACGGATAATAAAATTAATGTACACTTCATTCATCGCACTATCGCATACCTATTATTTGTCTTTGTAATTGCGTGGTATATGCGTGTAGCGGCGCTGGCAAAACTAATGAATGCAGATATTTTGCGCAAAACCAGTGGCTATACGCTGGGGTTAGTATGCCTGCAGGTTTTGTTGGGTATCATCACTGTTTTGAGTGCACCTCATATTGTGCCTGGAAAATTTGGACTATTTGAAGTTCTGGCTGAATGCCACCAACTGGTAGCTATGTTCCTGTTGATGTCTCTTATAGTAAACCTGTATATTATATTACCTCAAAAGAAACAGGTCACAACCTGATACAGAAAAATGCGTAGATTGAGCTATAAAAGAGGCCCTGACCGCAGATGAGGAAAACGCTGAAAAGCATTTATTACTTTTTACCCATACAACTGTTTTTGCTGCAATTCCGCAAATACCAGTTGCTGCTTGTCTTCTGGTTTATCCTGTTTGCCACTATTACCGGCAACTTTGCCTCCCACTTTGGCGCATCCAGCCTGTTTTTAGCGCCCGAATACCTTGGGCACATCAATTTCCTTAGTATGCTCTTGCTGGGGTGTTGCACATCCATCTTTATAATGACGTGGCACATCACCACATTCATTATACACAGCAAGCGCATACCCTATATGGGCGCACGCAGGCATGCCTTCCTTATTTATTGTTTCAACAATTCGCTGCTTCCGCTTATTTTCCTTGTTTTCTATTCTATTGTATGCACCCGCTTTCAATTGGTTGAAGAACGCACCAGTCTTACACAGGTTATATTGCTGCAGCTCGGGTTCTACCTGGGTTTCACTTTGATAGCAATAGTATCGTTTGCATACTTTTTCAGGGTGGGCAGAGACCTGCTTAAGGTTGTGCTATCCAAGATCACCAATCCATCTGTTATCCGCGAGATCATTCCTTATGATACACTCGACTATGAAATAGACATAGTACCTGCAACGACTTACTTATCCGGCACATTTCGCATACAGCATTTTGCCGATCTTGAATCATACCCATCCCGCATACTAGCAACTATCTTCAGGCGGCATCACCGCAATGCTGTTTTTGCAACCATTGCATCTTATTTACTCCTGCTGTTTTTAGGGATCTTTATGCACGAACCTGCCTTCCGTATCCCTGCAGGGGGTAGCTTTCTTATTCTATTTTCCATAATGATGGGGATAGCTGCTGCATTTAAATATTTTATGCGCACCTGGGAGACAATAGGCCTGGTGATCACCATTTCTATTATCATCATCATGGTACATTATGGTATTATGGATCTCCGCAGCATAGCAAACGGTATAAACAATAAATTGCCGGTTATTGAACAACCACAATATACTTATGAGCACCTGCACCAGTTATTTAACCACACAAAGTACCAGCAGGACAAAGAACAAGAAGAGGGCCGCCTGGACAAATGGAAAACACATGTAGCAGACACAGCCGGTAAAGAACCTCCGCTAATAGTAGTAACAGTAAGCGGCGGCGGTCTGCGCTCTGCCTACTGGACATTCCATGCCTTGCAATACATTGACAGCATCACCCACGGCATGTTATTCAGAAATACAGTATTGGTTACAGGGGCATCGGGTGGTATGATAGGTGCAGCCTACTGGCGGGCAGTACACGATGATTACCAGCAAGGTAAGATCAAAGACCCTTACAATATTAAGTACCAGGTAAATATCGGCAAGGACCTCCTTAATGCTATCATATTTTCTTTTGCGAGCGTAGATTTCATTTCACCATTCAACAAGATAATAGTAGCTGGCCATACCTATACCAAGGACAGGGGCTATGCTATGGAAGAGGAATTGATACGCAATACAGATGGAGTATTGGATAAAAAGATAGGCGACACCAGGGCTCGTGAGGCCAATGGTACGGTACCACAAATACTGCTCAACAGCACGGTAGTAAACGATGGTCGCAGATTAATGATATCATCGCAACCTGTAGCATATCTTACACGACCGGAATATACGCTTGCCGATACGGTACACCCACCTATTGATGCAATAGACTATGCTACGCTGTTTGCTAACTGCGAGCCTTATAATATGCGCCTTACGTCGGCCCTGCGTATGAACGCTACATTCCCTTTTATATTACCTATAGTAAAGCTGCCATCACAGCCACACATTAATGTAATGGATGCCGGCATGCGTGATAATTTTGGTACAGAAGCAGCCAGCAGGTACATTTATGCTCTGCGCAACTGGATGCAGCACAACACGCATAATGTAATAATACTGGAGATAAGGGACACACGCGAATATGAAGTTTTTAAAAGTACCGACGAAACTTCTGTAGGGGGGATGATATCTGACCCTCTGTTTATCATCCAGAATAAGTGGGAAGTTTTCCAATCATACAATCACGGCTACCTAAAAGATTATGCAGCCAGCGCTATGGATGGCAAACTGCACTTTGTAACGTTGCAATACGTACCCAAACAAAAAATAGCTGCGCTTAATTTTCACCTCACACAAACGGAGAAGAACGATCTTTATAATTCCATTTATAACAGTGAGAACCAGGATGCAATTAAACAGCTATTACAACTGATGCAATAACTGCTGCCAGTCTGGAATATGAGGATGCCATTTATCTTTTTTAAGCTTATCCGCAATGCTACGCCCGGCATAAAAGTTTGCCTTTTCCTGCATATAGATGTGGGGTTGCAGCAAGGAGGCTAGTGTTGTAAGCTCCACCCAGGAGGCGTGTTTGAAATGACCAAAGAAGCTGCTGAACACTTCCCTCATTTCTTTAAGGTTCCAGTAGTGGATGATATAAGGGGTAGCCGATTTCACATTGTTGGTTTTCTGGAAAAAGTACGAAAAGCAAAATTGCTCCACTACATGTTTAGGATACAGTATGTACATCTTATCTGTAAGCGTGAGTACTTTTTCCAGTAAGGGTATATGCATTGTATTAAACCCCAGCACACCCGCATTCCACATGTACGTTTGGGCGATGCCATGATCTGTAGATTTCATTTCACTGCTGCTGCTCAGGAACGCTGAAAGCTTTTTAAGTACCGGGTTACCCCCATTACTTACCCTGCCTTCCTGCACATGCATATACAGCTCACCTTTGTCTATGTTTGTTAATATACTGGCTATATCATGAGTAAGCACTACATCCGTATCCATGTACAATATATTGCCCTGTTTACTTTGTGCAAGGTCGCGCAGCAATTCTATTTTTAACCGGTGTACAAAATTGTTCTCCCCTTTCCACTGCGCAATTGTGCGTTCATCCATTTGCCTGAAATGCAATGGCAGCGGGCAATCTTTAAAACGGGAAAACCATTCAGGCTTATCTGTATATATCCATATTTCAGTATCGGGCAGAAATCCTTTATCGTATAGCCGGCTTAGAGACAAGAGTGCAAAGGCACACTCATAAAAAATGCCTTCATTACCGTAGCATTGAGTAACGATATAATTTTTCTGCCCGTTGTTCATTATGCGTTTATCCACTGGTGCGGATCATTGTTTAAAAATAGTTCTGCAGCTACCATATCATCGTGCAGCACCCGGTCTCCGGCCATATAACTTACCTCTTTCCTAAAAGCCTGCCACACAGCTTCAAGTGGGGCAGATGTTTGTAATGGCCTGCGCAGGTCAAGGGCTTGTGCAGCCACAAGCAATTCTATAGCTAATATACGCTGTACATTTTTTACCACCTTATATAGCTTGGTTGCTGCATTAGCCCCCATGCTCACATGGTCCTCCTGTCCGTTGCTGCTTACTATAGAATCTACAGATGCTGGCGTACACAATTGCTTATTCTGGCTTACTATAGATGCGGCAGTGTATTGAGCGATCATAAAACCGCTGTTCAGCCCTGCATCAGGCGCCAGGAAGTTGGGCAATCCGCGCTGCCCGCTTATCATCAGGTATATGCGTCGCTCTGCAATACTACCCAGCTCTGCCATTGCTATAGCCATAAAATCAAGGTGCAGCGCCAGTGGCTGGCCATGAAAATTACCTCCGCTCATTATTGCATCCTCATCATGAAAAACAATAGGGTTATCTGTAACTGAGTTGATCTCGATCTCCATCACATTACAAACCGTATCTATCACGTCTTTGGTAGCGCCATGTACTTGTGGCATACAACGGAAGGAGTATGGGTCTTGCACTTGCTCTTTATACTCTGCCTGCAGCGGACTTCCCTGCAATAATCCCCTTAGCCTTTGCGCTGTGGCTATCTGCCCCTTGTGTGGACGAACCCTGTGCAAAGCATGACTAAAAGGTTCACCCTTAGCCATAAATGCATCGGCCGAAAGTGCACCGGTAACATCGGCCCACACCTGCAGTCTTTTTGCAGTCATAAGCGCCCATGTACCATAGCCGCTCATAAACTGCGTACCGTTCAGCAGCGCTAATCCCTCCTTGGCTGCAAGTGTCATAGGCTTTATGCCCAGCTTGCCCAATACATCTTTAGCTTTGTGTTTCTGTCCTTTATAGTTAACGTCACCCTTACCCAGCAGCGGCAGGCTCATGTGCGCCAATGGGGCAAGATCGCCACTTGCCCCTAACGAGCCCAGCTCATATACCACAGGGTGTATGCCCTGGTTGTACATGTCTGCAAGCCTTTGTACCAATTCGGGCCGCACACCGCTATAGCCCTGGCTTAGTCCGTGCACCTTCAGCAACAGCATCAGTCGCACTATTTCTTCAGGTACTTCGTCACCCATGCCACAAGCATGGCTGCATACCAGGTTTTCCTGTAGTTGGGATAGCTCATCGGGCTCTATG
>Ga0206829_10113_pt1 | contig 27965 bp, 21 predicted proteins | sample Alteio_BWOrgCont_75_FD_152862 | JGI IMG/M metagenome (GOLD analysis project Ga0206829, IMG submission 152862) | Enriched cells from forest soil in Barre Woods Harvard Forest LTER site, Petersham, Massachusetts, United States -... | ecosystem: Environmental > Terrestrial > Soil > Temperate forest >... | reverse complement strand
TTCTCGAGCAATCTGAGCCACCAAAGGAGTCTTCCCAGCCCCCCCAGCTTGAATATTCCCAACGCTAATCACCCGACAATCCAAAGCCACCGACCGAGTGATTCCACGCCGAGCGGCCCATCGAGCCACCCCTGATCCCAAAGACCAAAAAAACGATCCAATAGAGCAGAGGGGTACCCGGGAGGCCCTCAGGCCCGAGTGAGTCAAGAAGCGGCAGAGAGAGTCCCTGTGGGTGATCTGGGGAAAAGGGTCAGGAGCGTTAAAGGATCCCACGCTCCTGACCCTTTTCCCCAGATCACCCACAGCACCTCTATCTCTCTCCGCTCGACGAATTTGAGTCTCCCCAAGGACCTGCAAAATCTCCCGAGCCGCTAAAACGCTAGGACTGACCCGATCAGGAGAAACCCCAATCCTCCCCCGAATCACCTCGAATCCCGCGAGCATCGCCTCTCGCACACTTGCGTGATCGACTCCAGTTGCCCCGGGAAAAATCCGCAATATCTCCTGCGCTAGCCGAGCCTCCGTGGCTTCTTCACAGAGAATCTCTGGAACCACCCAAGGGGTCCCAGGAGCCTTTCCGGCTACCAAATTCCCTAACCCCACCGGCCCTCGATATCGAACTAAATTCCGAAAAAGCCAAGTCTCTACCCGACTCGGCTTATAAACCACGGCATGAGGACACCGAAGCAACGCTGCTTCCAAGGTCGATGTCCCGGACTTAATGAGGCCGAGATCCGCAGCGACCAAACAGAGTGCAGAATTGCCCTGTGAAACTCGGACATCCAAATCGACCCGAGCCTGAAGGGCAGAGTCGCCCTGTCCTCGATCAGAATTCCTTCGGTCAGAAATCCACCGTTCCACTCGCTTTTTCACCTCACCCAATTCAGCTGTTTCGGGAAATGGAAGAAGAACGGTGAGTACCTCGTCTTTTCGGAGAACTTTATCGGCTCTCAGTTGATCGGAAGCAAGTCCCACCGCGCCCAACATCAATTCTAAATGAGCCTTAAGCTCCGAAGCCCGACTGCCGGGCATCAAGACAACAGCTTTACGCTCAGTCGGGATCCCCAGAGAAGCCCGGGCCTCGGAGCGCGAGAGCGATAAGGGAAGTTCGTCAACCAATGGATTCCCAACGTAGGTAACCGGAACCCCATGGTCACGATAGAAATCTTCTTCGAACGGAAGAATGCTTAGAATTTTTGAAAAATTTTCTTTCAAAAAATGAATGCGACCTGTCCGCCAAACCCAAACCTTGGGCGGAATATAATAAACCAGCGGTATTCCAAGCTTCCTAAACCTTCGAGCCAATCGAAAATGAAAATCCGGGTAATCGATAAAAACCGCAATATCTGGGGGGTCTTCAAGCGCGGCCAACTCAAGCTGTTTTAAGAATCGAAAAACCGAGGGAAGACGCCCAATGACCTCCACAAAGCCCATGGCCATAAGTTGCCGTGCATCGACTCTGGCTCTCAGCCCCGCCGCCTGTAATTTAGGTCCACCTACGCCTACAAACTCGGTCTTTTCTCCAGCAGGCACCAGCGTCTTGAGGGCATGAAGAAGTTCAGCGCCATGGACATCGGATGAAGCCTCAGCCGCTGATATGAAAATTTTCATTCCTGGTGATCCTTATCGAACCACTCCGGTTTCACTCTTCCGAATAAAATTCACAAAACTCTGAATCTCGGGATAGTCGCCGTACTGAGACTCAATTTCCAGAAGGCATTGTTCCTTTTGCACATCGGTTCTGTTCCAAAGCTTGATCGCCTCGTTGATCTTTTGGATAGTTTCGGCTGGAAATCCTCGACGGCGCAATCCCACGATATTGGCTCCTTTAAGAGAACAGGGCCTCGATCCAATTGCAATGGCAAAGGGCGGAACATCTCTCTCCAGGCCCGATTGCCCTCCAATATAAGCATGAGCCCCGATTCTCACGAACTGAGAAATTCCCGTCATTCCGCCGACAATGACGTAATCTTCCAGAGTCACATGCCCCGCCAATCCTCCGTAGTTGGAAATGATGCAGTGATTTCCAACAATGCAATCATGCCCAAGATGGGTATAGGCCATGATCAAACAATGATCCCCCACCTGAGTTAAGCCCCCGCCCTGAACTGTTCCCAGATTCAGAGTCACGCTTTCACGAATGGTGTTGTGATTGCCAATCACCAAACGAGTGGGTTCCCCTTTGTATTTTAGATCCTGCGGAACGGCACCCAAAACAGTGAAGGGAAAAATCGTATTATTCTCTCCAATGTCCGTGTGGCCCTCAATGACTACATGACTAATCAAACGAGTGCCCTGGGCTATTTTTACGTGAGGCCCAACCGTACACCAAGGGCCTATCTCCACGGTGGGGTCGATTTTAGCCTCTGGATGAATCATCGAACTCGGGTGGATCATTTTGACTCCTGATTTGGATTCGCCATCAAGTTAGCCAAGATTTCAGCTTCCGCCACTTTTTGGCCATCTACTATTGCCGTACATTGAAAGGCCCAGAGCTTTCCCCTACACTTGGTGACCTCAGTCTCGATTCTCACTGTATCTCCAGGAATCACAGGCTTTCTAAAGCGCGCTTGATCTACTCCAACAAGAATACACTGAAAACTTTTAGACAATCGATCAAGATCCTTCACCAGATTGGGATAGATCGAAAAGCAAGCCGTCTGAGCCATCGCCTCTATTAAAAGAACTCCTGGAAAAATAGCAAAGCCGGGGAAATGCCCTTGAAAAAAAGGCTCATTTCCACTGACATTTTTGATCGCTACCACGCGAGTACCTACTTCCGCGCTTGGGGGAGGAGCATCCAACGGACCCGTGGGATGAATCTCCAAAACCCGGTCAATCAACAAAAAAGGAAACCGGTGCGGCAAGAAACGTTGAATTTGATTGATGTCTAACCGATAGGGGTTTTCGTTCACTTAGACTTCCGATCTTCCAAAAGTTGGTTCAATAGAGCATGTGCTTTAAAATGCTCTTTGTGATTTCGCTGTGGGTTCCCCACGACCACGCCCCCTGAAGGAACGTCCTTGGTGAGTAGAGTCAAAGCTCCCACATTGCCCCCATCCCCCACGTGAACATGATTTGTAATTCCAACTAGCCCGCCCACATAAGCGTATTTTCCTACACTCGCATTTCCAGCCAGACAAGTGCCCCCACAGATCACCGCTCCTTCATCCAAGCGGCAATTGTGTCCTATATGAACCAGGTTATCTAGTTTAACATTTTTCTCAATTCGGGTTTCACCAAAGGTAGCCCGATCGACACAGCTATTCGCCCCAATCTCGACATCGTCACCTATAATGACACGCCCCAGATGGTAAATCTTTTGATGACCTACCACTCGCTTTCCGTCTCTTCGTGGAGCATAGCCAAAACCGTCCGCTCCGATCGTAACTCCCGAATGTAGCCGAACTCGTTTTCCTAATTCCACAAACTCATAAAGCGTGACTCGAGGGAAGAGGACGGAATCCTCTCCAATCTTGGACTGGGCGCCAACATAACATCCTGGATAAATCGTAGCACCTGCTCCAATCCAAACATTCTCTTCAATCACGACGTGTGCTCCGACAGTCACGCCGTCGCCCAAATGAGCGGAAGGAGAAACCACAGCGCTAGGATGAATTCCAGCAGCGATACCCCGCTTCTTTTCCGCCCGAGGGAAATGAGCCGACGGAGAAAGTTCCGCCGCAAATTTTTCGGAGAGAAGAGCTAAAGCAGAATAGGGATCGGCACAGGCTACGACAGCCGTCGTCTTCCAAAGCGGAAGTTTAGCGCTTTCAAGAGGAACTACAAATGGTTCCGCCGTGATCAAAACTCCTGGATGAGCGGTAGGCAACTCATTTTCATAGGCTCTAGAAAAAAAGAAAGCTAACTCACTTGCCTTTGCAACTCCCAGAGAAGAAGGGCGCTCAATTCGAAGCGTAGCGACTCGATCCCCAAGCGCCTCTGAATTAACGACCCTTCCTCCTGTCCAATCTAATATCTGCTGGAGAGTAAAAGACACGGAAACTTAGCTCACCTTTTTGACGGATTTTTTAGAATTTACGTTTGAAAGAGCGCTCTTTTCAGAGGTCTTATCAAAAATGGAAATGACCTGATTGGTGTAGTCGTCTTTCTCCAGGGAATAGAGCACATTATTTTCGTTCTTCTCAAGCACCAAGCTTAGCTTTTCCTTTTTGGCAAGGTCCGCAATAATGGTTCGAAGCTTAGCAAGTATGGGCTGAGTCAGATCTCTTTCTTTTTGCTGAATCTCTCCCTGCGAACGAGCAGTCAAATCCTGGAACTTCATGATTCGCTCTTGCAATTCTCCCTGCTTCTTAGCACGAGCTTCGTCACTCATGACCATAGATTGCTTCTTAAACTCTTCCGTCATTTTCTTTATGGAAGCTTCTTCGGTCTGAAGTTCTTTCTTTTTGGAATTAAATTCTTTTTCAAGCTGAGCCTTGGCCTTCTTACCTGCATCTACAGCCTGAAGAGCACGCTGCATATCTACGGTGCCAACTTTAAACGCTTCCTCAGCGCGAGCAGCGTTTGATCCCAATATGCCAAATGTGAATAAAACTGCAGTCAACCCTACCCATCCGTTTGCCTTAGTCATTAGACAATCTCCTCAGAATATTAGATTCGGAAATTAAACCTTATCCAGGAGAAAACCATAACCGGTGGGCAAATACAAGAAGCAGTATCAATCAGAATGGAGGACCGATAAAGAACTGGAACACAGGCGACTGATCGCCTGGTTGAGGGGCAATTGGGAAGCCCCATTCAAATCGCAAAGGACCGATGGGTGAGAACCATCTAAATCCAAACCCTACGTCCGCACGAAGAGGGAATGGCTGTGAATTTTCGTCCCAGGTATTACCGATATCAAAGAAGACGACAGCTTTAATGCCCGCTTCCCGAATCAAAGGATATTCAAACTCGAACAAGGAGAAAGCCTCTGCAATACCCCCTAAAGGCTGAGGGTTTCCGGCGCTATCAGGAGGCCCCTTGGGTCCTAAGAGGAACATTTGGAAGCCCTTCATATTGTTGGGACCGCCCAGATAGAACCTTTGCGAAGGCGGCACAGGCATACCGTCCAGACCAAATATTTGTCCAACTTCGATGCTATTTCTAAAGATGAGGTCTCCGGCAATTTTGTAATAGAACCGATTGTTCAAAATTGCTTTTACGAATTTCTTGTCGCCCCAAATCCCTGCAGTCTCAACCGAAGCGCTCTGATAATTTCCTTCGGAAGTCTCAAAACGATTGTTTCGTTTGTCTCGAACGACGCTGAGGATGATGCTTGAAATCACCCCTGTATCTTCAGCGATAGTCTGTGGAGAGACCGCGGGATCCGCATTCAAGTCTTGGATCCCTTCATTCTTATAGGTGATATAAGCTTGAGTGTACTCTGCAATCGGATGGCCGAAGCGAACATCAAAACCTAGCTTAGCAACAGTGAATCGGTTCGGGATTGGAAAATAGACATAGTAGATATCCAAACCCGACGTCCAAAGGCTATCAAAGGTATAGGGCTCGGTAAACCCGAAGTTCAAACTCTTTGAGGTACTCCCTATCGCGTACTGAGCAGACAAACTCAGAGTCTGTCCTCGTCCCATGAGGTTGATTTCAGAAATCTGAGTCGTAAAGAATAAGTTTTGAATACTTCCGTAACCTGCCCCCAGGGTAATCGTTCCAGTCGATCGTTCTTTAACACTGATTTCCACGTTAAGAACATCCGGCTTTCCTTTAGGGGTGGTGGTGTTAAAGATCACTTCTCCCGGCGCAAAATAACCTAAACGTTCTACGTTTTCTTTGGAGATCCGCATCTTGGATCCACTGTAAAGCTCACCCTCATGAATCTTTAATTCTCGGCGAATGACCTTGTCGTGAGTCTTGGAGTTTCCGATGACGTTGATCTCACCAAAGTGGACCAGGTTTCCTTTTTCAAAATCATATTCGATATCCAGGGTCTTGCTATCTTCGTGAATATTCATTTTGGGGATGACATTCGCAAAAGCATACCCCAAATCCTGGTACTTCTCGGTCAACTTAGTGATATCAGCATTTCGCTTGGAGATGCTGAACACATCTCCTGGATCTAGGGTCAGAACACTTTGGAGCTCTTCCTTTGGAAAAAGAAGCTCACCTCCAAACCCTGTGGTTCCCATTTTGTATTCAGAGCCCTCATCCACATAGATCGAAATGTAGAGCCACTTTTTATCGTCGCTCACTGTGATCACAGGGTTCTCATATTTGAATCGGACGTAGCCATGCTCTAAATACCAATAAACCAGCCGCTGCAGGTCCTGCTTAAAAGCCGACTCCTTAAAATTCCCGGAGCCACTCATGAACGAAAAAAGGCCACCTTCTTTTGTCTCCGCAAAGACTCCCTTGAGCTGCTCATCCGTGAATTTCTTATTATTCAGGAAAGTGATCTTTTTAATCTGAACCTTGTCAAAGTCATTGATTTTGTACGTCAGGTTCACTTCACCTGGCTTCTCAGATTGAATCTCGTAGTTCACCTTAGCCAGATAGAAACCCTTGTCCTCATAGTGCTTCTGAATCAGAGCGACATCTTCTCGGACTTTATTGATGTCTAAAATAGACCATTCTTTGACTTTGATAATTTCTTTTAGATCGGAAGAGCTGAGCTGTTGATTGCCTTCAAAATTAATGGCGGCAATCACTGGACGCTCGCGAACCTGATAGATCACTTTCACGTGCTGGTTCGGTAAGACCTCTCCTTGTACAGAAATATCATCAAAGAAGCCCATATTGAAAAGGGCCTGAATGTCAGCACGAACTTGGTCGCGGTTGAGGGTGTCTCCGATTTTTGTTCCAACCTTGGCTGCAACTGCATCCTTCTCGATTCTCTTGAGACCTTCAAAATCAATTGAATCCACGATTTTACCGAAGTAGGCATCAGTCGCGTTGTTTTCTGCTCCCAATTGAGGCTCCTTCGAGGCCTCAGAAGATCCATCATGAACGGATGAAAGCACAGATTTTGCAGGAACATCTTCAGCAAACACGAGCTCATTTGCACCTAGACTGCCCATCAAGACAGAAACGGCTAAAAAAAGAACACGGGGCCAAGCGAGGCGCTGATGATCAGAGTTGGGCAGTATCACTTCACTTATGTCTAGGTGGGTAGAGATCCTCTGTCAACAAGAGAAATCTTCTCAAGACACAAACATGCCATCTTTCATGACCAATACGCGGTGCATCTTTTTCGCGATTTCCGAGTCATGAGTAACCAAAAGAATGGAGACACCTGTAGCTTGATTTAGCTTGATCAAAAGATCCATGATTGTGGAGCGATTGAGAGAATCTAAATTCCCAGTAAGCTCATCTGCCAGGAGAAGCTTAGGTCTCAAGATAATTGCACGTGCAATAGCTACCCTCTGCTGCTCCCCGCCAGATAGCTCACTCGGCCTATGATCTAAACGGTTCTTTAGACCGACGAACTCGAGAAGCTCCTTAGCTTGATTCAGAGACAGATTGCGAGCATGTCCGGCAATCAAGGCCGGCATCATCACGTTCTCCAGAGCAGAAAACTCCGGAAGAAGATAGTGAAACTGAAACACAAAACCGAGAGATCGATTTCTAAAATAGGAGAGAGCCTTTTCTGAATAATGAAAAAGTTCTTCTTTCTTGGGACCGAAAAAAACTTTTCCAGAAGTGGGAGGCTCCAATGTTCCTAGAATATGTAAGAGCGTACTTTTGCCCACACCAGAAGCGCCCGTAATTGCCACCATTTCGCCGGTCTGGATGCTGAGATCTACTCCACGCACCACGGGGACTTCTTTTTTTCCCTTGTAGAAAGATTTGTAAATTTTTTCGGCACGAAGCAATGGTCCATGCCCAGTATCTTTGACACTCATTTCATCACCCTAGTCATATTTTAAGCCATCCAGCGGTGAACGACGAGCGACACTCCAAGAAGGATAGAGGGTCGCCAAAAAGGCAATTAAAAGCGCAATACAAGCAATCATCCCGATCTCCATCCATCGAACGACGACAGGAAGAAAGCCAATATAATAGATGTCTTCAGGAAGATGAATCCAACGAGTCCTCTCGAGGACCCAGCCCAAGCCCAGCCCCCCCAAAACTCCCATCGTGGTACCTACCGCTCCAATACCCAATCCTATGATGCAGAAAAGCTGAAAACACTGGGACGGCCGAAACCCCATTGCCTTGAGTATCGCAATTTCTTTCGTCTTGTCATGAATCATCATCATCAAAGTACTGACTACGTTAAACGCAGCCACCACTACGATCACAATCAATATAATGGCAATCACGACCTTTTCGAGCTTGATAGCGTAAAAGAGGTTTTTGTTGAGCTGACTCCAGTCCTTAGCTCGAAACGGAAAATCAAAACTCTCTCCTAGGCGATCAGAAACCTCACGACTATCCGTCCCCGGCAAAATCTTCATATTAAAATTAGTCACTCGGCCAGGAAGGTCGAGAAACTTTTGAACCGCCCCAAGTGTCATGAAAACAAATTTCGAGTCGTAATCGTACATCCCCATCTTCACGATTCCCACCACGTGGACATTCAAAATTCGAGGCGCTGAGTCCTTGTCGGACGTGTACGGAACGATCAGCCGAATTGGGGTTCCTAAAGTCGCACCGAGCTTTTCAGCAATAGCAGATCCTAGGGTCACCTCACCTTCCTGGGTAGGTATTTTTCCAGAGATCAGCCGCCTAGGTATGGATGTCACTTCGCCGATTCGGTCCGGTTCAATCCCTTGCAGGACGGCTCCTGACACGCCTTGAGGACCAGAGACCATCAACTCAGTCACAAAAGACGCTGTTACCGCAGTGACTTGAGGAACAACTTTACGAATCTCGCTTTCGATCACGCTCGGATCTTTGAGAGGCTCTCCACGAGAATAGAGCAAGACGTCACCGTTCATTCCTGTAATCACTCGGGTGAGCTCACCTTCAAATCCATTGATCACACTCGTGACCACCGTCAGTGCGAGTACCCCAAGCATCACGCCTACTACCGATACCCACGCAATAAAAGAGAGGAACCCGTCCGAGGACTTTGAGAGCAAAAACCTTCGCGCAAGTGTGGGAACCGACGAAGCGAAGAATCCCATCCTATGCCTTTGCACCCTCGCTTTGAACCGGTCTCATGAGAGGAAACAAGATGACGTCGCGAATGCTAGGCGAATCTGTCAAAAGCATGACCAGTCGATCTATCCCAATCCCAGCTCCAGCAGTGGGGGGCATCCCGAACTCTAGAGCGGTGACATAGTCCAGATCCATATCAGTGGCTTCCTCATTTCCTGCATTCTTTGCATCCACTTGAGCTTCAAAGCGAGCCTTTTGATCTTCTGGATCATTCAATTCAGAAAAGGCGTTCGCTAGCTCTCGCCCGTAAATATAGAGCTCAAATCGGTCAACCAAGAAAGGATCCTGATCACTCTTTCTAGAAAGTGGTGAAGTATCCAGCGGATGTTGCGTCACGAAGGTAGGTTGAATCAACTGTGACTCCACTTCTTCGTCAAAGATCACCATCATTAGGCCGCCGGTCGTATCTTTTGGATCCATGTGCAAGCCCTTCATTTTTCCGTATTCCAGGAGGGCTTCCTTGACTCTCAGCTGAGAGCGATCCTTAAATCCACTGTACTCAACAATGGCATCTTCAACACTAATTCTTCTCCAAGGACCTTTCAGATCAATTTGAGTCCCTTGGTAAGTGAAAGAGCTTGTGCCTAACGCCTTCTCACAAACTCGCTGAATGAGCTCTTCCAACTCATCCATCAAGTCTTCATAAGTCGCGTAGGCCTGATAAAATTCAAGCATCGTGAATTCCGGATTGTGTTTAATCGAAATTCCTTCATTTCTAAAATTTCGATTAATCTCAAATACTCGGTCAAATCCACCCACCACGAGCCTTTTCAAATAAAGCTCGGGGGCAATTCTCATATACAAGGTCATATCGAGAGCATTGTGGTGAGTGACGAAAGGTCGCGCGGTAGCCCCCCCGGCAATCGGGTGCATCATGGGAGTCTCGACCTCCATGAACTGATGCTCAACGAAGAACCTTCGCATCTCCTCAATAATCTGCGAGCGTTTTCGGAAAGTGGCCCGAGTCTCATCGTTCATGATCAAATCCAAGTAACGTTGGCGGTACTTGATTTCTACATCAGCAATCCCATGGAACTTTTCGGGCAAAGGCCTCAGTGACTTGGTGATCAGCTGTAAGGAATGACAGAGGACGGAGAGCTCTCCGGTTTTTGTTTTGAATACTACTCCATCAGAAAAAACGATATCTCCGATGTCGAGCTCTTTAAAAAGAGCATAAGCTTCCGGGCCAATCTTATCTTTCTGAACGAAAAGCTGAATCACTCCACTTCGATCTTTCAACCGAACGAAGGAAGCCTTTCCAAAGTCCCGAATAGCCATGATACGCCCTGCAACCGACGCCGAGATAGCGGCGGCTTCCAGTTCTTCCTTGGCCTTTTCGTCATAATTTTTGTGCAAATCAGCAGCAAGAAATGAGGGCTTGATTCCATTCTTATATGGATTCTCTTTGCGATCTCTTAAGCGGGCCAGTTTTTCAAAACGAACTCGAACCTGTTCTGACTGATCTTCCATCATTTCCATTTGACTACCTCAGATGCTTTCTAAGAAACGCTCAGCATCGATAGCGGCCATACAGCCTGTCCCTGCTGCCGTGACAGCCTGTCGATAAACATGATCGGCTACATCCCCCGCGGCAAATACTCCCGGAATATTTGTCCGAGTGGACTTATCTTCCGTAATAATATAGCCGGTTTCATCACACTTCAAGAAAGGGCGCAGAATAGATGTATTTGGTTCATGACCAATTGCCACAAAGAGGCCTTCGACTGCCAAATCATGCACAGCCTGGGTTTTTAAGTTTTTTAAGCGGACCCCTGTCACGCCATGCTCTCCCAACACTTCGATCACTTCAGAATCCCATACAAATTTGATCTTGGGGTTCTTCATCGCCTTCTCTTGCATGATTTTGCTAGCACGCAACTTGTCTCGACGATGGATGATGGTGACGCTCTTTGCGAAACGGGTCAAAAAGGTTGCCTCTTCCATGGCTGTGTCGCCCCCGCCCACGACAGCAATATCTAAATTTCTGAAGAAAAACCCGTCACAGGTGGCGCAGGCAGACACGCCTTTCCCCATCAGACGCCTTTCGCTGGGGAGGTCTATCCACTTTGCAGAAGCTCCTGTAGCAACAATGAGGGTATGAGTCTTGATCTGACGCCCGTCTGAAAATTCAAGGGTAAAGGGCCGATGCAATAGATCCACTTTCGTCACATTGCCCTGCACGAAACGAGTCCCAAAGCGTTCTGCCTGCTTTCGAAAGGCGTTCATTAACTCAGGACCCATGACTGGCTCAGCGAAACCTGGGTAGTTCTCGACATCACTAGTGATGGTCAGCTGCCCTCCAGGCTGCTCACCTTCCACGCATACAGGCTTTAGATTTGCCCGAGCGCTATAGATTGCCGCCGTAAGCCCTGCCGGTCCAGTACCCAAAATAGTGAGAGATTCCACCTCACCTGAACTGAGTGACTTTGTCATGATCTTTTCCTCAACTCTTGCTTTTACCCCATCCAGCCTCGAAAAAGAGCGCTGGCCTTGCCTCAGAGACTATCAACAAAGCTACTCCACGGGGGTCGAGCAAGGTTTCCCACCCGAATAGGTTTGTTGTTAGCCTCTAAGGCAGACTTTTGCGGTATTGGGATGCTAGATTATGAATGAGACGTGCCTTTAGAGTCTGACTCCCCGTCTTCGGCCAACGCATGGATATCAATCCACTCAGCGTTTTCGGAGTCATCAGGCAGGCTTTCCTGTGCTTTACGCAATTCTTCCTGAGTAATCACTCCTCGATTAACATTTCTCTCAATCAAACGAACGTCTAATTTCTTAAAATCAACGGATTCATGTAGAAGTGCCATGGAACAGTGATAGATCGCCCGGACAGGATGTGTCAAGTCTCAGTGCCATGTCTTTGGCCCATTTCCCGACTCATCGGAAGGGTTTTCAAAATTTTGGGGATTATTGATGATCAATTTGAGGTGATTTGACCTTTTCTTCTTCGGTGGCTTGGGTTTTCCAGGAAGCCGGCGGGCCCGGCGGGCTAGAAAGACAAGATAGGCAAATCCAGACGCCATTGCTCCCAACTGAGAAAGACTGGCAAGCGCCCCCCCCCGAGGAATAAAGGGTGGTCAAAAGTTCCAGCAGAGCCAATACCGCCACAAAATGCTTCGCCTTCATGGGAAATAGCATCATGAAAAGCAGGACCCTATCCCCAAAAAGGACCCCATAAGCCAAAAGCAAACCGTATATGGCCCCTGAGGAACCGGCCATCGGATGGTAGCCGGATCCTGGGAACACAAAGGAACCTAGGAGCCAGTAGATGAGGGCGGCACTAGTGGCACAGAAGAAATAGTATTTTAGGAACTTCCTCTTACCCCAGACCAGCTCCAACTCACTCCCAATAAAAGCCAGCATGAGGAGGTTAAAGAAAAGGTGAGTGATATCTCGATGCACGAAGCTGTACGTAAACAGCTGCCAAACTCTAAGCTCACGAGTCACTGCACTCGGTACCAGGGCAAGAACCTCAAAAAGATGAGTCCCAAAAAACTGGTCACTCGTTTGGAGAACAATGAATAGTACAAAACATGCAATAAGGATGGCTCTAACGCCTACGGTTAAACGAATTGGCATAGTCTCTCTACGTTGGCTCCATGATTTCAATTAGGATACCCCCAGCGCTGGCAGGATGGATAAAATTAATTTTCATGCCGTGAGCCCCTTCTCTAGGAGTATCATATAAAAGTCGAAATCCTGCTGCCCTTAACTTTTGAGAGAGCAGCTCCAACTCCCCCTTTTTTGCACCAAAAGATAGATGATGAATTCCGGGTCCTTTTTTAGCAATAAACTGGGCGACAGTACCTTGTGGATCAACCGTCTCAAGGAACTCAATAGCCCCTTGTTCTAAAGGTAAAGGCAAGAAATGGGTCTTCACTCCCTGCTCAGGCACGTCTTCCACGTGATCCACGTTCAGCCCGAGAAGTGAAAAAAGCTCCTTCATTCTCGGCAAATCTGCGACCGCAATGCCTATGTGATTGAGACTGACCATGAAAACTCTCCTAAGAACCTAGGAGGGTAGCACAAATAAGACGAGGACCACTACCCACCTGTTGCTGTACCCGAATTCGCCTCCTCTGACGAATCCAGCAAGTGTTTAGCGGTCCTCAGTCAAGTCGCCTAAGCTTCGATTACCCACCAAAGTCCTCTAGCCTAGACATAGTACCTATCGGAGGAAGTGCGCCCGGCTTTAGATAAATTAACTTCCTCTTCAAAAATTAGAATGCCGTCCCCATGTTGCCCTGCATCATCCTGTACTGAGCTTGGTTCAACTGCATCATATTGAGGGCGTTATCCTGAGAGTACTGGCCGCTGTAGTTAGGCATCATGCCGTAGCCTCCGCCCATCATGCCGCCATATCCCATTCCGCCCATACCACCCATCATGCCGGGCATGCCCATTCCCATTCCGCCCATACCACCCATCGTGCCGGGCATACCCATTCCCATGCCACCCATCATACCAGGCATACCCATTCCCATACCTGGCATTCCGATACCGGCTCCACCCAGTCCCATGCCAGGCATACCCATGCCCATCATTCCGGGCATGCCCATTCCCATTCCGCCCATACCACCCATCATACCAGGCATCATGCCCATTCCGCCCATGCCAGGCATCATGCCCATTCCGCCCATGCCAGGCATCATGCCCATTCCGCCCATACCCATCATTCCAGGCATCATTCCCATTCCGGGCATACCCATCATGCCGGGCATCATTCCCATTCCGCCCATGCCCATCATTCCAGGCATCATTCCCATTCCGCCCATGCCCATCGTTCCAGGCATCATTCCCATTCCGCCCATGCCCATCATTCCAGGCATCATTCCCATTCCGCCCATGCCCATCATTCCAGGCATCATTCCCATTCCGCCCATGCCCATCATTCCAGGCATCATTCCCATTCCGGGCATACCCATGCCCACCCCGAAACCCATACCTGGCATCATTCCCATGCCCATACCCGGCATCATCCCCATTCCGCCCATGCCCATCATGCCCGGCATCATTCCCATTCCGCCCATGCCCATACCCATAGGCATCATTCCTGGCATACCCATCATGCCCATTCCCATGCCTAAACCGCCCATGCCCATCCCGTATCCAAGAGAACCCATTCCCCCAAATCCCGCTCCGTTGCAGGGCACTCCCACTTGATTGCAGTAGCCATAGTAGGCGTTCATCTGATTATTATAGAGTGATGAATATGCGTTCATCGAATGGTTCATTTCATAAGCGCCCAAGCCCATCCCAGTAATGCCAGCAACGGAGGGCAGTGCCATCATTAAATAATCCATGCCATTCGGATCTCGAGGTTTATAGAGCTGAGCCATCCGCTCCTGAACAGCACAGTTCGGACAACTGTGATTGAGGTCTTCAATAGCTTGGACGGCTTTATCCCTACGCCCTTTTGCCTCATCGCAGGTACTTTCAAGGGCAACAACTGACCTTTTCAGTCTCGTGAGTTTATCTCTTCTTCTTACCGTGCTACATCCCCAGATGGATTCGCCACATGCCTTGCTGTATTTTAGACGCGCCCTGGATAAGTACTCACACTCGCTTTCCTCTCCCTCTTCGTACTTTCCCAGAAACTCCTTACAATCATCCGCACAGTCACAGCGCCCATTGAGCTCCTCATCAGAGACATCAGTAGCTTCACCGTGTGGACTTTTTAGGACCTCCGCGATTTCATCTTTAAGGGCATGATCTGCTTTTAGACGTTTCACACAATCTTTGAGCTCATTCTCGGCATCCGCTTTTTCTTCTGAAAGCTGCCTCATCTGCTCAGTAAAGCTCCCGTAAGCCAAAGAACCTGGAGTTCCAAGACCTAGGAAGAATGAAAACCCAAAGACTATTCCCAAAACCCCCAACAGCCTAGAATTGTGATGCAGCTTCATAGGTCCCCTCCCGAAGAATGAACGAGAATATTGTCCCTTCATAGAAAAATGATGGGGGATAATGACGTCAACATCAATATTATATTTTAGGAATAAAATAAATTATGAAGAAAAGACTGCCTTGGTGCAGCAAAACCCACTGGGAGCGCCAAAGAAATGGCACAACGCTTTCACCCAAGATCAAAATCTATGATCTTTATGAGTGGCGCGATTTATGAACTGATTCGCGAAGCTTCTTTGCCCGCGCCTTTTTCGCAGCCTGATGTTTACGATTCTTCATTTTCTGGCTTCTTTGTTTGCGTCCGCGTCCCATAGTGTCCTAAGTCTCCAACTTTCCACCCAAATAATCAAGAGCATTCATGATTCATCGATTGCCCACGTATCTTCCATCTGCTAGCCTTAAACCATAACGACTAAACAAGGGGGACAGCATGGAAAGCAAGACTCTAAGTGAAGGATTTCAAGCTGAATTTCCGCCCGGCTCCTCAGTTATCTATGCCATGCACGGTAAATGTAATGTCGTGAGCACAGAAACCCGTTCTTTGGGCGGGGAAGCTATTCGATTTTATAAACTCGAAATCAAAAAGTCCGCACTCTCTCGTTCAAATAAAACTGAACCTGCAATCTGGGTCCCGATTTCCAGAGCCAAAGATCAAGGTTTACGGGCTCCCATGACCAAGGAAGAGGCCGAAGCAGTCCTAAAAGTTCTCTCCAGCCGTGAATACTACTTCAAAGCCAATGAGCCTTGGAATGTGATTCAACCTCTACTTGAGGCTGCAATCCGCATCGAAGGAGGGCTAGGTTTAGCCAAAGTGGCTAGTTTTCTCTACGTTATGAAAAAGAAGCAAGTCGTCTCATCACCCGAAGTGAATAAGCTTCAAGAAACCGTGCACAGACTCTTATTTAAAGAGCTATCTGAGATCCTGGAGGAAACTCCAAAAAACCTCGAGCAGAAGATCATCAAGGGGTTTCGCGTGAAAATGACACCAGATGCCTAGCTCTTCCCTATAAGCAACCCGAATTGCTAAGCTAGACCTCGTGCTTTCCGTCGGTCAAATCAGAACAAAAAAAAACCCTGTACCAGTCGGTACAGGGTTTAAACATTGTAATAACAATTTGCTGTAAAATAAAATGGGGGCATCGAGCTATTTTAGCGCCGAGCTACCTCGGTACTATATTCGCCGTGGACGGGCTTAACTTCTGAGTTCGGGATGGGATCAGGTGTAACCCCGCCGCTATAGACGCCCCCAAAATTGGGAGAGATCTTGCGACAGAATGCACAAGGTAAAAGCTTTTGATTTAAGAGACTACTGAGATTTTTGCATCTCAGCGATCTGAGAATAGGGAAGAATAAAAGATGATCTTCACCTATAAGTAATATAAAGATAAGCCTCTCGTTCTATTAGTAGTGGTCAGCTGAGTATATTACTATACTTACACACCCACCCTATCAACCCCGTCGTCTACGGGGGAACTTAAAGGGGACTTAACGTCCCGGGAGAAGTTGTTTTGAAGAGAGTTTCCCACTTAGATGCTTTCAGCGGTTATCTCGTCCAGACATAGCTACCCAGCGATTGCCACTGGCGTGACAACTGGCTCACTAGCGGTCTGTCCATCCCGGTCCTCTCGTACTAAGGACAGCGCTTCTCACTTCTCCAACACCTACGGCAGATAGGGACCGAACTGTCTCACGACGTTCTGAACCCAGCTCGCGTACCGCTTTAATTGGCGAACAGCCAAACCCTTGGGACCTGCTCCAGCCCCAGGATGCGATGAGCCGACATCGAGGTGCCAAACCTCCCCGTCGATGTGAACTCTTGGGGGAGATAAGCCTGTTATCCCCGGAGTACCTTTTATCCGTTGAGCGATGGCCCTTCCATACAGAACCACCGGATCACTAGAACCTGCTTTCGCACCTGCGCGACATGTCCGTCTTGCAGTCAAGCACCCTTATGCTCTTGCACTCTACGGCTGGTTTCCACTCAGCCTGAGGGTACCTTCGCGCGCCTCCGTTACTCTTTGGGAGGCGACCGCCCCAGTCAAACTGCCCGCCTGACATCGTCCCGTGGCCGGTTGATTGCGACCTACGGTGAGAACAGTCAAAAATTCAGGGTGGTATTTCAAGGTTGCCTCCCTCTGAACTAGCGCCCAGAGTTCTAAGGCTCCCACCTATCCTACACAGGATTCCCAAATGTTCTATGCCAGGGTACAGTAAAGGTTCACGGGGTCTTTCCGTCTTGCCGCAGGAACACGGTATCTGCACCGCGACTCCAACTTCGCTGAGTCTCCAGTCGAGACAGTGGGGAATTCGTTACGCCATTCGTGCAGGTCGGAACTTACCCGACAAGGAATTTCGCTACCTTAGGACCGTTATAGTTACGGCCGCCGTTTACCGGGGCTTAAGTTCGAAGCTTCTAGACCGAAGTCTATGACCTCTCCCCATGACCTTCCGGCACCGGGCAGGCGTCAGACCCTATACATCCTCGAATGAGTTTGCAGAGTCCTGTGTTTTTGTTAAACAGTCGATACCCCCTAGTTTCTGCCCCCTAATTCAGCTTCCCTGAGTAAATCAGAGTCACCTACTATAGGGCTACCTTCTCCCGAAGTTACAGTAGTATTTTGCAGAGTTCCTTAACTGGAGTTCTCTCACGCGCCTGAGGATACTCTCCTCGCCCACCTGTGTCGGTTTCCGGTACGAGTCAACACAAAACTCACTCCGTAGCTTTTCTTGTACGTCGAGAAATCATAACTTCAGGAGACATTACTCTCCACGGACTCCCTTCTCGGGGATAACTGTGAAACGGATTTACCTATCTCACACCCCTACGAGGTTCCACCAGTACAACCGATGACTGGCCTATGACTTCTTCCGCAGTCCCTACTGAGCTAATAACGTTTTGTGCTGAGTTGAGGAATATTAACCCCATCTCCATCATCTACGCCTTTCGGCCTCGACTTAGGTCTCGACTAACCCTGCCCGGACGAGCCGTGTGCAGGAACCCTTGGGCTTACGGCGATTAGGATTCTCACCTAATTTATCGCTACTCATACCAGCAGCAGCTCTTGTCATATCTCCACCAGTGCTTACGCTCTGGCTTCACCGACTTAGACAATGCTCCCCTACCACGCAAGACATCCGCAGACATCTCGCATTCGCAGCTTCGGTTCTACACTTCAGCCCCGTTACGTTTTCGGCGCAAACTTCCTCGACCAGTGAGCTATTACGCTTTCTTTAAAGGATAGCTGCTTCTAAGCTAACCTCCTGGTTGTCTAGGGAAGGTCACATCCTTTCCCACTCAGTGTAGAATTTGGGACCTTAGCTGGCGATCTGGGTTCTTTCCCTTTTGACGACGAAACTTATCTCCCGCCGTCTGCCTCCTATGGGGTAAAGTTCACTGGCATTCGGAGTTTGATAGGGATTGGTAACCCGGTAAGGCCCCTAGCCCAATCAGTGCTCTACCTCCAGTGACTCTCCATAAGACGCTACCTAAATAGCTTTCGGGGAGAACCAGCTATCACGCAATTTGGTTGGCCTTTCACCCCTAAGCACAACTCATCCGAAACCTTTTCAACGGTTACCGGTTCGGTCCTCCACGCCCTGTTACGGACGCTTCAACCTGGTCATGCCTAGCTCATCGCGTTTCGGGTCTAGTGCCGGACACTCATTCGCCCTATTCAGACTCGCTTTCGCTACGGCTTCCCCTATTGTACGGGTTAACCTTGCGACCGACACTAACTCGCTGGCTCATTATGCAAAAGGTACGCGGTCAGGCATTTCTCTTTCGAGCATAGCCCTCCCACCGCTTGTAGGCACGGGGTTTCAGAGTCTATTTCACTCCCCTCAACGGGGTTCTTTTCACCTTTCCCTCGCGGTACTATGCGCTATCGGTGACATGTTTGTATTTAGTCTTGGATGATGGTCCACCCGGATTCCCACAGGGGTTCTCGAGCCCCGTGGTACTTGGGATACTCCTAGAGCTCTAATTGATTTCATCGACGGGGCTATCACCCTCTTTGGCCAACCTTCCCAGATTGTTTGATTATCAATTATAGTCTCACATTGGAGTCCCGCAACCCCAGTTAACAAGTTAACTGGTTTAGACTGTACCCGTTTCGCTCGCCGCTACTTAGGGTATCTCTTGCTTGATTTCTTTTCCTGGAGGTACTGAGATGTTTCAATTCCCTCCGTGTGCTTCCTAACCCTACTTCACTCAGATTAGGATTACAGGATTTTACTCCTGCAGGGTTTCCCCATTCGGACACATACGGGTCAACGCTCTTTTGGCAGCTCACCGTATTCTTTCGTGGCCTAAACCGTCCTTCTTCGCCAACATGTCCCAAGGCATCCACCTCGTGCCCTGAGTCGCTTATCACTTACTTAGAGTTTAAAGTAGATCACTACTTTTACTCTTCGCCTATTCGCAGATCTCCGAGACCTTCCTTCGCTGTTACGCTTGGAAGGTGCTCAGTTCAGAGTCGTTTCATGGTCCATCTATTCGGCCTGTTCGTTTCTCTGCAGATATTTTTGTTCGTGTTCCTGATTTTTCGTTTTTATGTCGATTAATCAGAAATACTTTAAATAAGTTCTAAACCTTCGTTCAGATACTTATTTCCTCAGCAATTTCTTAATTCATGAGAGCGTGATCTCATCTCCAAGGCTCGAAAGCCTCTTCGATTCATCACACTTTATTACTTTTACTTGTACTATTCTGTTGTCAAAGATCTCTCATCCTAACCTGATTCAGGTTAAGACCCAAGAAGCTGAGCTTCTTGGCTAAACTTTTTCAATCATGGTGGGCCTGGGAAGACTCGAACTTCCGACCCCACGCTTATCAAGCGTGTGCTCTAACCAACTGAGCTACAGGCCCATTTAAAAGGCCGCTTTTGTCTTTATGCGGCGTCAGATTTTAGAAAAAAATGCTCACATACTATTTGTATGTTCTGCTTTTTATCTAAACCCTTCCTTGCCTAAAGCCAAAATCGTCTCGTTTAAATAAACTTTGGCTATGGTCAGCAACCAAGATTGTCGATGAATGAATCCCTTGAAAGAGAAAATGGAGAAGAGAGGACTTTTAAATCTTAGCTCACGATTTCTCATGAGTAAGACTTGACCGGATTGTTTCCCACTTGCGTGGAGAAAGTTTCCTTAGAAAGGAGGTGATCCAGCCGCAGGTTCCCCTACGGCTACCTTGTTACGACTTCACCCCAGTCACCAACCCCACCTTCGCCAGAGGCTTCCTTTCGGTTAGCCTGACCGTCTTCTGGTTGAGTCAGCTCCCATGGTGTGACGGGCGGTGTGTACAAGGCCCGGGAACGTATTCACCGCGGCGTGCTGATCCGCGATTACTAGCGATTCCAACTTCATGGAGTCGAGTTGCAGACTCCAATCCGAACTGAGAACGGCTTTTTGAGATTAGCTCCGAGTTGCCTCTTGGCTTCCCTCTGTACCGTCCATTGTATCACGTGTGTCGCCCTGGATATAAAGGCCATGAGGACTTGACGTCATCCCCACCTTCCTCCGTGTTAACCACGGCAGTCTCTTTAGAGTGCCCAACTAAATGATGGCAACTAAAGACAAGGGTTGCGCTCGTTGCGGGACTTAACCCAACATGTCACCACACGAGCTGACGACAGCCATGCAGCACCTGTCTCTCTGCTGTATTGCTACAGAAGCCCTATTTCTAGGGTTGTCAGAGGATGTCAAATCCAGGTAAGGTTCTTCGCGTTGCTTCGAATTAAACCACATGATCCACCGCTTGTGCGGGCCCCCGTCAATTCCTTTGAGTTTTAGTCTTGCGACCGTACTTCCCAGGCGGGGTACTTAGTGCGTTAGCGCCGGTTCGGCGGGGGTCAAGACCCACCAAACCTAGTACCCATCGTTTACAGCGTGGACTACCAGGGTATCTAATCCTGTTTGCTCCCCACGCTTTCGTAGTTGAGTGTCAGTACTTGTCCAGGTCGCCGCCTTCGCCTCTGGTGTTCCTCCCGATCTCTACGCATTTCACCGCTACACCGGGAATTCCACGACCCTCTCCAAGACTCTAGTCTCACCGTTTCTGGGGCACTTCTTGAGTTAAGCTCAAGGCTTTCACCCCAGACAAATGAGACCACCTACCTACCCTTTACGCCCAATAATTCCGAGCAACGCTTGCACCCTCCGTATTACCGCGGCTGCTGGCACGGAGTTAGCCGGTGCTTCCTTTAGCGGTACCGTCAGATCCCTAGGCTATTCACCTAGAGATTTTTCGTCCCGCTCGACAGAGCTTTACAACCCGAAGGCCTTCTTCACTCACGCGGCGTGGCTGCGTCAGACTTTCGTCCATTGCGCAAGATTCCCCACTGCTGCCTCCCGTAGGAGTCTGGACCGTGTTTCAGTTCCAGTGTGGCTGATCATCCTCTCAGACCAGCTACCCATCAAAGCCTTGGTGGGCCTTTACCCCACCAACTAGCTAATGAGACGCAGGCTCATCCCAAAGCGAAGGGAATTGCTTCCTCCCTTTCCCGAAAAACCCAATTACGGATTCCATCGCTCTATCCAGTATTAGCCCGCCTTTCGGCAGGTTATTCCAGACTTTGGGGTAGATTACCTACGCGTTACTCACCCGTACGCCACTTTACTTGGGATTGCTCCCTTTCACGTTCGACTTGCATGTGTTAGGCACGCCGCCAGCGTTCGCTCTGAGCCAGGATCAAACTCTCATGTTTTTCTTTTTAATACCAAGCAGCTTTCAAGCTTTCGCTCGATTGCGCTCGGTCTATTATCAAACAAGTATTAATCCTCTGCTCAATTTCTTCGTATTATTGTATTTCTACTTCAAAGATATTGATTCGAGGTTTTCGACAGCGCTCATCTACTCGATCACTTTCGTGATCCGTAGAACTGAGTTGCCTGCCTACTCGCCCCCACTTTCTCTTTCAAAAAATTCATTTCATCTTGTCAAAGAACCCGCTGCGTTTTCGTCATTTCGTTTTCGTCATCAGCGATGTGTTGCGTTGTAACCAACTCCACCCAACCGCGCAACACTTTTTTTCTTTTTTTTCATTTTTTTTCAAAAACTCTGGTCAATGGTAAGGCGAAGACTAAGGCTTAGCTTAAGTCTCGAAGCTTAGACGTCATCAGACCGTAGGCTCTAATTCGACGGAGGAGGGTGGTTTTGTTCAAACCGATTTGATGGGCAGTCCTACTAATTCTCCCCGAGTTTCGATCCAGTGCCCGCTTGAGGTACTCTTTTTCTAGACGTTGCAGCGTCGCTTGAAAATCCAGCGTCATAGGAATCTCCGCAACGCCTAGAACAGCGGGCTCTCCCGAAGATAATGCGCTTTCTACCGGCGACGGGGCCATCAACCAGGTCGGCAGATCCTCCAGCGTGATTTCCGTGCCGGAAGACGCAAGCACCGCGTACTCCAAGACGTTGCGCAGCTCCCGGATATTTCCAGGCCACTCATAGGTTTCGAATTTTTCGGCCACTTCTTTGGAAATTCTTGTAATTGAGCGTCCCAGATTCTTACAAATCTCTTGGAGACACAGGTGCACTATGTCACCAAAGTCCTCCTCCCGCTCTCGGAGCGCCTTCAAGGGAATAGAAACCACTCTCAGCCGGTGAAAGAGATCCTCTCTAAAGTCGCCTTTTATGACCGCGGCCTTTAGATCTTTATGAGTCGCCGCGATTACTCTTACATTGAGCTGGATATCTCGGTTACTTCCGACGGCCGAAACCGTCCGGGAATGGAGAAACTCTAAAAGACGAGCTTGCATCCTGGGGGACAACTCTCCCACCTCATCCAAGAAGACTGTTCCACCTTGTGCCATCTCCAGCCGGCCACTTCTCTTCCTGTCTGCTCCGGTAAAGGAACCTTTTTCGTGACCAAAGAGTTCCGACTCCAAGAGACCTTCATTGAGGGTCGCCAAATTAATCGCAATAAAGGGGCCACTGCTTCGTTTACTTTTCTGGTGTATCTGCCGAGCTAGTGAACTCTTCCCAGTTCCTGTGAATCCCGTAATCAATACAGTACTTTCGCTCTTGCATGCCATTTGTACAACTTTCATCATATCTTGTGAAAAATTCATAAACTGAACTTACTAACTGCCTTTCGTTTTGTTTAATTCACCTCCATAGAGCAATTTCTGGACCATCACTACATCCCCTTAAGCAGGGGGCGCAGGACCTTTTTCATGAAAAATATGAGGTTTCCGCCTACAAACCAGAAAAAGTTGTAGGAATTTTCAACAACTCGATATATTACGCTTCATAAGTTTAAATAATTAAATTTTTCAGGAAACCCGACATGAACCGCGGACAAATTTTAATCTGTGATGACGATATCCTATTCCAAATCGAGACTAAACGTCACCTAGCTTCGCACTTTGATTGCGAGGTTGCCAACCACGGGGACGACGCGCTGGAAGTGGTCAAGAAGCGCTCCATAGACCTAGTCCTTTTAGACATTCATATGAGGACCGAAGGTGAAGGGTTTCAATTTATCCCAACCTTGTTGGAGGCTGACCCGGATCTTGAAATTGTGATCATTAGTCACTCCAATGACTTTCAGTCCGCTCGAAAAGCCCTTCAGTTGGGCGCAAGTGATTACGTTGTTAAGGACAGACCCGAAGAAGAACTCGTCCATACGGTCGAAAAGGTTCTCCAACGGCGTTCTTTGCTCAAACGTCAACAGCAACAGAATTTTGAAGCCTCCCTCAGCCATAGCTACAACATCTTGGTTGGCAAACACCCAAGTGTTCAAAAGCTTCTTACCATCGCGGAAAAAATCAGGGCCCGTCCAGCAAACGTCGTCATCTTGGGAGAAACAGGGACAGGCAAAGAGTTGGTAGCGAGACAGCTTCGACGAACCTTGCCAGACGGTTCTCTGGTTCCCTTTTTGGCTGTGGACTCTGCCACCATCCAAAGCTCAATGGCAGAGAGCATCTTGTTTGGCCATGAAAAGGGGGCCTTTACCGGTGCGGATAAGACAACCAAAGGTCTATTTGAATCGGCAAACGGCGGTATCGTCTATTTTGATGAAATCTCCAATATGCCGCTTTCGATTCAGGCTAAACTTCTTAGGGTTCTTCAGGAAAAGGAAGTGACGCGGCTAGGATCTTCAAAGAATATTCAGCTCAACTTCCAAGTGGTGTGCGCAACCAACAAGAACTTAGAGGAAATGGTAGCTCGGGGTGAATTCAAGGAAGATCTTCTTCAAAGATTAAATGTGATCACGATTGAGGCACCACCCCTTAGAGAACGAATCGTCGATATTCCGTTCTTGTTAGAACACTTTACACGGAAATGGACTCATCCCCTGGGGCGACTCAAGTTTGCTGAAGATGCAATTGCCCTGATGAACGCCTATTCTTGGCCGGGGAATGTGAGGGAACTTGAAAATCTGGTCAATAGCCTCGCAACCCTTGCTGATAGCCTAGAAGTCCGCGCTACAGACTTGCCGGCAAGGTTTCATCGAACACAGGAAAATCCCGCACTTCAGGCTCAGGCCAACCCGTCAGAACATTTCAGCAGACTGAATTCAGTCACGTTAAAGCCTAGCCCTTACAGACCATTCTATCAGCAGGTTTCAGAATTCGAGCAAACCCTTCTCAAAGAGGCTTATCGATATTACGAGGGAAATGTCTCAAAGCTTGCCTCGTCCCTAGAAGTAGATCGTTCGAGCCTTCATGCCAAGCTTAAGGAATATCAGATCCATATTCCGAGGCGCTAGAGAAAGCAAGGCAGCCCAAAAGCAAAGAAGACAGTCCTCCTCTCAGGACTCAAACGAGGTCTACGAGCCAGCGAGCTTTGTGCCCGTGCTCCGAGCTCGGCCTAATACTGATTTGCACTTCTTCACCTCTGCCCGTGACCCAAAATCATACGCGCATACTCATTTCTTGGGCTTATCAAGATCAGGTGGCTGAGGGTCTCCTGAGCTTCCTTGACACTATTCAGGGACATTTGGGCAAACGCCTTTTGCTCCAAAAAGATCGCATCGGAAGGGTAGACAGCCAGGGCATCCTGGGTTTTTGCAAGGGCTGCCGGGAAATTCTTGAGCTTAATTTGGGCGGTCACGTATCTCTGCATCCCGTAATAGTTCTTTGGATCTCTCGCTAAAAGTCGCTCTGAGACGGAAAGCAATTGAGAATAGTTTCCAACCGCTAAATAGACAGCAGTCAATCCTAGCAAAGGCTCTAGACTGGTTAAGTCCGTTTTTTCGGCATTTGAATAGTGCCCAATGGCATTCTTGTAATTCTTTTTTAAATAGAAAAGCCAACCCAATCGGTAGTTCACGAAATAGTCTTGTGGGGCAGTTGTAAAAAGAGGCATCATTTTGTCAATGGCTTGCTGATAATCGCCCCGACCTTCTGCCGAATAGGAATCTAGAACGGCCATCCGGCCTGAATGAGAGGTAGACGAGATACTCTCTGCATTGGCTAACGATGCTAAAAAAATCATCAGCGATACTTGAACAAAAAGTCGTTTCTTTGAGAACGGTTTTCTATTCGAATGGCCCTTACTCTTCGACGATCTAAAAAAAGACATGCAATCCTCCTCCGTATGAAGTCCCTATAATTTGTGGCCCGCCCACAACAAAAAACTCCTGAGAAACTAAACCTCGAACTGTCAAACTTTCAAGAACTCTAAAACCTAAACTGGCTGACCACCCGCCTCGGTGTTCTTCTAAGGTGTTAAAAAGAATCAGGCCCTCGTTGCGCACCCCGAATGCTTCAGTTCCTAGCCAACCCATGAGATCCCCCTGAAGCAACTGGGTAGAGAACTCGACGTCAAGAGCATACCGTTGGTAATTTGATTTAAGTACAAACCCGGTGGTGGAATCAGTACCCGGTTGGGCCGCAGGAAGTACGGTTTGGACCAAAAGCTGAGTACGAAGTGAAAACTGCGGTCGAGAGAAGAGATATTGCCCTACACTTACGTTTGCCTGATGAACTCCCGAACTGCCAAAAGTGAGATTTGGAAAGCTGGAATAGAAGTAATCCAAGCCCAGCGTCGTGAGAGCTGTAATTTGATAGTTTACGCCCCCTCCTAACATTCGACCTTGGCTATACTCTGCGACTGTGGCGCTTTGAAAGGCTCCATTCAAATGAACTTGTAGCGATTTTGCGGCCCAAACTCCGGCTCCAAGGGTCACTTGTGTCTGGGCGTAACTCGGAAGACCATTATTCATAGCAAAATGGATCGACTCTCCGGCCACAAAGCCATTCCAGTCCTGATACCGAAAGTTTCCGTAGGCGCCATAGAATTGTGAAGATTGCTTTGATCCACCTGCGCTGAATGTTCCCCGACCATAGTAAGGGAAAAGAGTGGCTTTGAAATCATACAGATTTGAATATTCCTCTTTCACTGCTTCCTTTAACTTTTTAAACAAATCTTGATCGGAGCGACTCAAGCCTGGCGAGTGCACTAAACCGAGATGATAGGCGGCTAAATTTCTAAGCTCAAGCTTCTCCTGGCATGCGGCTAAGTAGAGCCTCGCTTGATTGCCAAATTTGTCTTCGAAAGCGAGAGTGCTAAAGAGCTGATCAGCACAAAGAGAATAATTCTTTTCCAAGTAGGACTGATAGCCTTGCAAGAAAAGGTATTCAGAAGGACTTACGGGGGTAGCGAGAGCTACGAGGGGAAGTAGAAGCCCAGCCAGAGCCGTCAACCCGGGATGCAAAGCCCGGTTATTCACGCACATAATGCCTTTCCCCTACTCGAAACTCCAAGAAACCTTTCAAAGGATCCAGCTTAATCCAGGTCTCCTTTGCCAAACCAAGATCCGTGACCTTGCCGTGGACTTCCAACTGATCAGGATGAAAAACATAGTGAAAGAACGGTCCTCTGCTGCGCCCTGAGAGCAAATTTCCTAGGATGTTCCACCAGCGAACCCAACGTGAATAAATCAATTTTAAGGGTAGAGCATCCTGAAACTCGAATTCTCCGCCATAAGTAAGAGGAACTCTTGGCGCACAGAGAAATAGATCAGCCAGGGCAGATCGACTCTTCCCGACAAAGCCGAAAAAATAGAACTGAGCGCCAATGCGGCTAAAATAGAGTCTGTTTTCCCCATCCGACCAGTAGAGGGCTCCGAGAAGCTCATCAAATTTAACCTCCAGAGAGATTTTCTTTTCAATCCCGACTTTCGAGTTGAATTTCCATACTCCCTGATCTCCAATTCTAAAAGTCATCAGTCGGTCCAAAACCCTGTTCACAAGAATGGGTGAAACTTGCTCTTTCGCCGCAGGTACCCCCTGAAATACTACCCGGCGATCCCCCAAGTGGTAGTTCAGAAGATGAAAGGGAAAAGTATAGCCTCCTACTTCCGCACTCCACTGGACTTGCAAATGGAGATGCGGCTCTAGCGAGTAGCCGCTGTTACCGCATTCGGCAACCTTCTTTCCCGAAGAAACGTAGGCGCCCACTTGGGCTGTAATCGAATCTTTCTTGAGATGCGCGAGGATGACATAAAAACCCAAGTTGGAGCGAACGATGAGATAGTTGCCCCAGTTTTTTTGATTCTCTACCTTACCAATGGGGTTATCCGGAAGATCTCCTAGGCTCGCTACAACATAGCCATCCACGGGTGACAAAACTGGCTTTCCGTAACAAAAGTAGTCTTCCAGTTCGAAGCCTTGATCTTTATAGGTTCTGCCCTGGTCATCTTGAATGACAAAGTCCAAGGCATACTTCCAGGCGCCTCGATGGGTCCATTCCCCGTTGAATCCCTGCTGAACTGTCCATTTTCCATCAAAAGGACAGAAGATGCCGACTTCTCCTGAACGATGCCGCAAATGAAAGATGCGACTCCGATCAATGGTTTCTTCTGGATTGCCAGCATAGTCTACCGCAATTTGCCCCGGACGAATGACCCTAAGGACACGAACAAACAAAACAACCATGACATTAAAGGGCAGGGCGGCAATTGGAATATGGAACAAGCCCCAAAAGGAAA
>Ga0206829_10130_pt1 | contig 27979 bp, 24 predicted proteins | sample Alteio_BWOrgCont_75_FD_152862 | JGI IMG/M metagenome (GOLD analysis project Ga0206829, IMG submission 152862) | Enriched cells from forest soil in Barre Woods Harvard Forest LTER site, Petersham, Massachusetts, United States -... | ecosystem: Environmental > Terrestrial > Soil > Temperate forest >... | reverse complement strand
TCCATTCTTCAAATATGTGGACTTCAATGGGTTCCAAGATGGAGCCGCGCGCTTGTATGGGGTGGCTCCGTGGCATCGGTATTTGAGTGAGATCGCGAAGTACTATGGCTTTCTTCCTTGGATAGCGTGGATGGGCCTGTTTGGCTACACCGTGTGGAAGAGGCAGAGTGTTTCATGGCCCTTAGCAATTCTCTGTTTCTTCCCCCTAATTGTTTTTTCTGCAATTGCTCACAAGGAAGGCCGGTTCGTCTATGGTTTTGTTTGGCTATGGGTTCCCTTTGGATTGAGTTTGTTGAATAGCTTTAGGGATCCCCTGCCGAAACGAGTCAGTATTTCAGTTGCCACAGTTCTTGTCGTGGGATGGATGATCAATTTAGACCGTACGATGAGGATTTCAAACCTCCAGTCAACGGACGAGGTGAGAAGATGGGCTGAAAAGGGGAGGTACTTGGACTTGGAGCCAGGACCTTTGGTCATCTCATCAGATCCAGACTTTGTCCCGGGAGGGTTCTTCCTTCGAACTCATCGCCCGCTTTGCTATCGCTTTGAGAGGGATGGGAAGAGGTAAGAAGAGGGGAGTTGTCCTTAAGTCGTGTTTGCGTTTCGGTCGTCCGTGTCAGTCCAGTTGCTCATTACTTAAAATTCTCCACAAGAGCTTTCTTAAACAAAGCCGGGGCCGGCGCATCAAATGCAGCGGACTCCTGAATATAATCCTCTCGGCCCTGCGTGAGCGAGGAATTGATCTTCAGCTGTGTCGCCCAACTACTGATCCTGCCACCCCGGTTATCGTGCCCCGGGCAGATCAGAGTCTGCGAATGAAGAACGGCCTTGAGATCTTCTAGGCTTTGGAAATGAGCTGCAGGATTACCACCGGGCAGGTCATCCCGTCCGACATCTCCGTAAAGAACAGTATCTCCTGTAAAGGCAAATGGGCCCCAGAGCGGAGTGATGCCGTCTCCAGTATGTCCGGGGGTCATGACTAATCGAATATCTCCAGCTTGAGAGGAGATTTGGGTGTTTCGGCAAATGCGGATATGAATGCGGCTGGAAGGGCTCTGGTGGTGCATGACTAAAGGTGCGTTGAGTGCTTCCGCCATTTGTGCCGCAGCAGAAATATGATCAGCATGGGTGTGGGTATCGATGACAGCCAACCAGCGATGGTTTGAGAGCTCCTTCTGGATCTGAGTGTAAGTGCCGATATCTTCCTGCTTTGGGTCGATCAGCACGGCTTCTTTCGTGTCAGTATTCCAAACGACATAAGAGAGACAGTCAGCACTTCGTATCAGTTTGAGCTGCCATGCAGGAGGCGGAAGCTGTTCTTCAGAACTCAGGACCTCCCTGAGGCTCTTAATTATAGGTTCTAGCGCGGCAGGAGCGAGATTAGAGGTTGTCATTTGACCCATCCGATTAGAATAGCTGCAAGTGTAGTGCTTGCTGCGAGGACCCACAAACAAAATCCTTGTAAGAAGGGTCGGTATCCCACACTTCTAAGAGTTGAGCGCGAGACGTTGCTTCCAATTAAGAATAGAGTCAGCACCAGTCCCTGCTTTGCAATTTGGCTGACTAAGTCTCCTGTAGGCTTAAGGGCTGGAACCCAGGTCACTAGGGCTGCAGCTGCTAAAAAGCCTAGGATGAACCAAGGCCGTTTGATTTTGCCTGCGGCCTGCGCCGGGTCTCGTCTGTTCCAAAAAAAACCGATCGCCAGAGAGACGGGAATGATCCAAAGTGCTCGAGCCAATTTGACAGTGGTTGCGACTTCGAGCGCGTGAGGACCATATTGAACTGATGCGCCCACCACTGAGCTCGTGTCGTGAATCGCTAGGGCGCTCCAGAGACCAAATTGAGTTTCGGTTAGATTAAAGAAATGTCCCAATCCTGGAAAAATGAAGAGAGCTGCAGCATTGAGCAGAAAAACAGTGGCCATGGCTACCGAGATATTCTGTGATTTAGCTTTAACCGTAGACGCCACGGCTGCAATCGCACTGCCGCCACAAATCGCGGTGCCCACAGTCAGCAGCACTGAGGTTTCGGTTTCGGTCTTCAAGACCTTTCCTAGGCCGATCCCTGTTAATGCAGTGAGGGTGATTCCGATAGCGGTGTACCCTATTCCTTGAAGCCCCACTTGGCCGATGACATTGAGGTTCATCCCCGCTCCCAGGCCAACCACCGAAGCCTGTAATAAGTATTGAGCAGCTTTTTGAGTCCGGGCCAGGAAAGGATTTCCCAATAAGAAGGAGAAGAGAATTCCTGATAGGAGCGCGATTGGAGCAGACATTTTGACACAAAGAACGACCAGAAGTAGAAAAAGGACTCGAGAAAGAGTCAGTTGGGTCATGATGACTTACCTCAGCTGGATGAAACTTAACGACTCACTTGGCGGAGTCGGCTGTGTCTGACACCATAGAGGAAATAGATAAAGAATCCCACGATCAACCACACCCCGAAGCGAATCCAATTTGTTATTCCTAACTCTGTCATCAAATAGGTGCAAGTAGCTAGGCCTAAAACCGGGATGAGTGAAAGATTCTTTCGAATGCAAAAGTAGGTGAGTACTAAAATTTCTACACCGTAGCAGAGGAGTGGGATCTTGGCGTGGTGCGGCCAGTCGTGAAAGAAAGCTTGAACACCTTCCGAGTTGAAGTGGAAAAGGGCGAACAATGCAATCAGTACCATCGGTGGGAAGGCAAACTTTGAGTTAATATAGGGGATTCTAAATTTACGTTTGGGGTCTTTCTGATGTGGGTCGATCCTTAGAACACCTGCACAAACGAGACTAAAGGCAAAAAGAGTTCCGGTGCTGGTGAGGTCGGTGACTTCAGTTAAATTCATGAATAAAGATGGAATAGCCACCACGACACCTGTGAACAAAGTCGAGAATCCGGGCGTCTTATACTTGGGATGAATCGAGGAGAAAATCGGGGGAAGAAGACCATCGCGGCTCATGGCCATCCAAATTCTGGGCTGGCCCAATTGGTAAACCAGAAGCACGGTGAAGAGAGCAATTACTGCACTGATGGCAATCATTCCTGAGATCCAGGGTAGGTTAGCTCCTTCAGGTCCAAAGACAAAGGCTAGCGGGTCGCCGACATCGAGATGGGTGTGTTTCACCATTCCGGTGAGCACCAGTGACATCAGAATATAAAGGACTGTGCAGATCACGAGGGAGTAAATCATCCCTCTGGGCAAATCCCTTTGCGGGTTATGGCATTCTTCGGCGGTTGTGGAGATTGCATCAAACCCAATGTATGCGAAAAATACGGCGGAAACGCCTTTGAAGACTCCTCCTGCACCATTGGGAGCGAAGGGGATCCAGTTTCCAGGGTGAATGTAGAAAGCCCCCAGACCAATCACCAACAAGATGACCGATACTTTGAGTGCTACCAAAATATTAGAGGTCAGTTTGGATTCGCGAATTCCAAAATAGGCAACGCCCGTGACGATCGCTGTAATAAAGAGGGCGGGGAGATTGCAAATAATGGGGAGTCCAAGCAATCGAGGAGCGTCTGCCCAAGCATGAAACGCATTGATCACGGATGTGGAAATATTCTTATCTGCAAGTTCGGAAAGCTTGAGGCCTTGGGCCAAGAGGGCATCGACAGTGTTAAACCCTCGATAAGCACTTAGAAAGTCCATAGTCAGATAGCGAGGAACATGGATTCCATAACTGGCAAGAATTCCGGTAAAATACTCACTCCAGGAGATCGCAACTGCAATATTGCTAATCGCATACTCCATCAAAAGGTCCCAGCCAATGATCCAGGCTAAGATTTCACCGAAAGAGGCATAGGCATAAGTGTAGGCGGATCCGGCGACTGGTAAGGAAGCAGCGAACTCCGCATAGCACAGAGCAGAGAACGCGCAGGCAATAGCGGTAAATGCAAATAGGAAAACGACTGCGGGACCGCCGTAGAACGCGGCATTCCCAATAGTAGAGAAAATCCCGGCCCCAACAATAGCGGCTACGCCAAAGGCAGTGAGGTCCCATACGCCCAGAGCTTTTTTCAGATTTTTATCGTCGGCTTCTCCCCATGCCTGCATGTCTTGGACAATCTGTGGAATTGATTTTGTTCTAAAGAGAGACTTCCAGTTCATTTGAGACCTGCCGTCAGATATCCGTTGCTTTCAATCAATAAGGGTTGATACTGTTATTCGAGTCGAAATTTATAACTCAACGCAGTAATTAATACAATCTTCCGAGTCTTTTTTTTAGATGAATAGTTCAAAAATCTTAACTATTTTAAGTCTATTCTCAGCCTTTCTCTTCAGTTCTTGTGCGACTTTACGGGGTGAAAAGCAGCGAATGACCTGGGTCACTCATCCCAGAGGTGCCAAAGTCTACTTTGAAGGCTCGGAAATAGGCCAAACCCCTGCTTTCTTAGAGATTCCTCGGAGGAGAGCCTCCTCCGTTTCGCTGGTTTTTCCAGAAGGACAGAAGGTCGATCAGCCCTTAGTGGGCTCCTACCGTTGGGTGGATAGTTTCTTGTTTAATTTCGTCTGGGCTGGAATTGGAGCTCCAATTGGGTGGGCTATTGACTACCTCACTGGCGCTGCTTGGGAGTACGAACCCATACCTCCCATTCAAACGGCTTTTCTGGACCCAAAAGAAACACCGGCTCGGCGGTTGATTAGTGTGGCTCCTCCCCTGGCCAGTCCCGAAGTCTTGTCCGATGAGCTAGGGATGAAGCTAGTTGAGCGGATGAAGGGGCGGGCCAAGGCTGGAGATCAGGTTCGAGATTTTCATGAAACCCAAGGGGTCTTTAGCTCTTATTCTTATGACTCCTCTCATCCCGTAAACAAACTCTACCAAGATCGACTGTATTTCGAACTAGGTTCCAGCCACATTTTGGAAACCCAAGCTGAAAGGCAGGATGGGGGGATCTTACTCCATGCTCGCCTCGTGGATGCGTTCACACGAGAAGAAACAGATCGTTTTAGCGAAACGGTACCCTATTCAGAGCTCAAAAATGGAAAAACGAATTTTTGGACAGTACTTTCTTCACTCTCATCCATAGTTCCAAACACCATCTTTTTTGACTATTCAAGAGCGGTGCTTTATTTTCCCAGCGATTTCAATGCACTGATTTATTCCCCTGTGACTGAGAACAAACAAACTGGGCTTGAGTACTTGGCTTCCTTTTCTATCAGGAACACGCGAAGCCCGCGTCTCAATCTTTGGAACGGAGTATTTCGATTCATTCCCGATGCGAATTTGTACAACAGTGGATTTCACTTTGATCGTCCCGCAGGATCAAATTCACTGTCGAACGCTAGCTTTCGATGGATATCCCTTTCGGCAGGGGTGGGCGCCGAAGCCGGACTTGAGTCTCCGTTAGGCTATTTCTATCTGGATTTAGTTCCTTCCTTGGCGATGAATTGGGTTGTGGGCCCGACTGAAACGTCAAGTCTGGTGAGTTTGGAATGGGTGGGCGAGCTCGGGTATTCAGTCTTTCTCTCGGATCGAATTGCATTTCGCTTTTTTTGGCGAGGCACCACAGGGTCCGCTTCGCAGTGGGGTCAGATTCTGAGTCAGGCATCTGGAGATTCCATTAAGCCGGCATGGGTTTTTCAAGGAATGTATGGTTTAGCAGTGGGTTTCTATTTTCCAGAATCTAAATCCATTGCGAGGAAAACTTTTTACTAAAAATTGGAGATTTATCTAAAATGAAAACCGTCATAGTCATCCCTGCAAGAAAAGCCTCCACTCGGTTTCCCAACAAGCCGATGGCACCTATTTTGGGTGTGCCTCTGCTGGAACGCGTTTGGCGTATTGCCAAGGCCGTGAAAAATGTGGACGGGGTATGGATCGCCACGGATGATTCAGGAATTGAGAATCTGGCCAAAAGTTTTGGGGCGAACGTGGTGATGACGCGGCCCGATTGTGAGAACGGAACAGAACGAGTTTACGATGCCGTGCAAAAGTTGGATTGTCTTCCGGAGATTGTTCTCAATCTTCAGGGTGATGCGGTACTCACGCCACCTTTTGTACTCCAAGCGGTCTTGGATGAAATGCAAAGCAATCCTGAAATTCAGCTTGCCACACCCGCGACTCAAATGTCTTGGGCTCAATACGATGAGTTCATGATCTCTAGAGCAAGCGGAAAGGCAGGGGGAACGTTAGTGGTTTTTGATCTTAAGAAGAATGCGCTCTATTTTTCTAAGGGCGCAATCCCATTTATTCGGGATCGAGGGAATATCCTAGAGTCTGTCCCTCCCATCCATAGGCATATCGGGCTTTACTGTTATAGATATCCCACTCTCAAGAAGTACTTGAGCCTATCCCAGACGCCGTTAGAGAAAGTTGAAAAACTTGAACAGCTCAGAGCGCTGGAGCATGGAATCCCGATCCGAATAGTGCCTGTGGATTATCAGGGCCGAACCCATGGCTCCGTTGATAACCCTGAGGATATTCAGAAAGTAGAACAGATTATTTTAAAAGAAGGCGAGCTCGTATAATGGATATTATCCTCTCCAGACACGGTAACACCTTTGCTCCAAGCGATCCTGTGGTGTGGACGGGTTCAAGTAACGACCTTCCTTTAGTTGCAGAGGGGATCGCCCAGGCGGAGAAATTTGGGAGAGTGCTTTTGTCTCAGGGGCTTCGTCCAGCTGCAGTCTACTGTGGCCCACTCAAAAGAACCCGAGTTTACGCCGAGATTCTGATTGGAATGCTGGGGCTGTCAGAGGGACCGCGAGTAGATTCTCGACTCAATGAAATCGATTATGGGAAGTGGACTGGACTGACGCAGGATCAGGTAGAAGCTGAGTTTGGACCAGCTTCATTGAAAGCCTGGAATGAAAAAAGCGTGTGGCCAAAAGAGGGAGGCTGGGGGGGATCTCCTGAGAAAATCATTTCTGAGGTTCATTCTTTTGTTCATGACCTCCAAAAGGCCCATAGGCAGAGCGATCTGGTGCTCGTGATTTCCAGCAACGGGCGGCTGCGGTACTTTTTGACCTTGCAAGAAGGTGTTTACGAATCCCACATTAAAACTGGACGGTTTAAAGTAAAGACGGGGAACATCTGCAAGCTCAAGGCGTCAAAAGAATCTGTCGTTATCGATTATTGGAATATCGATCCTAATTCGTTGGATCACTCTTAAATCTAAAGATAGGTTCTGTAGTCACACCGAGAAAGACCTTTCGGAATGGAGTGACAACCGCGGTTGAAAATGATCCAAGAATCCGAGTCTCAAGTTCTTGCTTAAACTCCAGCTTAGGATCTGTTTCACGTCTCTTAATGAGTCTAAAGAACTCGTCGCTGATCCCCACGACTTCCGAAATGATGCTAATCGATCCGGGGCCCAGGTGGTGAGGAAATCCTTTTCGATTTCTCCGTTCGTGGTGCTGTTCAACGGCTTGGAGAGCAGCTTGCTTGATTTTTGGGATTGTTGAGAGGATCTTCGCGCTCTCAAGAGGGTGGCTTTGGAAGACGGAAAGTTGCTCTTTCGTGAGCAAGTGCTCATCTTCTTCTTTGAAATCCGGCATCAGAGCTTTCAGCCCGATGTCATGGAACATTCCTGCCATTCCAATGGTTTCGACTGGCTCTGCTGAAGTAATGTTCAGGGTGTGAATGAGGAGTCCTGCAATGACGGAGACGCCAATTCCATGATCATAGGCTGCGACGTCGTGTAAAAACCCTTTCAAGAGCGGACTTTGGCCAGGGTTCAGCTCTTTGACTAACTTCTGAACGTTCCCAATAAAGTGAGAAGCGTACTGAATATTCACTTCGCTAATTCCATTGTTTCTAAAAAAGGAAAGGGTTTCTTCGCCTTGGTTTAGGGTTTGCGCGACCTTAAAGTCAATGGAGACTTTTTTGGAGTCGAGCAGAGTTGAGGTCAGTTTGTCGCAGTAGTTTAAGTAGCGCTCTTGATCTTCCTTCTTCAGGTAGAAGTGAGTCACCCCATTCTTAATATACTTTTCGAGTCGTTCGGGAGCGAACCCATCGCCGGCTTGGAGGAGCTTGAGGAATTTTCCTGATGTGAGTCTAACATAGACGTCAAAAAATGATTTCGATCCGGCGACAAAGTCATCTGCACTAATTCCTTGAAACTGTGCATCGGTTGCTGAGATTTCTGTATCAACGCTCTCGGCGGATTCGGTTTTTTCGGGGGCGGTTGCAAAGTCAAAAAAGGAGGTCACTGGTTTTACGAGGGCGAGCAAATCCTTGTAGGGCACCGGCTTGGGGAGGGCCTTTTGGACTCCCAGCTGTTTCATTTCATCTTCACTTAGATTTAAAGTATTGTCATAGATCAAAAATACTGGAGTGGTGGGCTGATGTTGGTGAGCGCAACGAATCACAGAAATCCCGCCTGGGCGAGTGATGTCGGGATTAATAAAAATTCCAGAAAACTTATGGGCTCCGGTTGCTATGATGAGCTGAGCTTCTTTGCCCGTATTTGCAAATATGGAAGGAGCGTTCTTCTGAAGAGGATCGTTTCGGATCGACTCTAAGAATGTCAAATCAGGATCTACGATGAGTGGGACGCGAGACTTGATTTTTTCAGGCACTTTTCAATATTAATCTATCCTGAATTTATGAATAGAGAAAAATATTGATTCAAAGCGTTATCGGGCAGAGGGGCGGGGTGCAAACCCCTCCCTCCCTCTATCACCTGGGGCTGAAGGCCTGGGTTGATTTATTAAAGCTCGTCCATTTGCGGTTAGAAATTACAAGGATAGCAGCGCAAAGTAAAGTTCCCCAGGATTTGATTGAAAGGAGCTCAAGGTTTCTTCCCAGGGGGCCGAGAGTCGTTTCGTTGATTGCCGCAATCATGACACATGCCATAATCCCTAGAGCGATCAGCTTATTATCTCGAGTTTGTTTTGCCGCATCTAAGGAGGCCACCGCCAAAGGGAAAGTGAAAATGAATAGATGGTACCAGGGCAAAGGGTGGATCACTGGAGCCAATCCTATCCAGCCCACCCATTTGTATAGTCCATTCAGGCGAGCCGAGTAGTAATACCAAATCGCTCCCAGGAGGATGGAGAATAATAGAGATAGACTATAGTCCGCATATGTACTTAGAGAAGGGGCTGGGAGATTTCGTAAAACCAGAGCAGGTAGACCTTGGTTTTGGTATCCGTGAATTTTCTCGTATCCGAATTCGGGACCGCCCGACGTTGCTGCGGTGATCCAGGATTTGAAGAGTTCAATGGGATTGTGCCTGGGGGCTGCCCAAATTGAAGGAAGAGAGAGCACTCCAAAGATTGCAACAATTTTCAGGGTATTTTTTGCCTTGAGCCAGAAGCCGACTCGGTCGCCAAGGGCAAATAGGGTGAAAATTTTGGTGCTCAAAGCGTAGGCTAGTGTCATTTGTCCAGCAGTTTCCTTAATATGGGACTTACTCTGAGTAGCTCCAAGCCATAGGGATGAAGCCAGTAGCAATAGCACAATTTGCCCATCGAGAGCATGATCGACCCAGAGCCCCCAGTAGAGAATGGTAACCGCTCCGATGATCTTTCGGTCTATTTTGGATTGAATGAGAAAGAGAATAATTGCTGCCAAACTGATCACTTGAAGTATTCCCCAGATCCAAAGCGCCGCCTGCTCGGTGAGTAGCGCGAACGGAAAAAAAAGCGGAACGATCCACGGAGGATACTTGAAGACCATGGCCCCATCCCGAGCAACTGAGTACGTAGGGAGCCCATTTAGAGTGTAGCTAGCTGTTCTCCAGAATACGGAAAAATCGTGTCCGTTATAGGCCGTGTCTCGAACGAGTGCGATAGCTCCTACAATAAAAAGGACGACGAGAAGGGGTTTGATGAGAGTTTGCATCTTGGCCAGGGTATCACAATTTCTTCTTGAGAAAGTTTGATTTTTTTCGTCCTCAATTGTACTTCATGATGAATGACATTCAATTTTCCTAATCTTGCACGGTGGAATATTCATCTTTTGATTCTGGTGATCGGAATGAGTTTGGGATGTACCCCCAAGTCAAACCCAATAGGACAAGCCGAACAGAATGTGACAGGGGCTAAGGCGAGGGTTGTGAATCTCGCCGTTTGGGCGAACTACCTACCAGCAGAGCTACTTTCTGAATTTGAAAAAAGGACCGGAATAAAAACCCAAGTCTCAAACTACGCATCCAATGAAGAGCTTCTGGCGAAATTGCAGGCGGGGGCCAGCGGGTTCGACCTTGTTTTTCCATCGGACTATATGATCGTCGCGATGGTGAAATTGGGATTGTTGAGAGAATTAGATTACTCTAAAATTTCAAATTTCAAGTTAGTTGATTCGAAATACTTAAAGAAGAACTATGATCCCCAGAATAAGTACTCCATCCCTTATGATTGGGGTACCACTGGGATCGCAATTAATCGATCCATCTTTTCGGGCCAAGTTAAAGGTTGGAAGGATCTTTTTAACAATCCTCAGCTGAGTGGGAAAATCTCGCTCTTAGATGACGCCAGAGAGGTTTTGGGGGCGGCCCTCAAAGCTCAAGGGTATAGTTTGAACTCGAAAAGCGCTCAGGAGCTGGGCAAGGCTAAGGAGCTTTTGGTAAAAATGCGTTCTCGGGTGAAACTCTTTACTTCTGAGCCCTTAATGCCACTCACGAACGGCGAAGTGGCCGTGTCACAGATTTACATGAGCGATGCCTTGATTGCTCGCAAGAGGACGGGCGGTAAGGTGGAGTACGTTATTCCTGAAGAAGGGGGAACCTTTTGGGTGGACAATCTTGTGATTCCGAGTGGCGCCACTCATGTGGAAGAAGCCTATCAGCTGATGAACTTTTTGTTGGAAGCTACGTCCAACGTGACGACTGTGATGAGCGTTTTTGTCGCACCTACCAATCGAGAAGCCATCCATCTTCTGCCTAAGGAGTTGCAAAATGATCCTATGCTTTTTCCTTCTCCGGGGGTTTTGGCTCGCTGCGAAATGATCGAGGATTTGGGGAACGACCTATCGCTTTGGGAGAGGATGTGGACCGAAGTTAAGGCTAATTAGTCGTTGATGGGTTCGAAAACAGTGCTTGCAATAATGTCTATTCTTAACTAAACCCATCCAAATGGATAGGTATGTAACCATCGCAAAAGCAGCTGACCTGCTCGGTGTTTCTCAGTCGACCCTACGGAGATGGGAACGAGAAGGTCGACTGATGCCTGATGAGCGCACTGAAGGAAATCAACGAAGGTACAAAATTTCGTCGATACGTCCGGAAATGCTCCACGGAGTTCATCCCCAAAGCCGAAAGACAATTTGCTATGCGCGATGTTCCTCTCGGGACCAAAAAGCAGACTTAGAGCGCCAGAAAAAGCTCCTCGAACTGTATTGTGTGGCCCATGGCTGGAAGTTTGAAATGATTTCAGATTTAGGCTCCGGCATGAACTACCATAAAAAAGGGCTTCGTCACCTGATCGACCTGATTCTGGAGAGCCAAATAGGTCGGCTTGTTTTAACTCACAAGGATCGACTCCTCCGTTTTGGCGCAGAACTTGTATTTTCCATCTGCGAAGCGAAAGGTGTGGAAATCGTGATTTTGAATCAAGGTGAAGACACGAGCTTCGAAGAAGATCTAGCGAAAGACGTCCTTGAGATCATCACGGTATTTTCGGCTAGACTCTATGGATCCAGAAGCAAGAAGAACCAAAAGATGATCGAGGAAATGAAGCACGCAGTTGAAAGCACAAGTCGCCCATAAGATTGAACTAAAAGCCAATCAGACGCAGAAGACCTACTTTAGAAAAGCTTGTGGGGTTTCACGATTTGCATGGAACTGGGGCTTGGCTCATTGGGTTAAGCAGTACGAAGAGGGTCATCGGCCTTCTGGTATGAGCCTAAAAAAGGAATTCAACCAGATCAAACGAGCACAGTTTCCTTGGACTTATGAAGTTACAAAGTATGCCTCTCAACAACCCTTCCTAGACCTTCAAGATGCTTGGAGTCGTTTCTTTAAGAAACAAGCAGAGCGACCAAAGTTCAAAAAGAAGGGAAAATCAAGGGATTCGTTCTATGTTGGCGGCGATCAAATCAAATTTGATGAAAGGAGAATTTGGATTCCCAATTTGGGATGGGTAAGAACGAGAGAGAAATTGCGATTTAAGGGCAAAATTAACTCAGTGGTTGTTTCAAGAACAGCAGATCGCTGGTTTGTATCGGTTCAAGTCGAAGCAGATATTCTAGTTCCTCAGCATGAAAAGCAAATGCCAACAGGAATAGATGTCGGCATCATCCATCTTGCAACCCTATCAACCGGTATTATCTTTGAAGCTCCAAAGCCATTGAAAAAGTTACTAAGAAAGCTCAAGCGCATGAATAGAGAGCTCTCAAAAATGCAAAAGGGATCGCATCGGTTTGAAAAGCAGAAGCTCAAACTGGCAAGGCTCCACGCGAGAATCGCAAATATCAGACGGGATCATTTAAATAAAATAACCACTTGGATTGCCGATCACCATTCTGATATTGGTCTAGAAGACTTAAACGTTCAGGGCATGATGAAAAATAGAAAGCTCTCGCGGGCGATCGCCGATCTTGGATTTTACGAGTTCAAACGCCAGTTGACCTACAAGCTGAGTTGGAGGGGCGGAAAAATCCATTTATTTGATCGATTTTATCCCTCATCCAAAAAATGTAGCAATCCGGATTGCGAAAGGTCGAAAGAGGAATTGAGCCTCTCTGAAAGAACATATTCATGCGAATGCGGTCTCACTATCGATCGTGATCTCAATGCCGCACGAAATTTAAATCCAATACCGAAAGTTATTCGGGAATATACGCCTGGGGAGATGACGGCTCTAGGGAAACAAGCTGGTCTTGTTTTCTTAACCAGCATCGGTGAATCAGGAATTCAGCCCAAAGTTGCTTGTTAAGTAACTTTGATTAAGTCTGGAGTAACGGCTTAACGTTGAGTTTCACACTATGGATGGGAAGTTGATCCTTGATGAAGAGCCTCTCAAAGAGCGTCACTTCAGGGATGGTTAGGGTTTCTGGTGCTGGATGATTTTCATGGAGGTTCCATGAGGTTTCCAGGACCTTCCAGCTTTGGGATGCCTTTTCAATCGCTTGGAGCATCCATTCAAAGTAGCCTCGATGGTCAGTTTTGATATGGAAAATTCCATCGGGCTTGATGACTTTTGCGATTTCGTGAAGGCGTTCCGATGTGACGAATCGATTCTTCAGCTGGGCTTTCTTTTGCCAAGGATCAGGAAAGAAAAGGTAGAGGCGATCTATTTCTCCGGGTCCAAACATGTAAGGCAGTCGTTCGGCGTGAGCGCGCAGAAAAATGAGATTTTTCAAATTTCTGCGTGCAGCTTTTTCTGCTCCCCGAAAGATTGGTTTAAATTTCCAATCAATGCCGATAAAGAGGTCTTCTGGGTGGGCTTTTGCCCATTCCACAATGACGTGTCCAGCATTGCAGCCAATTTCGACGTGAAGTTTTGCAGAAGCGGCATTTGGAACTTCTTTAAAGCAAGAACGCCATTGACCTCTAAACTTCTCAGTTTCGTTGTCTGAGTAGACACTCCCCTGAATCATTTTCAGTTTTTCCCAGTAGGGATTGATGGAGGGGGGGTACCTATAGTCTGGATGATGGATGGGGAGTCGGTTCTCCTTCAATACAGGCATGAAAATCAGGATTCTTTAGCAAGAATTTTGTACATTCCCGTTCCACAGGTTTCGCACTTGCCCTGCATCGCATGTCTTCCGTTTTTCATGGTGACTTTTTGTGCGTCTTTCATCGGGCGCTTGGATTTGCACTTTACACAGTAAGCTTCAGTATTTTGTGACATAGGGCATCTTATAAAGCTAACTTGGATACGATACAAGCAGGAACCTCATTTCCCTGAAGGTTCCTGCTTGCTTTGCGTATCAACTCAATAATTTACAATCGAACAACTTTATCCGAGGAGCTTCAGGGCCAAATTCTGGGAGCTATTGGCCTGACCCAAAACCGCTACGTTGGTTTGGGACAAGATATTGTTCTTGACCAATTCACTACTTTCTTCAGCCATATCGGTATCGCGGATTCGGCTATTGGCTGCTTCTAAATTCTCTCGGTAAACATTGAGGTTGGCAATCGCTGACTGCATTCGGTTTTGTAATGCTCCGAGATTGGCGCGATTGGAAGCCATATGTTCAATGGCGTCGTCCAACATCATGAGATTTTGCTGAGAGTTTTCTTTCGTGGCCGTAGAAACTCCTTCAATTCCCAATGAAGCGCCCGAAGTCACGAGGTTTTGAGTTTCAAATACAAATCGGTCGAGAAGAGGATTGTTCTTAATGCCGATCTGGATCTCTAGCGGGGGGGAGCTTCCATCTAGGAGCTTTGTGCCGTCAAATTCAGTGGAACCTGTGATGCGATCCACTTCGGACTTGAGCTGCTGAATTTCTTTGTCGACGAATCCGCGCTCCACGTCGCCAATCGTATCTGACGAGGCTTGGATGGAGAGCTCTCTCATTCTGATCAAGATATTGCTGATTTCGGTCATGCCGCCTTCAGCAACCTGGATGAGGCTGATTCCATCATTCGTGTTTCGCGTGGCTTGTTTCATGCTGCGAATATCGGACTTTAACTTTTCGCTGATGGCCAGTCCTGCAGCGTCGTCGGCAGCCTTATTGATTCGACTACCGGATGACAAGTGATCTAACGAACTTCTTAAGTGTTCACCGTTAATGCCCAAGAACCGCTGAGCCGCGAGTGCTTGGACGTTGGTATTGATACGCAAACCCATTTGACTATCCTCCTAGTTTCATCACTAATATCCTCCTTGAGTGAGTAAGTTGCATTCCATGCCTGACTTACAAAGAACTCATCGGTGCAGTTTTTGCCGCCTTTAGAAAAATTTCATTGATTTCCAATATTTATACTGTATTGAATTTGTCAGTTTTCTGTTTCGGAAATTCAACTGAAGTGCTAGGAGTCTTTTGCATGTCAAAATACATATTCTTGTTTTTCACCTTGATTGTTCCGGGCCTGGCACAGGCCGTTGTAAATGGCCAAGAAGTCTTGAAGGAGGACCCGATTGCTAAGTCACTCGTAAGCATAGTAGGTGGCAAAAAGCAATGCTCCGGGTTCCTGATAGAAGGTGTCGAGAAGAAACGAAGTCTCGTTGTGACTGCGGCTCATTGTCTTTTTGAATCAGGGACGATGAAAAAGACAAAAAATCTTCATGTTCAATTTGGACGGCGCTTTAAGGCTCCTCGGATCTCTCGAAAGGTCACAGCATTTCATATTCATCCAGAGTTTCGTCACCAGATTCGTTGGTTCGGTTCCTCCCTGCTCGGCAAGCTTGCTCTCCACGATATTGCCCTTCTAGAGTTTGAGGGGGAGATTCCTAACGGGTTCTCGGTCGCTGAGCTGGATGCTTCCACAGTATTGAGTCAAGGTAAGGTTTGGGTAGCTGGCTATGGGGCCTTGGGGACAAAGAGATGGCGAGCCACACACGCTCAGGTGGAGATTTCCGATAAACGCAGTCGAGATGAAGTCCTGGATTTAGGGGACAGTTTAAAAACGGTATCTAGGCAGATATGCGTTGAAGCAAAAGCGACCGAAGGAATTAACATCGTTGCCGGAGATTCTGGGGGGCCTCTCTACTACTTTAACGGTCAAAACAACCCCCAAATCATTGGTTTGGTAGCCGTGGGTAGGCTGAAGGTTAAGGTACCCTGGAGGAAGCATCATGAAGTCGTGAAGACCGAAATTACGTTCCATGCTCCTATTTCCCAGAACATTTCTTGGATTTCGGACGTTTTGCGGGAGCTGAGTAGCGAAGTAGAAACTCAAGACTCAACTCCTGCTGGTTCACCAGAAGCGTCCTCTTCTTAAGTAAAAAGATCATCCTTTCGTGGACGAGCTTGACGAATGGATTTGGGCGCGTTAAGGGTTCCCACGCGCCCCCAAGCCATTACCAGGAGCTCTTAGTCTTTGATAATCAATACATCTCGGGAGCTTACTGTCCCGTCCTGATATGAAAAAACCATGTGAATTGAGTTTTTTCCGGGACTGAGTGGAATGTAATCTGTGGAAAATTTTTCAGGTCCAGCAAAGACTGTGGCAGCGAACTGATTTGAAGTGTTGGTGATCTCAGATTTAAAGAGCGTGCGAACGGTATGCTCTGTGAGAGCGGTACAGATCTTCCCGATGAGTCTCACTTTGTTCGAGGAGGTATTTTGATCCGAATTTGGATCACATGGAACTTCCAGGGTGGTGAGATTTGTAGGGGCTAAAGAAGCCGGAGAGCGCCTCTCAGAAATCGGATTCGCCGACATGGGGGAAAGAGCTGCAAAGTGAAACCCCGGCTGGTCGTAGATCAGATTGTAGAGGGAATTGAGAAAAACCACTCCCACTACGAAAAAAATTAGAACTTCTATAGGGTTAGAACGAAATCTTCTAACAGTTTGTGGCTCCATCATATGTCAACCTATCGGCGCAATACCTGAGAACTTTAGGTGCAGGCGACGGGCTAAAGGCTTCAGCTCATAGCGGAAATCAAAAACCGGGAACAATAAGTAATGGAATTTATTTCCATTTTTGCTGTGAGCTGTAGCCTAAAGGCTGTGTTAAACTGGTCGGAATGGATACTTTAGGTCAAACCTCCCTTGTCGTTGCCTTAGTGAGCTTCTCGCTCGGATTTTCGGTCCTAGCTCGGAACGTGAGAAATATCCTGTTCTTGTCCTTCGCAACCTTAACAACCTTAATCTCAGCTTGGGCCTTATCTTTTTTCTTGGAGAAGATCTGGAGTGGGTTCGGGTTCTATCGTCTTCATCTTTTCTTTAACGTTTTGCTGGCTCCGGCCAGTTTAACTTTGATCCGAGTGATGGTCAGGATCCAGGACGGGTGGAGTCGCAGATTACTCGATTTCAGTTTGGTCATGGCGATTTGTCTGTCCCTGGCTTTGTTATTTCATCTTGAAACTATTCCATTTGTATTGCAGCTCATCTATTTTTCTCCAGCTCTGGTTGTCCTGCAGACGCTGCAGCTCATGTGGATTGATCGAAGCCTGAGGCTCGGGCTTAAGCGCTTTCCTAAAATTCCAACAGTGGGGTTCGGCAAGCGGAATTTTATTTATTTTGGTGGGCTAGTTGTCCTCATGACTTCAGTGATGGACCACGTACCCGGCATGGGACAGGTGCTTCCATCCTTCGGAAATTTGGCGCTCACGGCCTATCTGTTTTTTCTGAGCCAGGCGATTACCCAGCAGCGTTTGTTAAATATTAGCGCTCTTTTTTCTAGGTTTTTGGTTCTGATGGCCGTCGCTTTGACTTTGACTGCGGTCTACTCACTGCTGGTGGCTTGGATTGAGAATAGTCCTGGGCTTTTCTTTTTGAATTCGTTCATTGCTTCATTTTTACTTTTGATGCTTTTGGAGCCGCTACGCTCGATGGTTAGTTATTTTACACAGAGGTTATTGACTCAGAAGCACAGAAGGCTACAGCAGACCCTGCAAGAAGCAGAGCGTAAGCTGACCGGGATTGTTGATCTGGGAAGCTTGTTTCAAGCAGTTTTGCTGACGATCGAACAGACTTTAGCCCCCGAGTGGGCCGCTCTATTTATTCTGCGAAGCGATGGGACTAAGTTTAGAAGGGTTCGTGTGATTGGACGCGAACCTGAATTGGGTACGACCCCGGGGGCCAATCAGCTTTTTCGCGAAGTTTTGGCAAATAGCCCGATCTTGGCCTATTGCGAAGAGCTGGCTCGTCAGGGAAAGTTCCCCATTCTCCTCGATCAGATTTTGGAGAACGAAATGGATCGCTCTGCGAGCCGTAGCTTGAGGGAAGATTATGCACGATTGATCCAAGGGCTAAAAGCTCTGGGCTCGAATCTCCTCATCCCCCTCATCGACTCAGGAAGGATCCTGGGATTTGTGTCCCTTTATGTCCCTTCTCCGCCCGAGCCTTGGGGAAATAACTGGGGATTACTTCCGATCATCTATCCTTATTTTCAGCATGTCGCCCAAGCCATGCAGAATATGGAAGTCTACGCCAAACAACGTGAAAAGGAGCGGCTTGCTGCTTTGGGCACCATGGCTGCCGGCTTGGCTCACGAAATCCGAAATCCGTTGGGTGCCATCAAAGGGGCTGCACAGTTTTTGGATTCTTCAGGGGATCGACCGGAAAGTCGCTTTCTGAGAGTCATTGTTGAGGAAGTGGACCGGCTCAACCGCGTGGTGACGCAGTTTTTAGATTATTCAAAGCCTCCTGCGGTGGATCTCAAGAAAGTCGATCTTTCTAAATTAGCCGAAAAGACGGTGGAGCTCATGAGACCTGGGATCTCAAAAGAGCTAGCTCTCGAGTTTCATCCTCTCAGAGGGCCAGTCTGGGTGATGGCCTCTGCAGAACAGCTTCGCCAAGTTTTAATCAATTTGATTCAGAATTCTCAGCGAGCCTGCGAGGGCCAACCTTCGGGTGCGATTCGGGTTGCAGTCGAGCTGGTTGGAGGAGCAAGTCCGTCTGAGGTCAGCATGGTGGTGGAAGACACCGGGCATGGTATCAAGAAAGAGAATATGGAGAAGCTCTTCATTCCGTTTTTTACAACATCCCCGAGCGGGACGGGTTTAGGCCTGTCCATTTCTCATAAGATCATCGAGGCCCATCGAGGTAGAATTGAGATCGCAAGCGAAGAGAAGCGTTCTACCCGAGTTTCCGTGATATTACCTTTAGCGAAGGAGTGACCCCCAGTGCAAGGAAGAGTGTTAGTCGTTGATGACGAGAAAAACATCACCTTTGTGATCCAAGCGATGTTGGAGAGAGCGGGATTTGAGGCGATCGTTTTTAATGACAGCGGTGAGGCGATCGAAGCCATTGCTTCCGAGGATGTAGATGTCGTAGTCACTGACCTTTATATGCCCGGCCCGGGGGGGATGGAGATTTTAGATTATTGCCAAAAGAGCCACGCCCAGGTTCCGGTGGTGATCATTACGGCCTATGGGACGGTCGAGTCTGCGGTCAGCGCGCTCAAGAGGGGAGCATTTGATTTTGTAACTAAGCCCTTTGACCAGGTCGAGCTCCTCAATGTGGTGCAAAAGGCAGTGGCCACGCATCGTCAGCGCCAAAAAGAGCCGATCATGCTCTTTAATCCAACTGCAAAGGAAGCTAATTCAACTGGGATTTCATCGATCATTGGGTCAAGTCCTTTGATGCAAGAGGTCTTCAAGGTCATCTCAAAAATTGCTCAGTCCCCCACAACGGTGCTGGTCTGGGGTGAAAGTGGGACTGGAAAAGAACTCGTTGCCTTGGAGATTCATAGGCAATCCAATCGTGCCAATAAACCGTTTGTGAAGATCAACTGTGCCGCGATTCCTGCGACGTTGATCGAGAGTGAGCTCTTTGGCTACGAGCGGGGCGCATTTACGGGGGCTGTGGCATCCAAGCCTGGTCGATTTGAACTCGCTAATGAAGGGACCCTCTTCTTGGATGAAGTGGCAGAAATGCCCTTAGAAATGCAGGTGAAGCTCTTACGCGTTCTACAGGAACAGGAGTTTGAACGCGTGGGAGGAGTGCAAAGCATCCAGGTCGATGTCCGAATCATCACGGCCACCAATAAGGATCTCGAAGCAGAGGTCAAATCTGGACGTTTTAGAGAAGACCTATTTTATCGATTAAATGTGGTCCCGATTCGATTGCCGGCCCTGCGAGACCGGAGAGAAGACATTGATCTTCTGGTGAAGTACTTTTTGGTGCAGTTCAATGAAAAGCTTAAAAAGGGAATTACCGGTATTACGCCAGAAACCTTGAATGCGCTCAGATTGCATCCTTGGCCTGGAAATATTCGCCAATTAGAGAACGTTCTAGAGCGAATGGTCCTGATGTGTGACTCCAATATTTTGACCACAGCAGATCTACCTGAAGAATTTTCGGGTGTTATGACAGAGTCAGATAAAGATGCAGTTGATGAGAGCGCCAGCTTGAAACAGATTGTGCGCAAGAAGACTCAAACTTTAGAACGAAACCTCATAGAAAAGGCGCTTGAGGAAACCGGCGGAAACGTAACCCGAGCAGCTGAGAAACTTGGACTCTCTCGAAAGGGACTCCAGCTCAAGATGAAAGAGTTGGGACTGAAAAGAAATTTTGAGGGGTAGAAGGGGACGGAGCGTAAAGCTCCGTCCCTGCTTGATACTTACGGGAACAATCCTCGGAGCAACATGGCGCGGTTGAGACGATCTACGCCCTGGATGAGCGCAGCGGTCTTCATTCCGCACTTATGCTTCGCTTGAGTTGCCGTTACTCTGTGGAAAGCATTGGCCATGACTTCAGCCAATTTTTCGTTGACCTCTTTTTCGCTCCAGAAGAAGTTCTGGATGCCTTGTACCCATTCAAAGTAGGACACGATCACGCCACCTGCGTTACAGAGAACGTCGGGGATGATAAAGGCCCCGCGGTCTTCCAGAACGTTCAGAGCATCGTTGGTGATGGGTCCGTTCGCTCCTTCTGCGATGATGGTTGCGTGAACTTTGTTGACGTTATGCGGAGTGATGACCCCGTCAATCGCGGCTGGAATGAGAATGTCAACTTTGGTGGCTAACAATTCTTCATTCGAAATCGCATCAGCTTCTGGATAACCCACAAGTGTGCGGTTCTTGTGGAAGTAAGCCATGACGTCAGGGATATTCAACCCGTTCTTATTGTGAATACCACCGCCCATATCACTCACAGCAACGACTTTGGTTCCAAGTCTGTAGATCTCGTCCGCAGCAACTGCACCCACTTTTCCAAATCCGTGGACTGAAACAGTGGTGGAGCTATCCATTCTTGGACCGGGCTTACCGATCTTCTTTAGGTGCTCTGCGGCATGTTGAATCGTGTAGACGACTCCACGCCCAGTGCTCTCGGCTCTTCCCAGAGATCCACCGATTTCGATCGGCTTTCCTGTCACAACGCCTGGAATTGCAAAGCCACGTTCTTGAGAGAAAGTGTCCATCATCCAAGCCATATGTTGGGCATCCGTCCCCACGTCTGGGGCTGGGATATCCTTATCAGGTCCAATGATCATATTGATTTCACTGGTATACCGACGAGTCAAAGATTGAGCTTCTTGGCGAGAAAGTTTGGTTGGATCGACGCGGATGCCGCCTTTGGCTCCGCCGAGCGGCAGACCGACGAGCGAGCATTTAAACGTCATCAACATGGCCAAGCCTGCAACCTCGGACAGGTTCACTTCAGGATGAAAGCGAATACCTCCTTTTCCGGGTCCAAGGGTCATATTGTGCTGTACGCGGTACCCTTCAAAGCAACGGATGCTACCGTCATCCAGACGGATTGGAACCGTCACGATGAGTGCTCGCTTTGGCACTTTCAAGCGTTCAGCAATATTTGGATCCAGATGCATGGCCCTAGCAGCTTCTTCAAGCTGAAGAACCGAGTTGCGATACAAATCACTTGATTCCCAAAGTTGGGAACTGAGGCCTTTTGTTTCCGACATGATTCAATTCCTTTTTTAGAAATCTAACTTCAAACCCAGATTGAATCAACCAGGTTTTTTTTGACAAAGGTGTCCAGTTGGTTAAGTTAAAGGGATGTCAAAGAAACTTCGTGTGATGGTTCTGTACGGCGGCAGGTCAGGGGAGCATGAAATTTCTCTCCGGTCAGCGGCTTCTGTGATGCGGTATCTCGATTCGGCTCGCTTTGAAGTGATCCCAGTAGCGATTGATAAGCAGGGGCGATGGCTTTTGAATGACGTTAGCTTGCTGCAGTATTCGGGTGAATCTCTGCCCGTGTACAAGGACGCGCCCAGGGTCATGTTACCTCCCAATCCCGGGAGTGCAACTCAGGGGCTGATTCGGCTCGGATCTTCTGAAAAGACGCCAGGTGTCGACGTGGTTTTTCCAGTCATGCACGGCCCGCTCTGTGAAGATGGTGCCATCCAGGGATTGCTCGAGCTAGCGGATGTACCTTTTGTGGGCTGCAGTGTGTTGGGTTCTGCGGTGGGGATGGATAAGGATGTGGCAAAACGCCTAGTGCGGGACGCCGGATTGCCTATTGTGCCCTACGTTGCGTTACGAGCTTCAGAGTGGAAACGCGACCCTCAAAAATGTTTAAAACGCATTCAGGCTGAGCTTCCATTTCCTATTTTCGTTAAGCCTGCGAACTTGGGCTCAAGCGTAGGAGTGCACAAAGTTAAAGAAGCTGGAAATCTGACCGCAGCTTTGGATGACGCATTTCGATATGATACCAAAGTGTTGATCGAGCGCTCCGTGAATGCTCGAGAGATTGAGCTCGCAGTTTTGGAAAGCGCGGAGTTTGGACAGCCGGCCATGGTGAGTACGCCAGGAGAAATCGTACCCACACATGAATTCTATTCCTATGAAGCGAAATACATTGATGAGGGCGGCGCTCGGTTACTCATTCCTGCTCAATTGGATGCAAAACAGATTGAGACCGTCCAGAAAATCGCTCGAGAGGCTTTTGAGGTCCTCGAATGCGAAGGCATGGCTCGGGTGGATCTTTTTCTAGATAAGGATTCTGGCCAATTCTATTTTAATGAGGTCAACACGATTCCGGGTTTTACCTCGATCAGCATGTATCCCAAAATGTGGGAGCATTCGGGTATCCCCTATACCGAGCTATTGACTCGGCTGGTGGAGCTTGCGATCGCCCGCCACAACAGAAGAAGTAATCTGGTGAGAGAGTTTCATCAGACCTGAATCGAGCCTTTGTGATCGGAGCAGTCGTTAAGCCGACTGTTCTTCTGCGATGGGCTCTTTTCCATAGTTGGGGTCGATGACTTCCAAATAGCCGCACTCTTTCTGACAGCATTTGTGCATGAGTCCGGCTTTCTTGGTGATCTTTTCCGTCAGAATCGCAAACTTGCACTGAGGACAAGGTTGCTGAATCGGTTTGTCCCAAATCGCGAAATTGCATTTAGGCCATTTATTGCAGCTGTAGAAAAACCGTCCATAGCGAGAGCGTTTTTGTGCAATTTCCCCTTCCTGGCAAACCGGGCAGGGGATACCTAGGGTAATGGCGGTTGTGTATTTACAGTTTGGATAATCGCTGCAGGCTAAAAATTTGCCGAACTTCCCGGCTTTGATGACCATCTGTTTGCTGCATTTTTCGCATTTCTTGTCGGTGAACTCTTTTGGAACAATGACAATAGTGCCCTGATCGTCTTTCTTAAAGTCCTGGGTGTTTTTGCATTCGGGATAGTTCGAGCAGGCCAGGAAAGATCCCAGTTTGCCCCACTTAATGACCATTGTGTGTCCGCACTTTTCGCAGTTGATGTCCGTGGGAACTTCTAGGCGCTTGATATCCTTCATCTGCTTTTTGGCGATGTTGAGAGTCTTTTCAAAAGGTTTCCAGAACTTGGCAAGAACCTTTTTCCAGTCCGCATTTCCTTCTTCAATGTCGTCCAATTGGTTTTCCATTGAAGCAGTAAATTCGGAATTCAGAATATCCGGAAAGGACGCAACCAAGAGTTCCGTCACGACTGTTCCAAGTTCACTTGGATAATAGCGGTTTTCGCGTTTTTCTACATACTCGCGGTCTTGGATATTCGACAAGATCGACGCATATGTCGATGGTCTTCCGATTCCCTTTTCTTCCAGGTCGCGGATCAGAGAGGCATCGGTATATCGTGGCGGCGGTTGCGTAAAGTGCTGGCTCGGGTTGAGCTGGGTGTTGTTAACAGAGTCCCCTTCCTGGATGGGAGGGAGCTTGAGAGCATTGTCCGAATCTTTTTCGTTTTCTTCGGAGCCCTCTAAATAGACCGCTGTAAAGCCCGCGAATTTTAAAACGGATCCGGTCGCACGGAACTGTTGAGTCCTCTTGGAACGGTCCAAAGCCACGATATCTACAGCAGTTTGATCATAAACGGCGGGCGTCATTTGAGAAGCCAGAAACCGATTCCAAATGAGTAGATAGAGACGGAATTCGTCTTTCTCTAGGTGAGGCTGAACAATCTCAGGAGTAAATTCCAATGAGGAAGGACGAATCGCTTCGTGAGCATCTTGGGCGCTCTTCTTGGATTTGTACACATTGGGCTCAGCAGGCAGGTACTCTTTGCCATACTGTTTTTCAATATATTCTCGAGCAGTCTGAATCGCAGTCGGATCGATTCGAACGGAATCGGTTCTCATGTAGGTGATCAAGCCGTGAGTTCCGAGATCGCCTAGATCTACCCCTTCATAGAGGTGTTGAGCCAGGGTCATTGTTTTCTTGGCGCTATAGCCGAGTCTTCGAGAAGCATCTTGTTGAAGTCTGCTGGTGATAAAGGGAGGCGTCGCTTTTCGAGTCCGTTCTTTTTGTTCGATCGATTCGATTTTCCATTTTGACCCCTGGATGTTTCCGAGGAGTTCATCCATGGATTTCTTGTCTGAAATGGAGGGATCTTTGCCATCTATTTTGAAAAGTCGGGCTTCAAAATCAATCCCGTCCTTTTCGAATAGGCCGGTCAATTGCCAATATTCTTCTGGCTTAAAAACCTTGATTTCGCTTTCCCGATCTACGATGAGCCGGAGAGCGACAGACTGGACGCGTCCAGCCGACAAGCCTCGTTTGACTTTATCCCAGAGAAGCGGGCTGATTTTGTAGCCGACAAGTCGGTCTAGAATTCTACGCGCCTGTTGGGCGTGAAATTTATCTGAGTTCAGAGCCTGGGGCGCTTTCATGGCCTCCAAAACGGAAGGCTTGGTGATCGAATTAAAAAGCACTCTGTGGAATTTTTTGCCCCGAGCTTTGAGCTCTTCCTGAATATGCCAAGCAATCGCTTCGCCTTCGCGGTCCGGGTCAGTTGCCAGATAGAGATCTGGAACAAGCTTAGCGGCTTTTTTGAGTTCCTCGATGACTTTTACCTTAGTGGGTATGACCTGATAGTCAGGGGCAAACCCCTTCTTAGGATCCACGCCAAGTTTACTCTTCGGAAGATCTTTGATGTGTCCAACGCTGGCTTTAACAATGTAGTCACGGCCCAAGTACTTTTGAATAGTCTTGGCTTTCGAGGGTGACTCAACAATAACGAGTGCTTTCTTGGGCATGCCTTACAATAGACGGAAAATTTGCTTTTTTTCAAGTAACTAAGCTGCTCAAAGATTGAATTGCTATCATATTCAATACTTATCTTAGCTGCATGGAGTCGAATATTACGCCAAAGTGAAGATACCGTTGCGGTCGGTCGCGTGATTTTTCTTAATCAGGCTGCGCAGAGTAGTGAAAAAAATCTGAGGATTCCACCCTTGCCGGCTCGCCCAAGTAAACAAATCTTGGACAGGTGCACCGCCGTGAAGATGCATGAGTCGACCCACTTCCATTGAGAGAGCTTTCTCCTCTGGGCTGAGTCTTTGGCTCATGGGTTTGAGAGGGAATGAGGCTTTTGGCGTTTTGAAAGTCGCAAGATCCAACCAAACAGCTCCGAGGCTGTGGATGCCCCAAAATGCCAACGCATGGTCTCGGTCGAGGAGCATCTGGTTTCCGGTGAGTGAAGAATCTTGGGGAAAGCAAGGCGTCGCTAGGCAAGTGCGATTTTGCTCGCGCGCCCAATTTGCGGTGCTGAGAGCTCCGGAAGGATTGGCTGCCTCGACTACCCAGGTGGCTTTGGACCACCCCGCGATGAGTCGGTTGCGACGGAGAAAATTGCTCCCGTACGCCTGGGTTCCTACGGGGAATTCCGAAATAATCAGGCCTCCGGAAGCGAGAATATTCTTTCTGAGCTGAGCGTTTTCCCGGGGATAATCTAAGTCGAGGCCCGCTCCGATGATGGCGATCGTCGGGAGTGAAGCTCTTAGGGCTGCGGAATGGGCAGCTGCATCGATCCCTCGCGCCAAGCCAGATAAGATGATCAGCCCCGAGCCCTGGAGTTCTAGGATTTTCTGGGTCGCGAATTGAACCGATCGCGGCTGGGGGTTTCGAGTCCCCACTATGGCAAGCCCTCGCTCCGGCAACTTTTCTAGGAGTTGGAAGGCAGGTTCTGTTCCTTCTGCAAAGAATTCAGATGGAGGGTGGCTGATGTTCCAGAGTTCGGAGAGCCCTGGGTAGATGTGGGATTCTAGATGTTTGAAGTGTCGGATATGGGTTTTCACTTGGGGGGTGTGTTTCAAGTTGTGGGCCTGGTTGGAGTGGGGAGATCGGGAGCTAAGGGTTTGTTTTCTGGACTTTGGGTGGGAATTTGGACTTGGTGGTGGAACTGGGGTTAGATTTCTTATTGTCTAGTCAACAACCAGTGTTCTATTTCAATAATTGATGATATTAGTTCAATACTGTAAAATCTAAACCGCAAGCCTCGAATCCAGGATAAAAAATTCGGAGTTGAATGAGTCCGATAGCTATTAGAAATTTGCTTGAATTTATTAAGGAGTAGGTAGTGATCAGTACTTCGGGAGTTTCACTTAGGTATGGAAGCCAAAAACTTTTTTCTGATGTCAGCATTAAGTTTTTGCCAGGCAACTGTTATGGACTCATTGGAGCCAACGGGGCAGGAAAGTCGACTTTTTTAAAGATACTTTCAAATGAAATACCTCCTGACACGGGGACAGTGAGCATTATGCCCGGTCAGAGAATTTCATTTCTTCGCCAGGATCATTTTACCTTTGATGATGTCGAAGTTCTCCAAACCGTAATCCTCGGTCAGCCTCGACTGACTGAAGTGATGCGTGAAAAAGAGGAACTCTATTCTAAGCCAGACTTCTCCGACGCCGACGGGATTCGAGTAGGAGAGTTAGAGGGCCTTTTTTCCGAACTGGGTGGCTGGGAGGCCGAAAGCGATGCGGCGACTCTTCTTGCAGGGTTAGGAATCTCAACAGAGCTCCATGGTAAAAAAATGCGTGAGCTTCGAGACAATGAGAAGGTTAAGGTACTTCTTGCTCGATCTCTCTTTGGCAATCCGGATATATTGCTTCTGGATGAACCGACCAACCATTTGGATATTCGAGCTATTCGATGGTTAGAAGAGTTTCTGGCTGATTACCCCAAGACAGTGATTGTAGTTTCGCATGACAGACATTTCCTCAATCAAGTTTGCACCCATATGGCAGACATCGATTTTGAAAAAATTCAACTCTATACAGGTAACTACGACTTTTGGTTTGAATCCAGCCAGTTAGCTTTGAAACAGATGCAAGAGAAAAATAAGAAAGCCCAGGACAAGGCTGAAGAGCTTAAGGCATTTATCGCTCGTTTCAGTGCCAACGCGTCAAAGTCCCGGCAAGCTACCTCAAGAAAGAGACAACTGGAAAAGCTCACCATCGATGATATCAAGCCCTCCTCCCGCAAATATCCTTTTGTGGTCTTTAAACCGGCGCGTGAGGCTGGAGATCAACTTCTTCGAGTTGAAAATCTCTCAAAAACCTTGGATGGGACAAAAGTCTTGGATCGCGTGAGTTTCACTTTGAAGAAGGGAGCGAAGGCGGTTTTTATAGGTGACACAGAACTAACGGTCAGTACTCTTTTTGAAATTCTTGCAGGTGACATGGCTCCTGATTCCGGCACGGTTCATTGGGGAGTGACGACTTCACGTTCTTATTTTCCAAAAGATAACGCTCAATTTTTTGATGGAGTAGATCTTTCATTGATTGATTGGCTGAGGCAGTACTCTTCGGATCAAAACGAGAATTTTGTTCGAGGGTTTCTCGGCAGAATGCTCTTCTCAGGAGAGGAAGCAACTAAAAAGACAAAGGTTCTTTCAGGTGGCGAACGTGTGCGATGCATGCTTGCCCGCATGATGCTCTCCGAGTCGAACGTACTGATTCTCGATGGCCCCACAAATCATCTGGATCTTGAAACAATCACGACGGTGAATAACAGTTTGATTCGATTTCCCGGTACGGTGCTGTTTTCGTCCCACGACCAGCAGTTTATTCAAACCGTTGCTAACCAGGTGATCGAAATAGGAACTTCTTCTGGGGTTCAACAGCATGATTGTCCTTACGAGGAATATATCTCAACACTTCAGGCATAGGGCGACCTGTTCGTGAGCTCTGTGCCAGGCCAGTGCCAGTGCCAGTGCCAGTGCCTGTGCCTGTGCTCCGAGCTAGGCCGCGTACTGATTGGAAATCTATTCCACAGGGGGCGGCGGAGGCGGTGTTTCACCTTCGCTGCCGGGGGCTGCTCCCGCAGCGTCAT
>Ga0206829_10128_pt1 | contig 27994 bp, 23 predicted proteins | sample Alteio_BWOrgCont_75_FD_152862 | JGI IMG/M metagenome (GOLD analysis project Ga0206829, IMG submission 152862) | Enriched cells from forest soil in Barre Woods Harvard Forest LTER site, Petersham, Massachusetts, United States -... | ecosystem: Environmental > Terrestrial > Soil > Temperate forest >... | reverse complement strand
CATATTGTGGGTCGCGTCACTCTTGGGACTGATAAGCGGACCAGTCGAGGTCCATGAAAATGAGGTGGGAATGGTTTGGGCGTAAATCATGGAAAAAGGCGCGCTGAATAAAACAAAAGATAAGCAAAGTAAAATCAAAGAATAATATTTGAAAACCAATTTAGAACCTTGCATGGATCTCCCTACATCAAATGTTTTTGGGGGCCTTATCGGGCCCTGACAAAACATTGCCGCTGGCAAGCGGATAGTTCTGTCCAACAAATGGGTGTTTGAGCGGGTGGTTTTATTCCTGAGTATGGACAAAAGTTTTTCGCCGTTTTTTCAAAGGGAATAAACAATGGCTGTCAAAACAGTTGAATCAAAACGATAAGAATTTTTAAAAATTATCTTAAGACCAACACCTTGAGGATTTTCATGGTGGATTCATTGCCCGACACCTGGATACGGACGTAATAAAGTCCGTTTGAAACCAGGTTTCCTGAAACATCCCTCAAGTTCCATTGAAGCGTCACAGGACCATAAGCACGGGTCGTTTCCGAGTACACTTTTCGGAAGGCCAGGGTAAACACATCCAGCGTTACTGTGGATTCTCCTGGCACTTGGACGTTAAAGATAACTGGCGAACCACTGGAGGGATTGGGATAAGGTTCGGAAATCACAATTCTTTCAGTGATGGTCGGTGTGTAAGTCGGCGTAATAGTGGGAGTATTCGTGTGAGTAGGCGTGGTGGTCGGAGTAAAGGTGGATGTCGCGGTGGGCGTATTGGTTTTCGTGAAAGTGGTGGTCGCGGTGGAGGTATTAGTCGCCGTGTTGGTTGGGGTATTCGTGTGAGTGTTGGTGGGTGAATTGGTCGGTGTAGCGGTGGACGTGTTGGTAGGCGTTTGAGTGGGCGTGTTGGTTGTTGTCCTGGTAGGTGTATTGGTTGGTGTGTTCGTGGTCGTGGGCGAAGAAGTGTTGGTCGGCGTATTAGTCACGGTTGAAGTAGGAGTATTCGTCGGCGTATTCGTGGATGTACTTGTCGGCTGAGCGGTTCCCGTGCTCGTATTAGTCACCGTATTGGTCATGGTGTTGGTCGGAGTAGCGGTGGATGTATTGGTGACGGTTTTGGTCGGCGAATTGGTAAAGGTATTTGTGGACGTATTCGTAGCTGTATTCGTGGGAGGTGTTGTTCCGGTAATAGTATTCGTGGCTGTGTTAGTCACCGTATTAGTTGGCGTGCTGGTCGGTGTGTTCGTGATGGTTTTAGTTGGCGTATTTGTAGGGGTATTGGTGGCCGTATTTGTCGCCGTTTTAGTGGGGGTGTTGGTGGAAGTATTCGTAACCGTATTCGTTGCGGTTTTAGTCGAAGTATTGGTCACCGTATTGGTGGGTGTATTCGTAGCTGTATTCGTGGGTGTTTTGGTTGGCGTATTCGTTGGGGTTTTAGTAGACGTATTGGTTGGGGTGTTGGTAGACCCCGAACTGACCGCACCCACGAAGCTGGTAACACTCGAAGGGTTGAGAAGGTAAGTGAAAGTTCCATTCGTCACCGCCACTGCGGTCTGCTGAACCAGATTATTGTTGGCGTCCGTGACCCAGGGATAAACCGTTGTGACATTCAAGCCGGTAAAACTGACAGCCTGGCTCGTCGTGACGGCGTTGTTGTTAATGGCTACGACCACGACCTTGCCCGCAGAAGCGCCGTAGTATGCGGAGAGAGTAACACCCCCCGAGGGATTCTCGGTACCAGAAATGCGCACGAAACCTGGCCGGATAAACTTGCTGTAATTGCCTAAGGCGTAGAGACGCTTGGTAGGAGTGCTGGTGTTATCGCAGAGACCCTCGTCGTCAGTGTTCAGGTTGATGAGCCACCAGTAACAATAGGCGTTGAAATTATGGTCCACGATGCAGCTGTGAAGCTGATGGGCGTAATAGATGCCGCTGTCGATGAGGTTGTCGCTGGTTTTTTCCGAGGTTTCAGTTTCCCAGCTTTCGACGTTATGGCCGGCCACCGTCGAGTAGCTGGTCGGGATTGTATTGGGGCCGCCGCCATAGAGATGCATGCCGATCATTTTCACGTATTGCGCCGCGGTCGGGTCCGCCATGGTGGTGTTGGAACCGGTCAGATTGTCCGCGAAGGATTCGGGCGTCATGATCATCGTGTTGGTGAATCCCGCAGTCACAAGGTCCGGACCCAGATAGGTTCCGATCAGGGTGTCGAACTGCTGGGGCGTCCAAAGACAGGATTGGTAGCCAGGATCATAGTCCGGTTCGTTCGCCGGGGAAATCGCCGTCAAACTGACGCCGGCGGTCTTACAGCTGGTCGCGAAACTGGTCAGGTAGTTGGCATATTGCGGTAAGTCCGCGGTGTTCATGGTATTGGCTTTGCCAGTTGTATTGAAGCTGTCGTTGCCAGTGTTGTCACCGTTGACGCTGTGGTTGGCGGTCTTATAGGCGGAAGGAGGACTCCAACAAGAACCGAAGATCACCATATTGGAATTGACACCCAGCGCCTGCTTTGCGGAATTGATGGCGGTGGTGAAATCGGAAGTAGCACCAAGTTCACTAATATAAATACGCAAAATGGAAAGTCCTACATTGCCGTTCACCTGGCTGGCGGGAGGAAGACTCGAATCGTCCTTCCAAAAAGTATTCGCGAGCGCCGCTGTGACTTTGCCTTCGACCCAAACACTGGCCGCGCCGAAACCGGAGATGGTTTGGAACGTGGTGCCCGCGTCTATGGTCGCAGTACCCGCCCAGGCGGCGGAAACAAGGCTGCCAAGCCCGAGGGTCAAAATTAAAATTTTTAATGCTTTCAGAACCAAAAAAACACCTAGCTCGCGGATCTTGGAAAAAGCCAAAATCCCTTTGTTTTCCGCCTTCAAGCGGGGACACAAGACTGTCCGTTAGATAGGTGTTTGAGGGGCGAGCCTTTATTCCTTGAAAGAGATAAAAAAACGATAAAGATCGAAAAGCCCTTAAATCAATGGGTTTCCGGATGGGCAGCCTGATATTGATCCAGCCAGGCTTTGAGTTTGGCGTCGGCCGGCTTAAGTCTTAATGACTGCTGAAGACACTGGACCGCCAAGTCAGTTTTCCCCGCTTTCCAGTAGGCCGAACCCAACTGGTGCCAGGCCGAAGCGTCCGACGGATTGGTTTCAGTGGCCTGTTCATATTTTTGAATCAAGGCTGAAATTTGAAAGTCCGTAATACTGGGGACGGTGTTGACTGGAACCTCAAAATGGACGGCCACCGACGATTTGGACGGCGCTTGCGACGCGGGCGCCACCTGGGGCGTGGGAGTAGGCATCACAAAGACAGTAACGGGTTTCGCCGGAGCTGGTTCCACCAGAACCGTTACGGATTTGGCCGGTAAAGGCGTCGGATTGGGAAAATCATAGGCCAGACTGATTCGGTTAGAAGTACCCAGGTCTCCGTAAGGAACAAAAGCGTAATCAAGGGTAATGGAGTCAATCCGAACCCCCGCCCCCGCCGTAAAACTGGTAAAGCCTGAAATCTGGTTGTCGGATAGAGGCAGTTGATACCCGACCCGGAGAAAATAGTTTTTTTGATAGCCCGCTTCGATTCCGCCCTGAAGTTGGCTGACACCATTGGGTTCGTAATAGCCTGAGAGGGTCAGCAAAAAAGATTTGTCGCTTCCCCAGTGGAAAAGATTGGAGATACCGCCTTTTAAATCGCTGGCCAGGAACTGGCCGGAGACAGGTGTTCCAAAACCGGTATAAACCAGACCAGTCCTGAAATCAGTCCATGGCTTCCACAACAAACCCGCCTGGCCCGAGAGACTGCCGTAAAGGGTATCCACAATCTTTTGCTGAGTTGCGTAAACCGCCGCCCCGATGGAAAAGTTCGGGGATAAGGCCTTGCCCCATCCCAGACTGAGGGAAATATCGCTGTCATCGTAAGTCCCCTGATCCACCCCGAAAGAGTCTCTTTCATCCAAAGCTCCCCAAAAAACATATTGAATGGCGGTGGCAAATCCTCCCAGGTCTCCTGCAGGCAGGCCCACCAGAAGTGTTTCCTCAAAAGTACCGGCCAGGTAGCTGTTGTGATTCAAACTGATCCGCGCGTCTTGAAGACCAGACAGGCCAGCGCTATTGAAAAAAAGGGCCGAGGGATCGTCCGCGACGCCGGTAAAGGCTCCCCCCAGCGCGTCCGTGCGGGCTGAGGCGCCCAGCGCGGTGAGGGGCGTAACCAACGCGGCAGTAGAGGTGACTAAGGTCTGGGAAAAGGCAGAGCCCCCAGAAAAAATAAAAATCGCCATTACGAGGATTAAAAAATGGTTTCTCATTTTTTAACAGCCAGTATCTGAGTTTGAAATGAATCGCTTTGACCCGATTGGTAATTGAGCACTACCCGATAAAAATAATGGCCGGGCGCGAAGGAAGTGACATCCAGCGTGCTGGAACCTTCGCCGGCGGGTTTAGGATCACTGATGGTGGCGACCAAGTTTCCCCAGGCATTCCAGACCTTTATGGTCGCTGTTCCCGGCCCAGTCATCTGATAGACAAAACTGACCGTAGGGCCGCTGCTGGGATTAGAGTAAACATAAGGCTGGCTGGTAGCTGCGGGCGGCGTGGTCACCGGGGTGGGACAGGCTTCACCCAGATTAGCGCTGGCATAAGCGCTGGTGTTGAGATAATCGTCCTCATTGCCATTAAACATCAGCTGGCCGTCCCGACAATTGCCGCCGTTGTGGTTGACGTCCACCGCGACGTCCAATCCCAGTGACACTCCTTGAGGCGGCGTGATGCCCAGGGTGGACCAGGGTATGGCGGCTTCTACCACATAGCCTCCCGCGATGGTGGTAGTTTTCATCGTGACCCCGGTGATGCGGTTATTAATTTCCCAGGGGACCGTGTCGCCCCAGCCAAAAATATATTCAAAATCATGCGAGGTAATCGTCAGCGACCGGTCATTGGCGGTGTTCAGATACAATTCCACCGACGAGCCTTGCCAGGGCAATGCTCCGGTATTGGTCAATTGGCTATCCGCGACTTGGGCACCTAAATAAAGATTGTTGGTGTCCCATAAAATTTTGAACTGCGCCGAGGAACCAAAAGTCTGGCCTAAAACTGTTTTGGTAACGCTGGAGAAAGGCGTTCCGGTGCTCCATGCCCACTCGTTCAGAACTCCATCCACGACCGCGGTTTGCTGGCAGGCTAACAGTACCGGGGGCGTGGGCGTGGGTGCTGGAGAGGTGCCGGAAAAAAGATTTTCATGAGGAATAGGACCGTAAGGTTGGGAAGGACTTTGCCAAAAGAGTTCGATCTGCGGACTTCCACCGTTGGCAAAATAATCCACTTCAATGGGTACCTTTACTCCCGCCGTCAGGGGAACATTTCCGGTAAAGGTGTTTAAGGTTGTATATTCGGTCCACTGGTTGATTAAAACTTGGCTGGCGACAATGACGCTGACCCCGCCGTTGATTTGCGCCGTAATGGTGTAAGGCTCGTTATAGTTTGCCTCGATCTGTCCGATCCATTTCACGGAAAAAGCGGAACCCGAAACACCTAGGTTCGGCTGGCAGCCCTGCCAGAAGTAAGCCAGCGTGGGATCCACTTCGGTCACAGCGGCGGTGTTGAAGTTGATGCCGTTGTAATAAACAGCCTGGAGGCCGTCGCCATTGACCTGGGCCCAGAGGAAGGATGGAATCGCCAGGAGCAAAAAAACGAAGATTAGTTTGAAACGATTTAAACCCATCGTGTGAAGACCTCCCTGGGAATAACCATTTTATGTCTTCCCCACGGAATGTCACAAAACAATAATTAATTTGATTTGATACGGATATCCTTCGTTTGATGGAGGGCGCCGGTCTGGACGTCAATTTCGTAGTTCCCCGCTGGAGCGGCAACGCCGTTGGACAGATCACCGTCCCACTGGAAAGACCAATGGCCGGGCTGGACGAATCCGGTATAAAGGTCGCGGATTTCCTTGCCTTCTTGATTGAGGATACGTACCGTGACAAGCGTTTTTTCTTGGGCGCCCACCACCACGCTCAGTTCCTCGCCGGTTGCGGTAGAGCTGACGGACTTTGGTTGAACCGGCAACAGCTTGGTAATGGCAGATGGTTGGGATACGGAAACCTCTGGAGCCAAAACAGCCTGAGGAGCCACCGCTGGTGAAGGCCAGAACTTGAAAACCATATAACCCAACCCTGCCGCGATAAGAACCGCGACAAGTTTCAAACCCAGAGCCGAACCAAGTCCGCCCGGATTAAGAGGAAGATTTTGTAAAGAAGCGGGAAGTTCGGGCAGCGGCAGTCCCGTGGCCAGATAATGACTTTCCAGTAAGCCCTCAAACCGAAGACTTTCGTCGGTCGAGAGACGCAGTTGTTCACTCAAGGCGTCGGATTCCGCCTCGTTCAATTCCCGTTCAAAAAATTCGTGGATCAGATCAGCCATTTCAACCTTCCCTCATCAATTGTTCGACAATCAGCTTCAGCGCCTTCTTACAGCGGGACAAACGCGACATCACCGTACCCAATGGGATTTTCATCAGCTTCCCGATTTCAATATAAGTTTTTTCTTCTTTGTCCCTTAACAACACAATTTCTCGACAATCAAGCCCGATTTTCTCCAAACCTTTATCAATCAACCGGAGCTTGGCCGCCTTTTCCTCGTCCTCGCCCTTGCGCTCCTCGCCTTCCAGCGAGACCTTGCTCAATACTTTTTCCAGTTCCGAATGCTCCTGCGCCACCGTCTTAGCGCGCTTGCGGTAGCGGTTGTAACAAAGATAAATGCAAATCTGCGTTAACCAGGTACCCAATTTGGAACGAAACTCGAACTCGGGCAGTTTATTAAAGGCGATAATGAAGGCTTCCTGAACCAGATCTTCCGCTTCGGGGTCCCGGTAACCGAGCAAATAAACGCAATCCTTATATAGACGTTCCCGATATTGGACATAGAACTGGGTTTTGGCCTGTTCGTCGCCCTGGAGGATTTTTTGAACCAATTCCCGTTCTTCCAAAAATCCTCCAATTGATTAGCGTCATGAAAGGTATGTTTTATTCCATTTTGGCAAAACAAAATAGGTTTAGGCCGATGAGGCTGTAGGAACACCCCTATTTCTCTTTAAATAGTACAAACACGAGGGATTAAAAAGGAATAAAAATGATCGCCGTGCGACCGATTGGCGGTCGCTGTCCCGGGCTTTTACCGTGTAAACTGGGCTGGTATTGGCAGGATCAACCCCGAAAAGAAACACTCGATGGCCCATCCAAAAAAGAGTTTGGAAGAACGGATTATCCGCTGGATCGAAATTACCGCCCTTTGCCTGGCTGGAATTTGGGCTTCTTTCAATTTCGGATGGGAAAACTTTTTGAAGGCAAATAACACCCCCGCTAATGTGTCCTTCACCCCGGAAGCCAAACAACTGGAAAATAAAATCGGTCTGATAAATTTCAATTCACAAAAATTTGCCGTACCTGTTCTGATTCATTCAGTCGTCAAGAACATCAGCGCCAAACGCATTTATATCATCGGAAGCGTTTACGACATTACAGGCGTGAAACTGCTGGATTCCACAAATCCCGACAAGGCCGCCTTTCTAACCCGGACCGCCCAGGGGTTGGACAATGCTGATTTATTCGATTCCACCGTTTACAGCCGTTATTTTGACAATAAGGAAGCCAATCTTTTATACGCGGGGCATTTATTGACCGAGGATGACGTTTTGGAACCTAACGAAAGTAACGAGAAAAATTTCATCGTCTATTTACGGCCGGACCAGAATGATTATATCGAGATTTTCGGCGAGGTGAATTTTTCGGAAAAGAAGACCGACCTGAAGGTGGATTACCGGAGCACTGGCACCGCGCTGGCCCGTTATTACGACAAAAAGGAAAATCCCGGCACGCCTATCCCCTCGGCCTTAGATCAGGCCAGCGACGGTTACGAGCATCTTCAGGATGGAGAAAAGGTGACTTACAAGTGCGTAACTTCCGACCTGGTGCTGATAGATCAAAAATAAAAAGACCACAAGAACCCTGGCGGCGGGACATGGTTTCGCTAGGGTTCTGTTAAGATACCGCCCATGAAAAACTACGACGTCATCATTATCGGAGCCGGCGGGGCGGGACTGATGTGCGCCATCCACGCGGGCCGCCGGGGACGCAAAGTGGCGGTCATTGACCACGCGACCAAAATCGGCTCCAAAATCCTCATTTCAGGAGGCGGGCGCTGTAACTTCACTAATACGGGCGCCGGACCAGAAAACTACGTTTCGAACAACCCCCATTTCGCCAAAAGCGCCCTGTCGCGCTATACCCCATCAGACTTCATTCACCTAGTGAAGGAACACAGGATCGTCCACCACGAGAAAAAACTCGGCCAGCTTTTTTGCGACCGATCTGCACAGGACATAGTGGCCATGCTTGAGGAAGAATGCCGTAAAGCCAAAGTGGACTTGATTTTGGAACAGCCTGTGGCCCACGTGAGTAAAAAAGATGGTTTTCATGTGGCTACACTGCACGAATCTTTTGACTGTCAGTCATTGGTCATTGCTACCGGCGGCCTTTCCATCCCCAAACTGGGCGCCACCGACTTTGGTTATAAAATCGCCAAACAATTCGGATTAAGGATTGTGCCCCTCGCTCCAGCCTTGGACGGGTTTCGATTGAAGCCGGCGGATTTGAAATTATTCGGAGACCTGATGGGTGTTTCGGTCGACACCATCGTGACCTGCGGCAAAGGCGTTTTTCGGGAAAACATTCTTTTCACCCATACAGGCCTCAGCGGCCCCGCAGCCCTGCAGGCTTCGCTTTACTGGTATCCGGGCAACACTATTCAAATCAACTTTATCCCCAAAGCGCCAAAAGACACTCTGGAAAAATGGTTTTATGGGTGCAAACGTAAAGGATCGAAGTCTGAGATGAAAACCCTGTTAAAGGAATGGCTGCCCGCCCGTTTAGCCGACCGCTTCTGCGAAATGGAACTACCGCCCAAAGCGGCCATCCACCAGATGCAGGACAAAAAAATTAAGGATTTTTGCCACAAGCTGCAAAATTACAGCTTAAGTCCCGAAGCAACAGTGGGCTACAGCAAAGCCGAAGTAACAAGAGGCGGTGTGGATACGGATGAACTTTCTTCTCGCACGATGGAATCTAAGAAGATACCGGGACTCTATTTTGTCGGTGAAGTGGTGGATGTAACGGGCTGGCTGGGCGGCTACAACTTTCAATGGGCCTGGGCTTCCGGCTACGCCGCAGGCGACGCGGTTTAAACCTTTTTCAAATAACTATTGAACCTGAAACACGCCACTCATGGCACTACAAGGTAAGGCACAGGTGGTGGAACCTCCATTACAGATCCCGTGTATGCCGCAATGGAAGGTGTACATCGTGCCAGCCGAACCCGAAATGGTATAGAAGTAAGGGAAAGTTGTTTGGTTTGTAATACTGCAAGTTCCGCTGCCATTATCGATGTAGAGCGGATGAGGATTATTACTAATATCAAATACCATCACTTGGCCCGGAACGACCGTAATCGGACCACTGATGGCCGGACCGGCGGTGCCATTCACACTGTAAAGGTTAGAGGAAGTCACACTGATAGTAATGGGCGCCGCAGTAACCACTGTTGGAGTAAAAGTAGGTGTGGCCGTAGCAATAGCCGAGACAGGCGACACCAGCGTCTTGGTACAGGCTAATGGCAGTAGAAAAAGGGCCATGGATAATAATAAAAAGTAAGACACAGCTTTCACGCGAACCTCGAATGGAATAGTGATATAATTGTATCACATTAAAAAAATTCGAAATTGAGGGCAAAACCTGCCGATGAGCTAATCGTTTGTTCGGCGCAACACACGGCCCGGATAGATATCCAAAAGACCTTTTTTGCCAAAAACCACCTGGCCGTTGACCAGCACCCACTTAATGCCGAGGGGCGGATCCCAGGGGGAAACGGCGGTGGCGGTATCGCCGATGGTTTGATAATCAAAAACCACCATGTCGGCCCAATCGCCTTCTTTTAGCAATCCCCTGTCTTTTAACCCCAGTAATTCGGCAGGCTCTTCAGTAAGGCGGTGAATGACTTCGGTTAAGCGAATGACTCTTTTATCGCGCACATAGTTTCCAATCAGCCGGGGAAAAGCCCCCACATCCCGGGGATGAGGAATATTGCCAGTGGAGTCAGACCCAAACAAAACATTGGGGTCCTGAATTTTTTTAATCAATCCTTCCTCGGAAAGGCCGTGATAGCAAATTTTCACGTCGCCGCCATTTTCCAAAAGCAGCGCCAGTACTGCGGATTCTTCCGACATTTTTCTCTGCTGGGCCAAATCTTTAATTGTTAACCCCAAAAAGCTCTTGAAAGCTTTAGACCGGACACGGGTAATTTCAATCTTGTCGCCGCCGCCGTATTCCTGCAGGCGCCGGTGAATGTCACCTAGAATCGCGGTGGTTTTTTCGTCGCTGTGATAGGACGCCCAGCGGATGGAATCCTGTTTTAAGTATAAAAACTGAAATAAAGAAAGCTGGACCTCATTGCCCCAGAAATCGTAAGGGTAAACCGTGGCGTAAACCGGCAGTCCCCTTTCGTGGGCCTGTTCCATCAACAATAGACCGCTTTCGGTCTGATCCCAGTTGCTGGGAAGCTTGAACAAAAGATGTTGAATGATGACCGGGATCTTATCGGTCTCAGATACTTGAATAGCCTCCTCAATGGCTTCCAAAACATTGGAACGGTAGTTGCGGATATGTGTGTAATAGGCAGCGTGGGGATACTTGGAGAGCACCGAAGCCAGATCTTGTAATTCAGCCGGTTGGCACCATTCGCCCGGCTCATAACCCAGACCGCTGGATAAACCAAAAGCCCCATCCTGAAGAGATTTGGCCACAAAATCTTTCATCTGTTTCATTTGATCGGCAGTCGGAGAATCCTGCCGGTGGGTTTTGACAAACCAGTCGCGCACACTGCCCTGACCCACCAAGGTGCCCAGGTTAATCATGCTGTGATCTTTTTCAACTTTGGCGAGATTTTTGCCCACATCCAGGACGGAGAAGCCGCAGTTGCCCGCGAGACCGGAAGTAATACCCTCTTCAATGGCCCGTTTCTGTTCGCTAAAGGACCACAGAAGATCATTGTGGCGGAGAATATCGATAAACCCAGGAGCTATGACTAGACCCTTAGCGTCCACTACCTGGGTTGTTTGATAAACTCCCAAGTCTCCGATCTTAGCGATTTTGCCGTGAACGACCGCCAAATCTGCCTGGCAGGGCGGCATACCCGATCCATCCACTACTGTGCCATTCTTGAAGACGATGTCGTATTTTTGAATTTCATCCGCGCCGCTGTGACTGGCAATGAAGAGTAGAAGAAAGATAAAAATAAAAACCTGTTTCAAAACAAACACTCCATGGAGGAACTTTTACCGGCTCAAAACCGACATAAATCCGCCGTCATGCTCGGCGGTCGGTAAAAAAGTAAGGCCTAATTCATCCCCGTAAATTTCAGGATGACCTTCAGGAACTTTCAAATTAACCGGTTTAAATTCGGGATAGTCTTTCAGAAAAGCCTCAATAACCCTCTGGTTTTCCTCGTACTCCAATGAGCATGTGCTGTAAACCAGGTAACCTTTAGGATAAAGATGTCCCTGCGCCTGTACCAATAAGTCTTTTTGCTGGTCCGCGTGTTCAATGACATCTTTGGGCATCAGACGCCACCGGAGATCAGCGCGGCGGGACAAAACGCCCGTGCCGCTGCAGGGCGCGTCCACCCAGGCCATATCAAACTTTTGCGCGGGCGACAGTTTGGTAATTTCGTGGTCAAAGACCGAAACTTGTTTCAAGCCGATGCGGTTCACGTTTTCGATCAGCCGTTTGCGGCGTTCCGCCGAAGCGTCACTGGCCATCACCTGGCCCTTTTCGCCGGTCTTCCAGGCTAGCCCGATGGTCTTTCCGCCGGGCGCGGCACAGACATCCCAGACTCTCTGACCTTCATTCAACGGCAATAAATCCAGCATGGCCTGGGGAACCCAATCCTGCACAATCCATTCCCCTTTTTGAAAACTCTCGCCGGAAAATAATCCTCCCTCGTGGCTTTTGAGACTCAAAGTATCAGCGGGCCAAGACGTTTCGTTGACCCTTACATTCTGACGGCCCAATGTCTCAATTACCCTCGATCTTGAACCCGGTGCAACCCTTAAATAAACAGGATGAGGTTGGTTATCCGCTTTCAAAGTTTGTTCCAGCTGTTCAGGCGTCATGGATTTTGCCCAACGTTTGACGATCCAGGTTGGATGGGAAAATTGGAGAGCCATGGTGTCCATATCGCTTTCACCCTTAATAACCCGTTCGGCTTTTTTGGTCTCGGCTGTTCTCAAAACAGCGTTCACAAAACCACTAAGTTTTTCCTGACCACTCTGCTTGGCAAGGTTGACCGATTCATGAACCGCTGCGTGGGCCGGAATACGGTCGAGAAAATAAAGCTGGTAAATACCCAGTCGAAGGGCGACTTTCACTTCAATCGGCAATTGATCGTAAGCGGTAGTGCAAAAAGAATTCAGGTGATAGTCCAACAGTCGCTTTTGTCGGGTACAGCCGTAAACCAGTTCCCTCAAAAGGGCTTCATCTTCCGGCTTTAAATTTCGTTTCAGTTCCAGCACATCCGAAATCTTCGCGCCCTTTTCCATACTGTAAAGGGCTTTGGCCGCTTCCAAACGGGAGGGAGAAACAATGTCTCTCGGGTTAGCCATAGCACGGCTGTCCGGACGGCCGCGGAAATCGGGACGGCCCTGGCGAAAGTCGGGGCGGCCGCCCGAGTCATGACGGTTCCTTGAATTACGCATAAAATTATTGGGGCGGTTATTGTTAAATTGAGGACGGCCTTCGAAGCGGGGCTTTTGTTGATAAGGAGCCTGTGTTGGTTGTGCCGACGGTATATTATTACCATTGGCAATAGACGCGTCGTTTGGCTGTGTTAATTCCCTATTGGGATTAATACTGGATTCGTTCCTGATGTTTCCATTGGCTTCAGATGATTTCGTTGATGGCTGTTGTTCAATCTTCGTCATTTCCACAAGCACCGATTTAGGGGCGGCAGGAATTCCCAATTTCAACGTTTCCTGTAAAGGCGATTCCAAAGCTGTCTTTTTTCTGGTTTTAGGCACCGGCTTTTCGAGTTTAGTTTTAGAAACTGGTTTTTTGACAGAAGTCTTAACCGACTTGGCTTTCGACCTGGCCGCCACCGTTTTCTTCACCGCCGTTTTTTTAACGGCGGCTTTCTTGGTCTTTTTTTTTGGAACTGAATCATCTTTTGATTTTTCGCTCATAAGAGGCATTCCCCCGTTTTAAACGCGGGATGGCCTAAAGTGAAATCATACGCTTTCATTCGTTTCTTTCCGGACGGTTGAATCTCTTGAATCAAAACCGACCCCAAACCTGTATTCACTGCAATTCCGTCTTTACTGATCATTAAAACTTCACCGGGCTTTGTTTCATTCGGCGCGGCATTTTGAACCACCGCTGATAGCAATTTCAAATCCATTTCTTTCCATTTCGTTTCAGCGACTGGCCAGGGATTTAAACCCCGTATTTTGTTAACCACCTGCGACGCCGTTCCGTCCCAGCGCACTCTACATTGTTCCCGTTTAATACTGGGAGAATAGGTGGCCGCCAGATGATTTTGCGGCAGACGGGGTGCTTTGCCCTGTTTTAAAAGTTCCAGCGTCTCAAGGAGTCCCTCCGCTCCCAGAACCGCCAGGCGGTCATGAACCTCGCCGGTGGTTTCTTCCGGGCCGATGGGCGTTTTCTTGATCAGGAGTATATCCCCTTCGTCCATTTTCTCGTTCATATACATCAGGGTCACGCCGGTTTCTTTTTCGCCGGCCATGACCGCGTAATGAATCGGAGCGGCCCCGCGGTATTTCGGCAGAATGGAACCATGAATATTCAGGCAGGCGGTCCCGGCGGCTTGCAGAACCGACAGGGGCAGAATTTGCCCGTAAGCCGCCACCACCGTCACATCAGGCTTTAACGCTAGAAGTTTTTCCACTGCCTCAGGATTTTTAATTTTTTCCGGTTGATAAACCTCAAGACCCAGATCAAGCGCCGCCTTTTTCACCGGCGAGGCTTTTAATTCCAATCCCCGTCCCGCGGGACGGTCCGGCTGGGTGACAACCAGCGCGATTTCGTACTTATTTTGGCGTAAGGCCTGAAGGGCCGGCACGGCGAAATCCGAAGTGCCCATAAAAAGGATACGGAAGGACTGACTCAAGGGTGAACCTTTGGGAGGTACAGATTAAAGTCTCGCGGCTTGCTGATAATTCTTCTTGAGCTCGTCTAATTGCTTTTTGAGGAAGAGGCGTTTTACTGCCGGGACCTTTTGAATAAAGAGCTTGCCGTTCATATGGTCAATCTCGTGAAGAATACAGCGGGCCAATAGACCTTCAAACTCATAAACTTGTTCGGCGCCATCCAGATTTTGCGCTTTGACTTTGACTTTAAAGGAGCGTTCCACTTCTTCCCGTACATCCGGAATGGAAAGACAGCCTTCCTCAATAGTTTCAGTTCCCTCTTCGGCCAAAACCACTGGATTGCAAAGAGCTAGCGATTCACCCTTGTCCTCCAAATCATAACGTTCGTCCATGACCATCAGTCGGATGGCTTCACCTATTTGAATCGCGGCCAGCCCCACTCCGTTGGCGTCTCTCATGGTTTCGGTCATTTCCTGGGCCAGTTGTTTGAGTTCGTCGTTAAATTGGGTAACTGGCTTACTTTTGGTCAAAAGCCGAGGATCAGGATAAATCACAATAGGACGTAACATGAAGCAAACCTCTTTAAAATGAATAACTTCTAGGTAAATTATAGGCCGAATTGACAGGCGACTCAAGACACCGAACCCTAACTTTTCAGCGGAACTTTAGCGATGATTTCTTTAAATTCAACACAAGCCTGGCGGATATCCACCGACCCCACAATCCCCGTTACTACTGCCAAACGACGGGCGCCCGCGTCTAAAACAGCTGCAGCGTTACCGAGTTTAATGCCGCCAATCGCGAAAAAAGGAGGGGCTTGTTTCCACTGATGGATTTTTTTGACATATTCCAGCGTCACCGGCGGAACAGCATTTTTTTTGGTTTCGGTCATGTAAACCGGCCCTACCCCGATATAATCGGCCCCATCGACCAAAGCTTTATGGGCTTGATCGATTTCATGGGTAGAAACACCGACAATTTTACCGATCCCGATAATTTTTCTGGCGTCTTCCACCGAAAGGTCGTCCTGGCCCAGATGAATCCCATCCGCGCCTGAAAGTTTGGCGATATCCGCCCGGTTATTGACAATAAAAAGGGCGTTGTATTTTTTGGTCAACAGGCGGACTTCCTGAGCGACTTTTAAAAGCTCCCAATCCGTCATGGAGTATTCTCGGATCTGAACGATGTCTACGCCGCCTTTTAACGCCGCTTCCACTACGGAGGTCGTCGTACGGCCCTGGGACAGAACTTGATCTGTTACAAGGTAAAGCCGTGCTGCGGATAAACGTTCCTGAAGACTAGAACACAATTTAAAAATCCTTTTGAGGGGTTGAAGCCTGGGCGTAAAGCTTTTTGGGAATGCGCCCCGCCAGGTAAGACAACCGACCCGCCTCACAGCCGTTCTTCATCGCGTAAGCCATCTTGAGAGGGTCTTTCGCGTGGGCGATGGCGGTGTTAAGCAAGACCGCCATCACACCCAATTCCATAGCGACCGCCACGTCGGAGGCCGAACCCACACCCGCGTCAATGAGAACCGGACATTTGAGCTTTTCCAAAATAATCCGGATGTTGTTGGGATTCAAAACACCCTGCCCCGAGCCGATGGGCGAACCTGCCGGCATGACCGCGTGGGCGCCTGCCTGTTCCAGCTTTTGGGCCATCACCGGATCATCCGAGGTATAGGTCATGACGGTAAAACCTTCCTTCACTAAAATGGTGGTGGCTTCCAGGGTCGCGATAGGGTCGGGCAAAAGGGTTTTCTCGTCATACAAAACTTCCAATTTGACGAAGTCTGAAATTCCCGTCGCTCTGGCCAGATGGGCCACGCGGATCGCTTCTTCGGTGCTGTAACAGCCGGCCGTGTTGGGAAGAAGCGTGTATTTTTTAGGGTCGATGAAATCTAAAAGATTTTTCTCGCCCTTTTTATCCAGATTCACCCGCCGCAAGGCCACCGTTACGATTTCAGTCCCGGACGCTTCCAGACACTCGCCCATCAATTCGTTGCTGGCGTACTTCCCCGTACCGACCAGCAGACGCGACGTAAAGGTTTTTCCGTTGATTTGATAAGTATCCTGCATCATCAATTGGTTTAAAGTTGCCGTCATTAACCGCCCCCCACAAATTGAATCAGTTCTATTTGATCGCCGTCGGACAACTGGAATCCCGATCGTTGATCCAGTTGAATAATCCGGCGGTTCACCTCGGCAACCACCGTTTCTTTTCCGACGCCCAATTGCCGGATTAACTCTTCCAGCGTGGCTGGTCCGGCCACTTCTTTATTTTCGCCGTTTACCACAATTTTCAAGAAAACCTCGTGTCAATAAAATAAAACTATCTTTCTTTAACTAACCGTAATTTTCAAGGCTTGGTATTAAACTGTCGCAAGATTTCGGAAATTCGGGATTCTAAGTCATTCTCTTCCAGACTGTTCTCAATATTCAAAAGCCGGTTGATGGCGATACGGCTGACCACCGAGCCCTTGAGACGGGAATCCTGCGCCTTGAGCCGTTCCAGAACCTGAGTTTGAATGGTGCTGGATTTGAAGCTCTTGACTTTGCCCTCGAGTTTAACTTTTCTACTGGGCCGCCGGGCGGATTCCCTCATAGCCGTTAGTTTTCGGATCGACTCTTCGGCCCTGGTTTGAGGCTTGGAGAACGACTTTTCAACCGACGATTTCGAGGTTTTTTCTTTTTCCGCACGGAGTTTTTCCAGTCTCAATATCTGCTTTTGAGCCTCCGTTAGATGCTCTTCCTGATCACCCATGAACCGTCTCCTTCTCGCCCCATACGAGGGGCCAGTTTCTTTCCAACCAGGGACCTAAAAAATAAATACCAGTTCCCACAACGCTGCCCGCAACCACATCGGCAAAATAATGATATCGTCCGTAAATGGTTCCCGCAAAGAGGGCCAGTGTCAAAAATAAAACAACATTTTTAAAACGCCCCAAATAGGGATAGGCCATTATACAAATGATTGAAGCTGCGATATGGGAACTTGGAAAAGAACCTCCTGGAAAGGCGTTTTTCTCCACCGCCGCTTGGAGCCAATCCGATATCCAATAGCCTTTGAGGGCGCCCCGCAGCCCCGGCATGTAAAATCGGGGACTTTCAGCGGGCAAGAAAATAAACAACAGGTAGCAAAAATAATAGGTAAAACTTAAAGAAAACATAAAAGCCCTGAATTTGATAAGGGGTGCCTTGAAGTAAATCATCAGTGCCGAAAGAGGCATTAAAATAAAGTAAAAACTATAGCCAATGCTGAAAAACTCGTTCAGAAGGCGCACCGGCGGATAAAACTGCTGGAAGTTCCAAACTCGTCTTCCGATTCTCCCCAGTTCGTCGTCTACGCCGATCAGCGATTCGTCCAATGTCCAGTCAAAATACTGATGAACCAAAAGACCGATTTCTTTATAAAAAAACAACATAGCCGCCAGAGGATAAAGATCTCTGATGAATTGAACGACGGGATTTTTAATTCCTCTGACCAACCAGAGCAACAAAAGAAGAACCACAAAAATAACCGCGTGATCTTCAATCAAACCAATCTTTAACTCCACTGGCAGATTACCCGTAGCGATGACCGCCGAAATAGCCGCCTGATAAAACAAAACCAGTGAATCCACCGAATTCAGCCAGAAATTCTTCGGCGTCGGCTTGTCCTTAAAAGCGGTTTGAGCGTTCATTCCAGTCACCATGGCTTGATCACAGAAACTAAAGGCGGTTTTCCTTCAAGCGCCATTTTTTTGGTGTATAGCACCACTTCGTCATGCGATTTATCCGCCTTAATATTTAAAAACGCAATGGAATAAAAAGGTATCTCAAAATCAAAAACCTGATTCAATCCCGCGTCCACCGAGATACCCGCTTCCACATTTTTTAAAATAATTTTCGGGTGATAGTAATTCCTGCCCTTGTTCAAAATCATCAGACAGACATTCTTCGTTTTCGGGTCCTGCGCGGCATAAACCGAAGCGTTGCTGTTTTGAACTTGGGACCAAACAACATTCCCTTTCATGTAAGTGCTGATCATCCGCAAAACCCAGTAATTCGGTTTCGCGCCTTTCATGTCAAAAAAGTCCAGAGGCCCGTTTCCCGACAGGTAAGAAAAGAATGCCATCGGCATGGAATCTTTCATCAAAGTTCCGGCTTGCTCTGCTTCCCAGATTCCGGCCCAAAAACTATTGGGGCCCATGTCCTCCGGCAGAGTTGAATTCGGCGCGGAAACTGCTTTGGAAACCGGCGTAGCGGGAAGCATTTCAGTTATGGAAGTTAACCCCGTTTGCGAAACAGCCAATTTCGCGGTTGCCGTGTTATCCGTAGATTCCATGCAGATATTGCCGCCAGTAATCACCAGAGGAATATAAGTGTCCGAGTTGATAGCAATACGGCTTTTCAGATTTTGGGATAGAGTTTGCATATGGTGGACGTCATCCAGAACGTCATTGGGATTACATTGAGCCTTCTTGATTGAGCCGTAATGGTGAATTGAGACCAGATTGACTATATCGCCGTCAAACTGGATAAAGGGCGTCATCCAGTCATCCTCGCCCGAGGTATAGCGCCAGGCCAATTCGGGACCTAAAATCAAAAGGGACGGATCGACTTTTTTGACCTCGTTATAAATCTGTCGAAAATCATTGATATAGTCGTAAACATTGTAGCCATCAAATTCCGCCCCCTTCTTTTTTATAGCGTAAAGATCGGGCTCGTCGCCGATGGTCCAATAAATGACCTTTTCGTTTTTTTCCACATTGCAATGGCGCACCCAGTCTGCTGCGGCAGAAGGATCATCCGGATGAATCGGCAATTCAATCATGGGCTCAGCGCCTATTTGCCGGGCGTATTCAATAAATTGATCCAGCGCCTGATATTGTTCATCTTTCGAGCTGTTTAAAAATTCCGTACCAACTAATTTTAAAATATTCAGCCCCAGCGGTTTGACCCAATCCCGCAAAGGGGTCATTAACCCCGGCAAATCGCCATTCGCCGGAACCTGGAAAGATTGTCCGTAAAAAAATGGACTTACCCCATTTTCAGAGGTCAAAAAATCAGGCAAGGATTTTAAAGAAATTATTGTGGCTTGGTGGTTTCTATCAATTGATGCGAGCGATGTTCCATATCCCTCTGCGCGGGCATAGACAACTGACCTATCGTAAATTTTCACTTGCTCCAGATAAAAATGACCCTCTTTATCCGTCGCAGCCGTTTTCGTTTTAGGCCAGGTAGTTACCAAAGCGCCTTCGATAGGCTCGCCCTTTTCATTTAGGATCAGACCGGTCAAATCCCTCTGCCCCCAATAAGTCGCGCCTTTGGTTCCATCTAGGACCAAATCCGCGTAAAGATTTTCTTCACCGTTAACTGGTACAGAAACCCGAGTTTTTCCAATCCATTCAAGGGTTCCCCAAAAGGATGGGTTTTGCCAGCTTTCCGGATTGCCTGTTAGATCCAGTTGAAGTTTTCGGTTACCGCTGGAGGAGCCGCCCCCATCCAGCGCCAGGTTAAACCGCGTTGTTTTACCTGGGCCGATTTCCAGACCCTCGAAAAAAGTTAAAGGAATGCAGGCTTCCAGAATATAGCCGTGTCCCGTGGGCCTTGCCGAAACCCTTCCGCCGCCGATGGTTTGCTCTTTATTAAAACAAAACATCCGCGCGTTGTTGCCGCCCGTGCCGGGCGTAAACCCAATGTGGTAATCCCCTTTGGAAATCCTGTTTCGTTGACCAGTTGGGGCATCCGTGGAAAGAAAAAGTTCAATACAGTCCCCGTCCCACAAGGACATACCGTTGTTATCGTTAACTACGCCTGATGCATTTTGAACAATGGCCGATAGATACAAATATTGGTCGTCATAGGTGAGAAAAATACGGCCGCTGAAATTATCTTTCGATTTCCAGTTCAAAATACCGGAAGTTACCTGAGATTTTTGATCAAGCAGAATCATGCGGGTAACAGGCCAATCCACCAAAAAACCGTCAATACGTATGGATTTATTGGCATCGTTGACCGTAATAGGCGCCAGCGTGGTCCGATCCATAGTCGGAGCGGGCGTCTGCCCCTGACCGACTGCGGGACAAAAGACCAGCCCAGAAAAATAAAAAACCATGGCGAAAAAAGGTTGAATCGTTTGAAAATATTTTTTCAATGGTGATCCGTCATTTCAAAGAGTCGAAAACTTTTAGCTAACACAGCTAATACAGTTTATGCCAATAAACTTTTGCCAAAAACAAAAAAGGCCGGAATACTCCGGCCTTTTTAAAGCGCTTCAACTGCATATTTAGGCTTATAGGCTTATTAGAGTGGCGCCACCAAAGTGGTTTCGCCCATGAGCCACTGATCCACACCCCTGGCCGCGGTGCGGCCCTCAGCGATGGCCCAGACAATTAAAGATTGTCCGCGGGTCATGTCGCCCGCCACAAAAACGCCAGGAACATTAGTCATCTTGTTGGCATCGGCCTTCACGTTGGAACGCTGATCCAGTTCAATGCCAAGTTTTTCAAACAAGGGATTTTTCTCAGGACCCGTAAAACCCATCGCCAAGAAAACCAGATCGGCTGGAATTTCAAATTCGCTGCCTTCAATTTCCTGTAATTTGGGAGGGCCGGCGGGCTGAGGAATCCAGTCTACTTTCACGATTTGAAGCTTTTTCAAAATACCGTTCTCGCCCAGAAACTGCTTGGTCGAAACGCTGTAAAGAATCTCTCCGCCTTCTTCATGAGCCGGAGCCACACGTAAAATACGCGCCCACTCGGGCCAGGGATTGTTTCCCGCTCGGGTGGCCGGGGGTTTGGGCAAAAGCTCCAGCGAAGTCACACTCTTCGCGCCCTGACGATGGGCCGTTCCGATACAGTCCGCGCCCGTGTCGCCACCGCCGAGAATGACCACATGTTTATCCTTCGCGTGAATCTGGTTTTCGACTTTATCGCCCTCTTGAACCTTGTTGGACTGGGGTAGATATTCCATGGCGAAATAGACACCTTTTAATTCCCGGCCCGCGATCGGCAGGTTGCGGGCTTGCGTGGCTCCGCCGCACAAAACAATGGCGTCAAAATTCTTCTTCAGATCTTCAATCGGAACGTTGTGGCCGATATTAGCGTTGGTTTTAAATTCCACACCTTCCGCCTTCATTTGTTCCATACGGCGGTCCACATGACGTTTTTCCATTTTAAATTCCGGAATGCCATAGCGCAGTAATCCACCGATGCGGTCCGCTCTTTCAAATACCGTCACCTTGTGGCCCACACGCGCCAATTGCTGGGCGCAGGCCAGTCCGGCTGGACCAGAACCCACCACAGCTACTTTTTTACCTGTCAATTTTTGCGGAGGCATGGGCTTAACCCATCCTTCTTTCCAGGCGTGGTCGATAATCGAAACCTCAATTTGTTTGATCGTGACAGGCTGGGTATAGACATCCAAATTCAGTGTGCAGGAATTTTCACAGGGAGCGGGACAAAGACGACCTGTGAATTCCGGAAAATTATTAGTGGCGTGCAAGCGTTCAATGGCTTCCTGCCAGCGGTCTCGGTAAACCAGATCGTTCCAATCAGGAATGATGTTTCCTAAAGGACAGCCCATATGACAGAAAGGAATGCCGCAATCCATACAGCGCGAAGCCTGACTCTTGAGAGTGGCGTCTTCCGGCGGGATTAAATACTCTTTCCAATCTTTGACCCGCTCCGTCACAGGTCGCTTGTGTGGAACTTCCCGGCCCGCTTCCATGAATCCTGTTGGTTTTCCCATTTGTGTTTTTCCTTACGCCACAGCCACGGGGGCTGTCGTTTCTTTTTGAGCCTGAAGGGCTTTTTTGTATTCCACCGGCATAACCTTGACAAACTGTTGGGAGTTTTTATCCCAGTCTTTCAAAAGTTTCTCCGCCACCTTGCTGCCCGTATAGTCCAAGTGCTTTTGGAGCATCTTTTGAACCAACGAAACATCATTGTTATCCATACTCTCGAGCTCAACCATTTCCTTATTACAGCGGAGGTTGAAATCACCAGCCTTATTCCAGACGTAAGCGATACCACCGCTCATGCCCGCTGCAAAATTGCGGCCCGTCTCGCCGATGACCACTACGTGGCCGCCGGTCATATATTCACAGCCATGGTCACCTACGCCCTCAACAACCGCGTTGACGCCGCTATTACGCACGCCAAAACGCTCGCCGGCCCGCCCGTGGATGTAAGCTTCGCCCGCGGTGGCGCCGTATAAAAGGACGTTGCCCACGATAATGTTTTCTTCAGGTACAAAAGTGGATTCCTTGGACGGAGTCACCACAATTTTGCCGCCACACATTCCTTTACCCACGTAATCATTGGCGTCGCCAATGAGGCTTAAAGTTAAACCTTTCGGCGCGAAAGCGCCAAAGCTTTGGCCCGCTGAGCCGCGGAAGGTAATTTGTATGGTGTCATCCGGCAGTCCTTTGGAACCATATTTACGGGAAATTTCAGCTCCCAGCATCGTTCCGACGGTACGGTTAATATTGCGGATCGGCACCTCAAACTTCACCGGTTTCTTTTCATCCAACGCCGGTTTGCAGCGTTCAATCAGTACTTCATTATCCAAAGCCTTATCCAAACCATGATCTTGTTTTTGAACACAATAAACCGGTCCTTGATTGGCTTCTTCGGGTTTATAGAAAATCGGAGAGAAATCCAACCCTTTGGATTTCCAATGCGCGATGGCCTCATTGGTTTCCAAAAGTTCCGAATGGCCTACCATATCGTTAATGGTTTTAAAGCCCAATTCCGCCATAATCTCCCGCAGTTCTTGCGCAATGTAGGTCATGAAGTTAACAACATATTCTGGCTTGCCTGTAAACTTCTTGCGTAATTCTGGGTTTTGAGTGGCAATGCCCACCGGGCAGGTATCTAAATGACAGACGCGCATCATAACGCAGCCTTCCGCCACCAAAGCTGCGGTTGCGAAACCAAATTCTTCCGCTCCCAAAAGACAAGCAATGGCAACATCACGACCGGTTTTTAACTGACCGTCGGTTTGCACCACAATACGGTCACGCAATTTATTCTTCACGAGAATCTGGTGGGTTTCAGCCAAACCCAATTCCCACGGAGCGCCAGCATATTTAAGCGACGTTAAAGGTGAAGCTCCCGTTCCACCATCATGACCGCTGATTAACACATGATCGGCATGAGCTTTAGTCACACCAGCGGCGACTGTTCCTACACCCACCTCGGAAACCAGCTTGACCGAAATGCGCGCGTTTTTATTCGCGTTTTTTAAATCGTGAATCAGTTGCGCTAAATCCTCAATAGAATAAATATCGTGATGAGGCGGCGGAGAAATGAGACCCACAAAAGCCGTTGCGTGACGGGTTTTGGCGATCCACGGATAAACTTTTTTCGCTGGCAATTGACCACCCTCTCCGGGCTTGGCTCCTTGCGCCATCTTGATCTGAATTTCTTTCGCGTTAACTAAATAGTGGCTGGTCACCCCAAAACGGCCCGAGGCAACCTGCTTAATTGCCGAATTACGGGAATCGCCATTAGCGTCCGGCGTGTAACGTTCTTCGTCTTCCCCGCCTTCACCGGTATTGGATTTTCCGCCCAAACGATTCATGGCAATAGCCATCGTCTCGTGGGCTTCCTTGCTGATAGAACCATAGGACATAGCACCTGACGCGAAACGTTTCACAATTTCGCTCGTTGGTTGCACATCTTCAATCGGAATTGGGTTTCCCACCTTGAACTTAAACAACCCGCGCAAAGTAGCCAAAGCCTTTGATTGTTCATTCACGTCTTTCGAGTAATCTTTAAACAGTTTGTAGTTGCCGGTCTTTACCGACGTTTGTAATTTGTGAATGGTATCGGGGTTAAAGAGATGTTTTTCTCCGTCTCTGCGCCATTGGTATCGGCCGCCCCATTCCAAATCCAGTTCCCGGAAAGGTCTTTCTGGGAAAGCGCCACGGTGGCGCTGTTCGGTTTCGGTTGCCACTTCTTTAATTCCAATGCCTTCAATCCGTGTCTGTGTCCAAGTAAAGTACTTATTCACAAAATCTTTATTTAAACCAACAGCTTCAAAAATTTGAGCGCCGCGGTAGCTTTGAATGGTTGAGATACCCATCTTGGACATGACCTTCACAATTCCCTTGTTGGCCGCTTTGATGTATTTTTTAACGGCTGTTTTGTGATCGACTTCTTTAGGAAGAATACCTCGGCGAATCATGTCATCCAGGGTTTCAAAAGCCAGATACGGATTAATGGCGTTCGCCCCATAACCTAACAGCATGGCAAAATGATGTACTTCTCTTGGTTCGCCAGATTCAATAATCAAACCAACTTTGGTGCGTTCACCATTTTTAATCAAATGATGGTGCACACCCGCCGTGGCTAACAAACTCGGTATTGGCGCCATGTCATGATCTAACCCGCGGTCGGATAAAATAATAATCTGATAACCGTCTTTCGCCGCCTGGCTGGCCTTTTGACGGACTTCGTCGACGGCCTTGGCTAATCCGGTTCCACCGTCTGCTACTTTATAGAGGATAGGCAAGGTGATGGCTTTGTAACCCTTATGGGAAATATGTGAAAACTTTGCTAACTCATCGTTGTCCAGCACGGGACTTTTCAGCTCGATTTGCCGACACGATTCGCTGGTCGGCTTCAAAATATTGCCTTCAGGACCAATAGTGGTATTCACCGAAGTGACTAACTCTTCACGAATAGCGTCCAAAGGCGGATTGGTGACCTGAGCAAATAACTGGCGAAAGTAATTAAACAAGGGTTGATTTTTATCGGATAAAACAGCCATCGGGGTGTCATCTCCCATGGAACCAATCGCCTCTTCACCATTGATTGCCATAGGAGCCATCAGGATACGAACGTCCTCATGGGTATAGCCAAACGCCTTCTGGCGTTTTAAAACAGTCTCGTGATCAGGTGCCGGAACATGAGGCGCTTCAGGCAAATTTTCCAAAGTGGTTAAATTTTGCTTCAACCATTCTCCGTAGGGCTGTTCCTTGGCAATTTTCTCTTTCAATTCCACATCATCAACAATGCGACCCTCTTTCAAATCGATCAAAAACATTTTTCCTGGTTCTAACCGGCCTTTTTTAATCACCTTCTTCGGGTCGATATCCAACACCCCTACTTCAGAGGCCATCACCACCATGTCGTCAGAAGTCACATAATAGCGGGAAGGGCGCAAACCGTTGCGGTCCAAAATCGCACCGATCACCTGGCCGTCCGTAAAAGCCACCGAGGCAGGGCCGTCCCAGGGTTCCATCAAACAGGCGTGGTAATGATAAAAATCTTTTTTGTATTGCGGCATCGTTGCGTGACCCTGCCAGGCTTCTGGAATCAACATCATGATGGCGTGGGGTAAAGAACGGCCACCCATAACCAAAATTTCCAAAGCATTGTCAAAAGTCGCAGAATCGGACTGACCCTCCCGCAAAATCGGAAGGATTTTTTTCATTTCCTCCTTAGTGTAATGCTCACTTTCAAATAGAGCTTCGCGGGCAATCATCCAATTGCTATTACCACGCAGGGTATTAATTTCCCCATTGTGGGCGATATAGCGGAAAGGATGGGCCAAATCCCAGGATGGGAAAGTGTTTGTAGAAAAACGGGAGTGAACCAGGGCAACCGCCGATTCCATATCGGGGTCACGCAAGTCGGGAAAATAAGGAGCCACCTGGCCCGTAGTCAACATGCCTTTGTAACCGATTGTCCGACACGAAAGGGTCGCGACATAGAAAAAGTTTTTTTGTTTAATTTTCGTATCGGCGGCCACAGCGTTTTCAACCCGTTTGCGGATCAGGAAAAGTTTGCGTTCGAACCCGTCAGAATTTTTTATGGACGCAGACTTGCCGATAAAAACCTGCTTCATCAAGGGTTCAGCGCTCCGAGCGGTCGGCCCCACTTCGGCGTTTACCGTCGGTACCAAGCGCCAGCCCAAAAGCTGTTGGCCTTCTTCTTTAATAATACGGTCAAAAATATCTTCGCAAATTTTAGCTTGAGCCGAATCGGATGGCAAAAAAACCGCGCCGACCGCGTAGTCGCCTTCAACGGGTAGTTTAATTCCCCAATCGGAGCAATTTTTACGGAAAAACTTGTCGGGAATCTGAATCAAAATACCAGCACCATCTCCGGTATTCACTTCACATCCGCAGGCTCCACGGTGGTCCAGGTTTAAAAGAATTTCGACCCCCTGTTGAACAATCTCGTGGGATTTCTTGTTCTTCATGTTCGCCACAAAACCCACACCACAGGCGTCTTTACCCGCGTCGAAGGGATAAAGCAGGTTCTCGTTTTCTTTGACTTGGATCGGTTCTTGAGACATTCGGTTCTCCCGGAAATCGTTCATTTCGTTAAATAAAGCAAGGTTTATTCCAGAGTTAAAAAAAGCGGTCCCTTTATCGGGCCGCTGTTGGACTAAACAAAATGGACAGGTAAATTACAATAGATTATGGGCTTTTTCAAGGAAACTTCAGGTAACTGATCAACCTCTTTTTCTCCCTCTTTCTACCAATTTGAATGAGCAAAAATAAGTCGATTCTTCAAAAAGGTAAAGCCCTTCCTCTGTTTTTAAGATGTTTTGAAAGGAATTTGGCCTTTAAAGTACCCTTCATAAAATTCCATTTTGGCTTCCAAAAATCGGTTCTCACTAATAGCTTTTCGAATCATTAAGGTAACATCGGTCATAAATTGCAGATTGTGCATACTAACCAGCCTCAAGACCAATATTTCCTCTGTCATAAAAAGATGTCGTAAATAAGCTTTGGTGTAATGCCGACAACACTCACAGGAACAATCTTGATCCAGCGGTGAAAAATCCTCCGTATATTGGGCATTCTTTAAAATGATTCTTCCTTTTCTTGTCAGAGCTGTGCCATTGCGGGCAATGCGGGTTGGCATAACGCAGTCAAACATATCCATCCCCCGTTCCACGCATTCCCAAAGGTCTTCGGGTGTTCCGACGCCCATCAAATAACGCGGTTTGTTTTCAGGCAAATAGGGCGCGGTGTTTTTGACCACCTGATAAATACTTTCCTTCGGCTCGCCGACCGAAACCCCGCCAATAGCGTATCCAGGAAAATCAAAAGCTAACAACTGTTTAACGCTCTTTTCCCGTAAGTGGGGAAAATTGGAACCTTGCACAATGCCATAGAGCGCTTGAATTTGATCCCGTCCGCTTTCTTTATGGGTATTCCAACATCGTTCCGCCCAACGAGCCGTACGGTCTACAGACTTTTCAACGTAGTCTTCAGGCGAGGGAAAAGGAATGCATTCATCAAACGCCATAATGATGTCCGCGCCAATCTTATGCTGTAACTGAGTTGCGCTTTCCGGTGTCATTTCACAAGTACTGCCGTCCAAATGGGACTGAAATTTCACTCCCTCTTCGGTAATTTTTCGCAAGTCTGCCAGACTGAATACTTGAAAACCGCCGCTGTCGGTCAAAATGGGTTTATCCCAATGCATGAACTGGTGCAGGCCTCCTGCCTTGGCGATCAAATCCGCTCCGGGACGAAGCATTAAGTGATAGGTATTCGCCAATAAAATTTCCGAGCCACAGGCCAGTACATCTTCCGGCGAAAGGGCTTTCACCGAAGCCTGGGTTCCCACCGGCATATAACAGGGCGTTTGAATTGACCCATGGGGAAGTTTTAAAGCTCCATTGCGGGCGGATGTTTTTGTGTCTTTGGCCGCAACTTGGAATTCATGAAAAGCCATAAAACCTCACGCTCCAGAATACTTTCACTAAAAGTTTTGCCATCATACTAATTTACAGGAACTCTTTGGGTGAAAAGCATCCGAGTTTCGCTAGAATGAACCCATGAACCGAGAGAT